>Ga0105158_1001011_pt1 | contig 11224 bp, 9 predicted proteins | sample LHCtaG_FD_81567 | JGI IMG/M metagenome (GOLD analysis project Ga0105158, IMG submission 81567) | Hot spring microbial communities from Little Hot Creek, USA to study Microbial Dark Matter (Phase II) - LHC4sed_matched | ecosystem: Environmental > Aquatic > Thermal springs > Hot (42-90C) > Sediment... | reverse complement strand
GCGACATCTACAATGGTTGCCGCGCTCTTAGCTATCTCCGCGTGCCGCATCTGTGTAATTGTTTGGCTTACTAGGGCCTTTCCATCGGCAGTGAACAAGATTATCCCTTCAATTTCGGGTATCTTATCCATTATTGACGCTATGATTTCTTCAACTGATTCCCCCATAGAAACCACCATGTTCCTTTTAAGTTTCTAAAAGCAAACATTCCTACTAGATTTATTTTTCGTGGAGAACAAAAATAAGCCTTTCTAAAAACTTAGTGTGAATGTACAGAAAATACTGGAAAGCATGAAAACAGCTTTTTAATATTCGATTAAATATTTTCCTTCTACTTTCTTGAGGAGTCCATGTGACGTGAGCTCCTCTAGGAACCTTCGTACACCATTTGTATGTGCAGGTGACGGATTCCCGTGAAGATAGCCTACAATTTCGAAAAGGGAATAAGACGTTTGCGGTTTCTCATATGTTATTTCAAGAAGTGACTCGTAAAACTTTAAGCTCTCCTGCTCTACTAGAGCTACGTCTGTAAGGGTCTGCTTCAGCACTTCATAGACACTCTTTTCCTTTAAAGGAAAGAGAACCCTAAACCCCAAATCCCTTGCTTCTCTTACTACGTTGACTATTTCTTCCAGCCATTGAGAAGGATACTCCGCCAACTTACCATCTAGGTAGTATTCAATAAATAAGAGGTTCATGTTTTTCGAGAAGAGCTCCACGAGGAGGTTGATTTGTTCCTTCCACACCTTAACAAGTAAAGGTAGGCGCCTTTTAGACCTGACCTTTGCCAAATCTTTCCCAACAAGTTCATTTATTACTTCAACGTTTAGCCGAGGGTTTTTCTCAAACCGCGGTGTTTCTCCTCCGCATAGGAGCATAGCGTAAGCTAACATTTTTAACTCGTTGAGAAATTTCCTAAGGTCTGAATAGTTACAGAGGAGTCTAAATTTCGCGTCCCCACATCTTTGGGATAAGTTATTTATTAGCGGCATCAACGAGGCAAAAACTTCTGAGAGACCTATGTAGAGAAACCTGACGTCCGTCGCCCTCTTGGAGGCGTCTATTTGCACCTTCATTTTCTTTCCGGTTATCCGTACGTCCCACTGAAGACTGCAGTTTTCAACGTCCCCCTCCGAATTCCACTTAACAGTTATATCGTCGTCACATACCACTACGTAGGTCTTGTTTTTTAGGTTAAGATATGAGCAGGGGAACGCGATGCAGACCACGAGAACTCCTCCTACCTCAAAAAGGGGTGTAAGAGATGAAAATATGCTTGTGATATTCTTCTCATCGAAGTAATATAAATGTAAAAGAAAGAAAAAAACATAATAATAAATTTTGAGTAATTAATATAACTTTTTGTTTATAGAATTAACGCGAACTATATAAAGCAAACATAAATACCAGGTGCTTTCTTGCAATAAAGTTAATGAAAGACCGACAAATACTATTACTATGTTTTCTTGTCGTGTTTATGATCTGGGGGAGCGATGATGTCCTTCACAGAATCTCAGAAGAAGGTTCTTGAGAAGCTGGAAAGGCAAGTTCAAGACCTGACGGAACTTTTGAGTCAGAAAAAAGATGAATTGGAAAAGAAAGAGAAAATGTTGAGGGAGTTAGAGGAAGCTCTTAACATGGAGCGCAAGGCGAAGGAGGAAGCCCTCAAAAGAGGAGAAGAACTGGTAAAGCAGCTCTCGGAAAAAATAAAGGAGATAGAGGAAAAGAATGGCGCTATTAGGCGTCTAGAAGAGAAGATTAATTCACTGGATGCGAGGCTTAAGGAGACAAGTCAGTTGGATGAAAAAAGGGTGGAAGAACTACGACGCAGATCGGAGGAGCTTAAAAAGTTTGAGTCGATTATAGCTGAAAAGAACATGGAGATCGAAAGGTTAGAGGAAGAACTAGAGGTCGCCAAAAAGAGGGAGGAGAAGCTTAAAGGAATACTGAAGAGAGACCCAAGGTTTAGAGTGTTCTTGATACTTCAAGAGTCAGGGAAACGTAGTGTTAACGAGTTAAGTAAGAGTCTCGGTCTAACAATCGTCCAGCTGAAAACGATAATTTCCGAGCTCAAGTCGATGGGGCTCGTGGAGCTAGACGGCGAAAATGTCTTTGCAGCATCTATGTAATTGTGGGAACCAACTTGGTTTTCATAGCCGGCGTCTCCTCACAAACCAATTCTTTCCTTGTCATGTACCGCGCTTTGTGGTTATCTGCTTCTGACTTGCAGGCACCTATTGTCAACTAGTAACTTAACTAAACATCCCATTTCTGTCATCCCGAAGTGACTCACAAGCAAACTATGCCTCTCACTCCACCACTTGGCAGTTATGGACGTTTATACCTCCTTAATTTTGAAGCTCGCTTGCGATGTTTAAGGCACCGTTACGCTCTTAGCTAGGTTACGCGGTTTGTCTGGATCTACTCCTCTTTCTACGGCCATGTAGTAAGCGAATAGTTGGAGAGGGACGGCATACGTTATTGGCGTTAAGGGGGCTGGTGTGGGGGGGAGATTAAAAACGTCATCTGATAATTGCTCGATTTCTTTTTCTCCCTCTTGAGTCAAACTTATAATGCTTGCACCTCTAGCCTTCATTTCCATCACGTTACCTATAATTTTGTTCTTCGTTTCGTCTGGAGGTGCCACAAAGACCACTGGGAATCCCTCCTTAACCAGAGCTATTGGTCCATGCTTTGACTCTCCAGCCGGATATGCTTCAGCATGAACATACGATACCTCCTTAAGTTTAAGGGCGCCCTCCATTGCTGTCGCTACGCTTATCCCCCTACCCAAAAAGAAAAAGCTTTTTTTGGCCGAGTATTTCTTGGCGAAGAATTTAGCTTTCTCTTCTGCTAACCTTATTGCCTCAGAGACCAACTTTGGTGTTTCATAGATTTTTCGTCTCATGTATTCAAGCTCCTCGCCACTTAATGTGTTGTTTAGCTCTCCAAGCCTAAGCGCTAGGAGAGCCAGTAATGCAAGTTGTGAAAGGAAAGTCTTAGTAGCTGCGACTCCTACTTCTGGGCCTGCTCTGGTGTAAAGAACGGCGTCAGCGACTCTCGTCACCGAGCTACCCACAACGTTTGTTATTGCGATAACCTTCGCGCCCATCGACTTAGCGTACTTGGCAGCCTCGAGGGTATCCGCCGTTTCGCCTGACTGGGTAATGGCTATTACTGTAGAGTCGTCAGAGAGCAGGTCTTGGAGAAACTCGTGAAACTCCGACGCTAAGACAGGGTGCGTCATCTTAGAAGCTAAGCGTGCCATGATGTTCTTCCCTGCGATAGCGGCATGGTTGGACGTTCCAGCACCAGTTAAGTAAACGTGAGTGGCTTCACTAACCAATTTTACAGCCTCATCCAGTTCCTGCCTATTTAAGGTTAGGGTTTCCCTTAGCGCCCGAGGCTGCTCGTGAATCTCTTTGATCATATGGTGAGGATAGCCTCCCTTGCATGCCATTTCAATAGTCCAAGGGATTTCTATTATTCTGGGCTTCACGATAGCCTCATCTGAAATTCTCTTCACGAGCAGAGCCCCTTTTCCTGCAATAGTCATGCATCCATCTTCCAATACAATAGCCTTATTGGTAAAGGGAAGAAAGGCGGTAGCATCAGAAGCGCAATAAACAGCACAGTCATCTAAACCTATAAGAAGAGGACTACCACTCCTAGCGCATAACAACTTGTTGGGAAGCAGGGGAGAAAGCGCCACTATGGCATATGTTCCTTCAAGCATTCTAATAGCCTTCTTAAATGCCGCTAAAATATCTTCCTCCTCTTTAGAGAACTCCTCAACAAGGTGCAAGACGACCTCAGTATCTGTCTCCGAGGAAAAACGATGCCCCCTACTCAGGCAATCCCTCAACTCCAAGAAATTTTCAATTATACCGTTATGGGCAAGCACTAAAATACCCCTACAGTCTACGTGAGGATGCGCATTCTCCTTAGACGGTGCACCATGAGTTGCCCATCGCGTATGTCCTAATCCAATAAGACCGGGCAACCCTTTGAGGTTTAGCTTCGCGTCAACTTCATCTATTCTACCCTTGTCTTTTCCAATGAATATGTTTCCATTATGGAGTGTCGCAACCCCCACGGAGTCATACCCCCTATACTCAAGCCTTTTCAATGAATCAACTATAAGAGGGGCAACAGGCCTGCTTCTATGAACTATACCTATAACACCACACAAGGGGGTTCATCCTCCGGGGAATGCTCGTAAACAATTTTTATCTTCATATTGGTTTTAAAATTTTATTTAAATAAATATTAAAATGGTGAAGTAAATGTTGGTTATATATTTCACTTTTCTGCTTTTTTAACCTTGATTTCTGTTTTTTCAATTATTTTTAAAGATAATTTTTAGTCATCTCATTTTTTATGTTTTCTTTTCCGTCTGTTGTTCTAAAAATGTTTTTTCGCCTCCGAAACAATTTTAAATTTCTTTATAATGTTTATTTCTTTGTTGAGGTGGTTTCGTGGACTGGGTAATCATTGAAAAAAATGAAAACTACTCAGCTATACCTACCCAAGTGATAAAGGCGGACGACGTTATAGGCAAAGTTTTCACGAGAGACAGGATACGCATACTTACAGCATTGGCGGATGAACCAACATACCCCAGAAAACTGGCTGAAAAGCTGGGCATGAACGAACAGGCGGTATATTACCACTTAGCTACCCTAAAAAAGATGGGTTTAGTGTATGTGAGCAAAAAAGAAGAGGTCAAAGGAGCTGTAGCAAAGTATTATTCCGCCAGTTTTAAGTCTGTTTCCCTAGTTTTTAGTGAAACCGGCATAAGTGTGAAGCCTCCTCAGATATTGAGTCTTAGCGAAGCGGTCATGGAGTTTCTTACTCCCTTCATCAAGAATGGCGAGCTTAACTCAAAGATTATTGTAGGTAGCCCCGATATTCACGGTCCCTACAGAGCCCAGTCCCGAGATGCTCACTACGCGGTGGAGTTAGCGGCCTTCCTTGGAAGCGTCTCCGGCAGAATTGGTATTGGAATAGTGAAGTTGGACACTGAGGTACGCGAGGATGACCTTAAAGGAAACATGATAATAGTCGGAGGGCCTGTAACGAACATGGTTACAAATAGAATAAACGATAACCTGCCCTTAAGGTTTGAGTTGAAAGAGCAAAACAGGATCTTTTCATCAATAACTGGTCGCATTTACTATGAAGACGAGTGCGGGATAATCGTAAAGACAGCCAATCCATTCAACCCTAAATCAAAAGTACTGGTTCTAGCCGGGAAAAGATTTCAAGGAACAAAGGCAGCAATACTAGCTGTGACAAAGCACATAGATGAAGTCGCAAAAAATAATTCCTTTGATCCATCAATACCTGCGCGTGTAGTAATAGGGTACGACCTAGACGGAGACGCCATTATAGACGACATCGAGTTCTTAGAGTGAGTAAATTATAAGTTCTCTAAGCCTCCCTGAAGAATCGTGTATGCGTTATAGAGCTCTCTACTTGTTATCTCTCCACACATGTTGCTCGTCATCATCTCTCTTACTTCATTAGCATCCTTAGTGTGTCCTAGAACATAGATTAATTTGACGTACGCTGTCTCTGGCAGCATATTACCGCACGGTATAACGCCTATTTTAAGCAAGTCCCTTCCTCTTTCGTAAACGTTCATTCCCACGAACCCGTAAAGGCATTGTGAGGTCATGGCGACAGCAACCCCTTCCTTTATTGCTCCTTCAATTTGCGGTATTATCGTTTTTGGGCAATGCCCTAGTCCCGTACCTGCAAGGACTATTCCGTGGTAACCTGCTTCCACAACGTGCTCTATTAGGTCAGGTTGCATCCCCGGATAAGTGTAAAGTAAAACCACTCTCGGGTCTATTTTATGATCCACGGTCACATTTCTGTGGCCGCTTCTACGCCTGTAGTCATCCCTTAACATTCGTATTGTTCCATTAGCGACGAGACCTAGAGGTATGTCTCCAAGCGTTCTGAAGGCATCCCTCCTGCTCGTATGCATTTTTCTAACCCTTGTCCCCCTGTGGATCAAATTGTAGTCGTCGTTGCTACTTCCATGCATGCACACGACGACTTCGGCTATATCGCTTCTCGAGGCTACAATAGCGGACGAGATTAGGTTTATTGCTGCGTCGCTTGAAGGCCTATCGCTGCTTCTCTGGCTGCCAACCAGAACTACGGGAACTGAAAGGTCTTTAAGCATAAACGATAAGGCTGCTGAAGTAAAGTGCATCGTGTCTGTTCCATGAGCAACTATTACGCCGTCGGCTCCCTTGTTGATCTCCTTTGCCACTCTTTCAGCTATCTGCACCCAGCACTCTGGCTTCATGTCTTCAGAGAAAATTTCGAAGAGAGAGACTGTCTCGAGATTGCATATATCCTCAAGCTCCGGAACAGCACTGAAAAGCTCTTGGGGTGTGAAAGCGGGTATAACTGCCCCAGTCCTGTAGTCTAGCCTACTGGCAACAGTACCACCTGTTCCTATTAGGGTTACAAGAGGCATTCCTGGTTTAAACTCAACCTTCTTTTCAGGTAAAGCGTAATGCCCCGGACTATATCCAATTTCCTTGATGACTGTTTCCTCCTTAATCCTCACACCTATGTTATATCCTGTCTTAAGCTTTAATACGACGTGGTTTTCGTCTCCGAGCTCGCTTCTAGGAAGAAGAATCCCTTCATAGGTGGCATCAGGGTTAATTACTCTCACAACACTCCAGATTTTTACTCCCGCTTCCTCCAATTTCTTTCTCGTAAACCCGCGGTAGCCTCTTAAATTATCATCACCACTCATCCACCAGACACCTCTCTGATTTTCTTCTTAAGGATGTCAGCCACCTTGCTTCCATCTATTCTTCCTCTCACCTGCTTCATGACCATTCCCATTAGCGGGCTGAAGGCCCTTTCACCTCTCTCCTTAATAATATCCACATTTTCATTTACAACTTCATCCACTAGTTCCTCAAGCTCCTTCTCGGAGAGAGGTTTTAGATCTAGCTCTTTCAGGGCCTCCTCTATGTTGACGTGCTTCTCCGCGAGCTTAGTGATCAATGACTCCACGGCCTCCTTAGCTATTCTGCCCTCTGAAATATACCTAAAAACTTCTTTAAGTTCATCTTCTCCAACATCCTCCACGTTCACTCCCTCCCTTACTAAGGCTTTAAGGGTTTGCAGAAGAATGGAAGCAACCAGTACCGGGTCAACGCCATACTCATCGACAACCTCTTTAAAGAGGAAAACCTTACCTTCAAGGATAAGCCTCTCAGCGAACTCTTCACTTATGCCATATCTTTTAACAAGCTTATCTTTAAGGTTCCATGGGTATTCAGGTAGCCTCCCCGCAACTCTATTCCTTAATTCTGGGTCAAGCCTTATGGGAGGTGTATCCGTGTCGGGGTAAAGGCGTGCTCCTCCATGAAGCTCCCTGAGAAACTCGCTGTTCCCATCCTCCAAGGCTCGCCTAGTTTCGCTTGGCACCCCCTTCAAAGACTGACGTGCCCTCTCAACCACGATTTCCAGGGCTTTTTCCCCAATGTCCCTGGGTGCTTTTACGATCACGAAAGCATCTTCATCGTTAACCATCAGAACTCGACACAGATCGCTTATTTCTTCAGCGTTTATACCATACTCCTCAAGGTTCTCGTCGGAATGAATTATGCCTGCCAAACCAGTAACTGCACGCACTTTCTCAGCGATCTCCTTACCGAAACGCTTGCCCGGCTGAACTTCAACTCCAAGTATGCCTGAAAACTTCGGAAGGCGAACCGCCAAAACTCTTTCATCTCCTCTCTGCTTTAGTATCTTACTACGCGTTTTCCTGAAGACTTCCGTCACATCCTTAATTTCCAGCTTTAAATCCTCCTCCCTAATTTCCCTGTGTGCGAGCTCATCCCTTATCCTGATAAGGGAAAGCTGCCGTATAACCTCATTTCTAGCAAGCTTCGGAAGCCACTCCAGCTTCTGTACACCCTTAATTTCAACTCGCGCCCCGCCATCCACGCTGATATTTACGTCCTGTCTTATGGTTCCAATGCCCCGCCTCACCTTCCCCGTGCTCCTAAGTAGAAGCCCTATCCTAAAAGCTGCCTCCATAAGCTCTTCAGGCGTCTCTATGCAAGGAGCCGTAACTATCTCCACTAGCGGTATGCCAAGCCTGTCAATCCTATAATAAACAGTGCTTCCTTCCTCTCTTACCTTACGTGCAGCATCTTCCTCTATACAGATAGTCTCTATCGGGATCTCCTTTCCGTTTACTTGTATACTGCCATTTAACCCCACAATCAACGTTCGTTGGAAGCCACAGGGAACAGAGCCATCAAGGTAATTCTTACGGCAAACATGAAGTTCATCAACAACTTTGGCTTTGAGAAGTAACGCCAGTTCCAGTCCTATCTCAAGGGCTTCCTCCGATATTTCGAATGGCGGAGTTTGACGCGTACATGTAGCTACATCTACATGTACGTTTCGTCTATCTCGTATGTACACGTGGTATCATAGTAACCCTCATAGATAACCGTCTTTCCTTTCTCGTACTCCGCCAGCATGGCGGGGTCAAATTCCCCCATCTCCCCGAGAACCGGGCGGAAAAATCTCTTAATAGTAAAGTGCGGCGGGTCGTTTCTGAGATTAGGAGGACAGCGACAGAAAAGCTTGCGACTCGTAAGCAATTCCTGATGTATTTCTAAGCCAGCCTTAAACCCTATAGCCTTCCAGTAAATTTCTTTATCTTCACCTTTCAACAAGCTCACCTCACCATCGTGAACCAGTTCACTCCCTCTCCTCTCACGTTTCATTAATCTTCTAAAAATCTTTTTATCTTCCTCCATAAGTGGGAATCTTAGAAAAAAGGTGGATCAGAATGATTACTGTGGAGCGGGAAGCCGACATAGAGAAAGAAGCCTGTAGAGAAGTTATTAAGTTGTTACTTGAAGGCAAAAAGATTGATGAAGCTAAACGGCTTGCGTGTACCCGTTATGGGTTAAAGGTTGTTCCTAGCAACGTGAAAATCATGAGCTACGCTTCCCCCGGTGAAAGGGAAAAACTCATCCATGTTTTATGCAAAAAAAGCAGTAGGAGCTTATCGGGCATACTCGTCGTCGCCGTAATGGCTCCCCCCTCCTCCTGCCCCGGGAAATGCATTTATTGCCCCGGTGGCGTTTCCTCTCCTAAGTCTTATACTGGGCATGAGCCAGCAACTCTGCGCGCTATAGAAAACAATTATGACCCATTTCTGCAGGTCAAATCGCGCCTAGAGCAGTTTAAGAGAATGGGTCACAGAGTTGAAGGAGGAAAGGTTAAACTTGTAATTATGGGAGGCACCTTCCTTGCACTCCCCGAGGACTTTCAAGAATTCTTCGTAAAGCGATGCTTGGACGCTATTATTGACGTTACATCATCTAGTTTGGATGAAGCGAAGGAGCTTGCGGAGAAGTCCAAGATAAGAAACGTAGGAATAACTATAGAAACTAGACCCGATTACTGCAGAGAGCATCACGTGGATAAGATGTTGCAACTGGGAGCGACGAAAGTCGAGCTCGGTGTTCAAACCATTTATGACGAAATATACTCTTTGATTCAAAGAGGGCACAGCGTAGGCGACGTGGTTGATGCTTTCAGGATTGCGAAAGATGCAGGGCTAAAGGTTACAGCACACATCATGCCAAACCTACCGGGGTCAACGCCTGAGCGCGACGTCGAAGCCTTCAGAACCATTTTTTATGACCCCCGGTTCAAACCCGATAGCCTAAAAATATACCCTTGCCTCGTCTTAGAAGGAACAAAACTTTACGACATGTATAAGAAAGGTGAGTATGAACCCTACCCGCTAGAAAAGGTCGTCGAAATAATCGCTCAAGCAAAGAAGATGATCCCCTACTGGGTTAGAATTCAGCGGGTGCAAAGGGATATACCTGCCAGGCTGATAGTTTCAGGGGTTAAGAGAAGCAATCTCAGAGAGCTGGTTCTGCAAAAACTTAAATCTGAAGGCTCTCGCTGCCGATGTATACGTTGCAGAGAAATAGGGCGCTACGTTCAGAAAGGCGGCGCCCCCCCATCGCCCGACGAAATAAAACTCTACGTTGAAAGGTACAATGCTTCCGAAGGAGAAGAATACTTCATTTCATATGAGACCGAGGATCAGCGTGCCCTTGTAGGTTTCATCAGGATGAGAGTTCCCTCAGAGAAAGCTCATAGGCCAGAAGTCTCAAAGCGATGCTCAGTAATAATTAGGGAGCTTCGCGTGTACGGTCCACTGGTGCCTTTAGGCGAGCAACTCGAAGATGCTTGGCAACATAAAGGGTATGGCGAACGCCTCCTAGCAGACGCTGAAAGAATTGCCAAGGAAGAGTGCGACGCAAAGAAAATTCTCGTACTTTCAGGCTTAGGAGTAAAAGAGTACTACTACAGGCATGGTTACAAGAAAGATGGAGTATACGTATCTAAATTGCTATAAATCACTGGTAGCCCCCAGAAACCCGTTTATTTTTTGATTTCAGCTATCTTCCCAGCTATATCCTTCACTAACTGTTCAGCTTGTCCTGGTTCTATGATGCATGCTGCAGCTGCTGGCCTGTCTATTCCAGCCGCTGATCCTAAGTCCTCTTTGCTTGGGACATACACGTATGGGATCTCTTTTTCTTCACATAGCAACGGAAGGTGCATTATGACTTCTGGCGGGTCGACGTTCTCCGCTATGAACACCAGTTTCGCTATGCCTCTTTCAACAGCTTTCGTCGTTTCGTTCGTTCCTCTTCTTATTTTTCCCGTGTCGCGGGCTATTTCAAGACATTCAAGGGCCTTGGACACTATCTCGCTTGGCGTTTTAAACCTTACGTGTGGCTTCGACAACGAGTCATCCCTCCTTCAGGCTCAGCCCTCATAAGGGTTTAGGATGAAAAAGCCTTCATTCCCTTATGAAGCTTTTGGTTTGTTAAGACCTTTAGGGTAAGGCCTCTCGCCTCTAGCGAAGAGCGCTACGTCCACGCCGCGTAGCCTTAACCACTCAGCTGTCCTCCCAGTTATTATTACTCGTGTCCGCTTGAGGTCGTCAACATTCCTAGACCCAGTTAGAAACATTGTCACCTTCAATTCTCTAACAAGTTTCTCCGTTAAACTACGCCCTTTCTGGTAGTCTCCTCTATAGGCGGGTTCGAGGAATGGGTGGGCGATTCCTGCCGCATTAGCACCGACCGCAATGGCCTTCGCAACGTGGACGCCGCTCCTCACGCCACCAGTT
>Ga0105158_1001006_pt1 | contig 11251 bp, 12 predicted proteins | sample LHCtaG_FD_81567 | JGI IMG/M metagenome (GOLD analysis project Ga0105158, IMG submission 81567) | Hot spring microbial communities from Little Hot Creek, USA to study Microbial Dark Matter (Phase II) - LHC4sed_matched | ecosystem: Environmental > Aquatic > Thermal springs > Hot (42-90C) >... | reverse complement strand
CTTCTTAGCCCACTCCTCCACCTCGCTCAACACCTTGACCACTCCGAAGTACCCTGTCCCTATTATCAAGACCTCGAAGTCCTCTCCCTCTATGGGCTCTAGGTCCTTGACGCATACTTCGTGCCCCTTTACTCTCCACCAGTCCTTCACCTCGCCCTTGGGGGTTATTATGACGTCTTTGCCGTACTTCCTGCCGCTGATCACTATTTTCCCGAAGCCGTACTTGTCTATGTGCAAGGACAAACCCCCGATTATCAGAAGGCGATCCGCCGAGAATAAAGTATTCGAGGGACAAATAAAATGATCACGAGGGGCTCGTTAATCGCTCAGCCCCTCAATCTCCTCTCCTCTATCCTCCTCCCCAGAAGGCTAAAGCCCACGTACGTCGCTGCGCAGCCTATGAACGTCGCCCACCACCAGTTGCCCCAGCCCCACTCGCCGACTGTGTAGACGTAGTAGCCCCCGAGCGCGGTCATGGAGAGGCCGTAGACCATGCAGGCTAGGGCGCCGTACTTGTGAGCCCCGCGCCAATAGAGCGTCGTTGCTAAAACGAAGAAGAACGTGCAGCCCATCCCAACGGCGGCGCCGGACATCAAGTATGCCAGAAGGTCCGGCGGCCTGACGACGACCCACGTCAGCGGTATGAGTGCGAAGACCACTACTAGGCCTCTAGCCAGCAGTAGCGCTTTCTTGTCATCAATGTTTGGTCTGAGTAGCAGGATCACGTCTCTCGTGAGGCTTCCGGCCATTACCAGCACCATCCCAGCTAAGGTCGATAGCGAGGCCGCGAATACTGCCGCTAAGTACATTCCAGAGACCATCGGGCCGGATGCTAGCGCGACGAAGGGCGCGGCGGCGTCAGCCTTCGCTGGGGACGCAGTCGGTACCAAGTCCCCGAACATGGCCCTCGCAGATAGGCCTGTTATTATGTTCGCCCAAGGTATTGCGGAGCTCACGAATATGACCAGGGCCATCAAGGCCATATCTCTCTTCGTGAGGGGCCTCATGCCTAAGAACCTCGCCACGTTGTGCGGGAAGCCGACGGCCATGGTCACGAATAGCCCCAAAGTCGCGCTCAGGCCTATCACGTCCGCTGCAAACTGCAGTTTCGGCTCCGAGGCCAAGTCGGCTCTGAGGGGGGCTATCAGCCTCGGGTCTTGGAGGGCCAGCCTCTCGTTCAGGGCCACGGGCCCTCCCACCAAGTTCAAGGCCATGTAGGCGAGTAAGTAGCACGCGACGGTCATGAAGGCTCCTTGGATAGCCAGTGCCCACTGAGTCCCCGTGTAGCCCCCTAGGACCATGTAGACTATAGTGACTAAAGCTCCCATCACGACTGACAGCTCCCAAGGAGTGCCCGTTATGACGTGCCAAGCGGTGGCGGCCGCCTTGTACTGTCCCACGGAGTAGACCAGCAGCAAGACTATGTAGACTATGCTAGCAGTCGCGGCTACGAGCTTGCTGTTGTACAGAGAGCCCACCAGCTGGGGCACGGTTAGGGCCTTGAGCTCGCGGAACTTCTTTCTTAATCTCGGGCCGAATACCGTGGCGCAAGGTATTATCCCGACGAGGGTCCACACGCCTGCGAGCCACATGCCAGACCAGCCGTGAGCATAGGTTATGCCCATGAGCCCTAGGCAAGCCCAGCCGCTCATCCAGGTAGCGCTGAGGGCGAGCCCCGTGATTACCGGGCCGAAGGCCCTTCCTCCTGAAAGCCACGCTGAGAAGGTCTCGCTCTTCCTCCTAGCTATGAATCCCATGGCGGTGCAAGACGCTAGGAGAGCTGATAGCCATGAAATGGCAGATAGAGTATCAGCTAAGCTAGGCGAAGGAAGCATCTCCTCAGTCCTCCGCCTCGCCCTTAATAATGGTCATCAAGGCGACAGCGATGCTAGCGATGACCACGCCCAATAGACAAAGCCAAGGCACTATCAGGTCCTCCAAGTCCCTCAACCTCCACGATGTTCTTGACGACCACCAAGCCAGCATACGTCAGGGAGACAGGGACTCCTCTGACCTTCACGCTCCCCGACTCCACGAGGCCCAAGTCCCTGAGGCCCCTTATGCTCCACTTCAAGGTCGACTCGGGGACCCCCAGCTCGTCGGCGAGCTTCCTCACGAGGCTCGAGAAAGTGTGCTTGCCGTTGCCCTCGCGGTACAGCCTCAACAATATGGCCCTCTGAAGCTTAGTGAGCTTAGAAGCAGCCAGTTTGATGAGGGCGTGTTTGAGCTCGAGGAGGAGCGGGTTTTCGCGCCCTAAGTCGCTGATCGTCGTGCTTCGCAGTAGCTCTTCAGCGGAGCTCTTTCTTGAAAAGGCAGACACCTTTGCTCAATACTCACCCCACCGTTCAACTAGAGACAAGTCAAAGGGTATTTAAGCTTTGAGGGCAAAAGGGTTTATCCACCCTCTAGGCCCACCCCAAAAATCCTTATCTCCGATTAACGGACGCTGTTAAATGTAAGGGCCGAGGAGCACGAGGTAGGGACGTTGATCAGCGAAGCGGATCTTTTCAAGATATACCAAGCACTCGGAAACCCGCACAGGAGGAACATAATAATGCTCTTGGGCGAGAACCCCCAAGGCCTGACTTTCTCAGAGCTCAGGAAGAGGTTAAACCTCAGCGTCGGAACCCTCTACTATAACTTGGATCAGCTCGACGACCTCATTTGTCAGGAGAGCGACAGGAGGTACATCTTGACCGAAAAGGGACGCCTAGCCTATGAGATGCTGAAAAGCGACATTGAGATGGTGAAGAGCAAGGCTAGCGGATCGACTGGTGCGATAAGCAAGCTACAAGCCTTGCTCTTCCCTAGATGGCTCTTCATGTTCCTAGAAAGCAGGGAAAGGCTCATGCCCTTCCTCGCCCTCGTAGTCCTGCTAGCGGGCTCTCTGAGTTGTTGGTACAACGGTATAGTCGTAGGCGTCACGTGGATCGGCTTTACCTCCATGGCCATTTTAAGCTCCTTGAGCTTCGTCTGGAGCTGGTTGGTAGTGGCTCTTGCGTCCTTCGCGTTGGCATCCCTGAGCGCTAAGGAGAGGCTGAAGAGACTCCCCAAATATCTAGCTGAAGCAGGCTTCTCCATGTTTCCTATAGCGATATTCGTGGCTGTGGAGCCTCTGTTGCGCGCAACGGTCGTAGTTAAGGTGGTGCTGCAGGTAGTTTTTTGGTTGCTGACCATAATGCTCATGTCCTCTGCCCTAAGTCGCTCTGCTCAATGCAAGATCGAAGTGGCTCTTTTAATTACTATCCTCGTGATGTTCGTCGCGTCCATCACGATTCCTCAACTTGTAGTCTCATCTTAACGTCGCCTCTAGATACTTGACTTAGTGAAAGGCCGTGGGTAATGCTTTAAAGGCATTGAGGAGAACATCTATCGTAGAAAGACTCGGTGTTCGACGATGGCAACTTTCATATGCTTTGTGGGCCACGACTTCATGAGGATAATAGACGGGATAAACTTCTGGAAGACTAGGGAGGTCATAGACGAGATAATCCTCGTCCAGGACAAGAAGAAGGACAAGTACGGCTACGCCTCTAGGCTCAATGCCAAGGAATTGCAAAAAGCTCTGACATTTGCTGGCAAGGAGCCTCAATTGATATCTGTCAACCCCCAGAGCTATGAAGACGTCTTCTCAGTCATATATTCCGCCGTTAGGAGAGAGGTAGAAGACCTCGGCAGGAGGGTCTACATAGACGCGACGTCGACGACCAAGGAGGCCTACGGAGCGGTCGTGACCGTTGCCCTCATGTTCCAAGGGGTCAGGCTCTACGTGGTCCCCCCAGCCGAGAGGGGGTGGTACGTCCCCGACGTAGACTCGCCCGAGTTCCAGTCCTGGTTCAGCAAGGTCAGGAGCGTGAGAGGGCTTCAGCCGCAGGAGATCTTCCTACCGGGCTTTAGGCTTGAGAGGCTCTCGTACGAAGAGGAGAGGGCCCTGATGATATTGGAGGGCAAGGGCGGCGAGGCGGACTCCATTAAGACCCTCATTCAGTGGTGCGGCGAGGATCCCAGAGACCCGAGGGTCAAGAACAAGTTCAGCAGGCTGGTGAACAAACTAGCGACTAAGGGCCTCCTGATAAGCGAGTCCGGGGCGAGGGCTAAGGCGATAAAGCTCACGGACTTCGGCAGGGTTTATGCCAAGGCGCTGAAGCACCACTACGCGGAGAAGAGGAAGAGCGAGAGCGCCCCCTATCCAGCGATCTGAGGGTAGCGCCTATGGGCTTCGTCTTGCCAGCTCTAGACAATCCTCGCGTTGAGCACGAGGTGTGCTCCTTCATAAGGAGGAATGTCGAGGAGGCAGGGGCTCGAGGGCTGGTAATAGGCCTCAGCGGAGGCCTCGACTCCTCGGTCGTCGCCTACTTGGCCGTGAGGGCACTAGGGGCCGACAGGGTCAAGGCGCTTATAATGCCGGACTACAGGGTGACGCCTAGAGAAGATTTAGAGGACGCGTGGACCATTGCGAAGGAGCTCGGCGTAGAGGCCAAGGAGATCGACATAGCGCCCATATGCGATGCCATAGTCGAGAGGCACCCCTATAGGGCTGAAGACGATGTAGTGGCCGTTGGAAACGTCAGAGCCAGGGTCAGGATGGTGCTTCTGTACTATGCGGCCAACGTCATGAACATGCTCGTGTGCGGCACGAGCGACAAGTCGGAGATCATGATAGGCTACTTCACCAAGTACGGCGATGGAGGAGCCGATATCTTGCCAATAGGCGACCTCTACAAGACCGACGTCAGGAGGCTGGCGAGGCACTTGGGGCTCCCCGACTGGATAGCCTCCAAGCCCAGCAGTCCGAGGCTCTGGCCTGGACAGACTGCCGAAGGGGAGCTCGGCATGAGCTACGACGTCATAGACTCAACGCTCTACTTGATATATGAGAAGGGCCATAGGCCCGAGGAAGCCGCATCTAGGATCGGCGTGAGCTTAGACGTCGTCAATGCCGTGATAAGGAGGGTCGAGGGCTCGAGGCACAAGAGAGCGATGCCCCCACTTCCGTCAGTCTCCCACTTAAGATGTTCGTAAGCCTCAGATGATGAGGTTGCGACCTCTGGGAAAACTTTAAAGATTTTTCTCTCAAACCTAGAGACGGGATGGTGCTAGAGCTTGAAGTGCATCAGGTGCGGCAAGTGTTGCTCGAGGACCGAGATATTCCTCTCGAGCGAGGACGTGGCTAAGATAGAGGCCCTCGGCTACGACAAGAAGGACTTCGTGGTGAAGTCTGGTCCCTATTTAAAGCTCAGGAAGGTGGACGGCTACTGCTTCTTCTTCGACCCCCACGAGAAGACGTGCGAGATATACCCGTACAGGCCCATGAACTGTAGGCTCTACCCGGTGATCTACGTCTTGGGCAAGGGCCCGATAGTCGACGCTAATTGCCCGATGGCGTACACGGTCTCCAAAGCCGAGCTCACTAAGAAGGGTAAGTTGCTCGAGCAACACCTCAGCAAGATATTCAAGAGGGCCAAAAGGGTATATTTCGCGAGCCTGCAGAAGTAGTGGCCATGTCGGATCCCTTGAGCAAGCTTAAAGCCTCCATCGAGGGGGCATCGGCGAGGCTCTCTAGCAAGGTCGAGGCCAGAGAAGAGCTCTCGCTAAAGGCTAGGAGGGGTATCAGGCTCTGCGGCGAGGCCGTATCGCTGTCCCACAGGGGCCAGATCAATGAGGCGAAGGAGAGGCTCAGGGAGGCCAAGGAGATAATGGAGGAGCTCAGGCCTAAGCGATGGGACTTCGAGCTTGACGTCCTCGACGCCTTGGCTCAGGAGTACGTTGAGGCAGAGGCCCTCGTGAGGGTCGTAGAGGGGAGAGAGCTCCCGTCAGCCGAGGAGCTTCAGGTGGCGGACGAGGCGTACGTCTTGGGCATGGCGGACTTGATAGGCGAGCTCAGAAGGAGGGCCCTAGAAGAGATGAGGAGGGGCAATGGGCCCGAGGCCGAGCGCCTCTACGAATTGATGAAGGAGATCTACGAGCTCATATGGCCCCTGGAGTACCCTCGATCCCTCGTACCGGGCCTGAGGCATAAACTGGACGTCATGAGGAGAGTGCTAGACGAGACCCTCCACGACTTGACGTTGATGAAAATGCTCACCGCACCTCATCGAGACAAAAAGTTGTTAGGCTAGCCTAATTAGGTTGTCCGAAAAACATATAAAGCCAGGATCGATGACTTGCCTTGTCGAAGGCCCTCGAGCCCTCGGAGGGCGAGCGCTTGAGCAAGAAGGGCGACGCGCTAGACTGCGCCTTGGAAGTGATAATGACCCTCGAGAGGAGGGGGCGGCGCCCTGACGACGAGTCGATAGCCGAGGAGCTGGGCAAGCCCCTCGCCGAGGTCAAGAAGATGATGGAGGAGGCGGTCCGACAGGGCCTAGCGGCCAAGAAGGATGGCTACTACGAACTTACTGCTGAGGGCTTGAAGAGAGTGCTAAAGCACAGGGAGCTCTTCATACACGACCGCTTCGTCCACGGCGAGGACAGGTGGAGCGCCAAGGTGAGGGACTGGGGCAAGCACTGGAGGCACAGGCACGGATTAACGAAAGACCTGCTCGAGAGCTTCTACAAGGCGCTGACAGACCTCGACGGGAGGGTCGAGGAGCTAAAGCCCCTCAGCGACATGGAGCCGGGCGAGAGGGGGGTGATCATGTCGATAGCGTGCGGCTTGGGCGCTGCCAGAAGGCTGGCCGAGATGGGCTTGACGCCCGGCGTGCAAGTGACGGTAATCAGGAAAGCCCCGCTCCGGGGCCCCGTGGAAGTCGAGGTCAGGGGCACGAGGGTCATCTTGGGCTACGGCTTGGCCTCAAGGATAGCCGTCAAGGGCCTCGGTGGTCCTACTTGAAGAGCATTACCATCGCCTTGGCCGGCAATGCCAACGTCGGTAAGAGCAGCATCTTCAACAGGCTGACAGGGCTCAGCCAGCACGTGGGGAACTGGCCCGGCAAGACCGTCGAGAAGGCCGAGGGGACCCTGTACTTTCGGGGCTACAAGGTAAAGGTGATAGACCTTCCTGGCGCCTACTCCCTCTCTCCCTACTCCGTTGAAGAGGTCATAGTGAGGGACTACTTGCTCTCGCGTGAGGCCGACGTCGTCGTGGACGTAGTGGACGCCTCGGCGCTTGAGAGGAACCTCTACTTGACGCTCCAGCTCGCCGAGTTGCAGGCCCCGCTGATAATAGCCCTGAACCAAGTGGACATAGCGGAGAAGAGAGGCATAATAGTAGACCATAAGAGGCTCTCTGAAATACTGGGGGTCAAGGTCGTGCCGACAGTGGCCATAACTGGCGAGGGCCTCAACGAGCTCCTCCAAGCGATAGTCGAGGCCCTCGAGAAGGGGGTGGAGATGACGGCCAAGCCGCTGACCTACGGCAAAGAGGTGGAGGAGAGGATAAAGCGCTTGGAGAGCGAGGTCAGGAAGCTGGACGTGAGCGAGAAGTACCCCCCTCGCTGGATCAGCATAAAGCTCCTAGAGAGAGACCCCCTCGTCGCAGAGCTCGTCTCTGAGTGCGAGGGCGGCGCCGAGGTCCTTGAGCTGGCCAACGAGCTCGCCAGAGAGCTCGAGGAGATGCACGGGGAGCCGTCGCCCATAGTCATAGCATCGGAGAGGTACTCCAAGATCTCGGAGATAGTCTCTCAAGTCCAGAAGGTCGTGGCCCCTCCAAGGGTCAGGTGGGAGAGGGTCCTCGACTACGTTACCACGCACCCAGTACTCGGCTACGTAATCCTCTTCTCGACGATAGCGGGGATGCTCGGCTTGGTCTTCTACTTCGGCGGCCTGCTGTCTGAGGCCGTAGAGGTCTACATGGGGGACCTCCTCGCAGAGGCCGCGAGGGCCCTCTTATCGAGTAGCTTGCCAGTCAAGGCCGTGAGGATCTTGGTCGACGGCTTGGTGATGGGCTTTGTGGCGGGGCTCGTCGTGGTCTTGCCCTACGTGGTGCCGTTCTACGCGATACTGTCGATACTTGAGGACTCAGGCTACTTGGCTCGCGCAGCGTACTTGACTGACAACTTGATGCACAGGATAGGGCTCCACGGCAAGGCCGTCCTTCCAATGTTGCTGGGCTTCGGATGCAACGTCCCCGCCTGCGTGGGCTGTAGGATCCTCGAGACCGATAGAGAGAGGTTGCTGTGCGGACTCGCGACGATCTTCGTCCCCTGTGCCGCTAGGACCGTAGTGGTACTGGGGGCCGTAGGAAGATACCTCGGCGTGTTCTCGGCCCTCTCCATATACCTCGTGGTCTTCTTGGTCTTGCTAATAATCGTCAGGCTTGCCTATAAGGTCGCGCCCGGGGAGCCCATGGACTTGATAATGGAGATGCCGGCGTATAGGAGGCCGAGCTTGAGGGTGACAATTCTCAAGACGTGGAACAAGACCAAGGGCTTCGTAATAGTCGCCCTGCCGATAATAATGGCGGCCAGCGCCGCGCTGGAGGCGTTGAGCGCTGTGGGCCTGACGGAGCAACTAGTCCAGGCCATGGCTCCCTTGACCGTGGGCGTGCTAGGCCTGCCGGCGGAGACCGCGATCCCCTTAGTCTTCGGCTTCCTGCGGAAGGAGCTCGCTCTAGTCATGCTGGCGGACGTCTTAGGGACGTGGGAGCTATCGCAGGCCATGACTTCGGCTCAGCTGTACACCTTCGCCCTCGTGACCTCGATATACATCCCCTGCGTCGCCACTCTCGCCGCCTTAGTGAGGGAGTTCGGATGGAGAAGAGCGATATTGATGGCGATGACGACTTTGGCCGCAGCCATCGTCGTAGGAGCGCTCGCCCACGCGACAGCCATAGCGTTTAGTCTATAACTTGGGCCGCCGCGCTCCCGATCTAGATTCGGACGACTTCTTGCCCCTCCTACCCTCAGCCCTCCTCTTCCTCCTCGATCGGCCCTCCACCTCCAAGATGCTCTTCGAGGAGACCTCTGCCAAGCTCTTGGCTATTTCGTGGACCCTCTCCTCGAGCTTCAAGTACTGGGAGAGGAAGTACTTCTTCGCCTTAGCGATCACGGACTCCATGTCCTCGTCCCCTGAGGCTATCTTGGTCAGCTCCCTCTCCATCATCCCCCTTATCTCCGGCCTGACGAGCTCCGGCGCGTGCTTTTCCAGTTGCGTTATCAGCCTCTTGCCCAGCTCGGTTGGTATGCACCTCTTTGCCTCTATGTACATGTAGCCCCGGTCGACGTTGGTCTGGATGTGGTCCTGCATGGTCGCGTCCGTCCCGATCCCCCACTTCTCCATGAGCTTTAGGAGCTCGCTCTCAGAGAGGTATGGCGGGGGCTCGGTCTGCCCCTCCTTCACTTCAACGGACAGCACTTGGACTTTGTCCCCGACACTGACTGGGAGGTGGGGGACCTCTCTCGGGTAGTCATAGCGATATACCGCGAAGAACCCTTCGTCCACGACCTCTAAGGTCGTGAAGGCGAACCTCTCTCCGCCGACGTCGAACACGTACCTCTTGCTCTCTAACTGGGCTGGCGGGCTGAAGGTCGCTATGAAGTGCCTGACTACGAGCTCGTAGAGCCTCCAGCCGTCTCTTCCGAGGACCCTCTCTACCTCCTCCTTCGTGGCGGCCCTGATGGGGTGGATGGGCGGGTGGGCCTTGTCATCCTTGAGGCCCGAGGTAGGCTTGGCCCCTATGGTCAATAGCCACTTCACGTAGCCCCCGAACTCTGGGTGGCCTACGAAAGCCTTCAACCTATCGTGGGCTGACGGCGGGTACACTTGGGTCTCAGTCCTCGGGTAGCTTATGAGGCCCCTCCGATAGAGCTCTTCAGCTATGTCAAGGGCCCTCTTAGCCCTTATGTTGAGGTGCTTGCTAGCTAGGCTCTCGAGCTCGACGGTGTCCAAGGGCTTTGGGGGCTCCCTCTTGGTCTTGGCGACCTTCATATCCTCGACCTCGGCGACAGCGACCTTCCCGGCCCTCGCCCTGACCAGCTCCGCCTCCTCCTTGGAGTCGAACCCCCCCTTGACGTGCTCGACCTCCAAGATCCTGTCGCTTATCTTCAGCTTGGCCACGACCCTGTAGAACCTCTGGCTCTGGAACCTCTCCCTCTCGATGGCTCTCTTGACCACGAAGTAGAGCGTGGGGCTCTGGCAAGGGCCGTAGCTTATGAAGTGTCCCTTGGGGAGCGCAGAGGGCTCGACTTCTCTGACCTTTAGGGTCAACAGCCTCGTAAAGGAGGCCCCTACGGTCAGGTCTATTATCGACCTCGCGAAGCACTTGTCGGCCCATCGCTTGTTGGGCTCCCTCAGGTTTCTGAAGGCCTCGAGGAGCTCTTCTTTATCCAAGCTCGAGAACCAAGCCCTCTTGAACTCTGCGTGGGGGTTCACGGCCCTCACGACGTCCATCACCTCGAACGCTATCCCCTCGCCCTCCACGTCAGCGTCTAGGGCCAAGACGACCTCTTCGGCTCTCCTCCCGAGCTCCCTCAAGACCTCGACGTACCTCAAGCTCTCTTCGCGGAAGACCCTTATCGGGCTCGCCTTGAATAGATCTTTGGGGTCCACGGAGCCCCAGTCGTTTAGCTCGGCCTCGAAGTCGAAGTCCATTAGGTGGCCCTTGAGCCCCACGGCGACCCACCTCTTCCCGTCCTTCGAGAAGGCGTAGCACGGGATCCCATTGATGTTGAAGGCCCTGTAGCTGTCGTCGCTCAGCGCTGAGGCCACGGCCTTCGCTACCGAGTTCTTCTCGCAAACGACCAAGACATCGACTTCAATTCCTGGGGCCCTTCCATACAATGGAGCCTTGCTGAATGGCCGCATCCTTTTAAGACACCTCTAACAATATCCCCGGCCTCGGAGGGGGCTGGGCGTGATCGGCAGAGTCTTGAACTTCAGGCTGGGCCTGAAGAGGAGGTACCCAAAGGAGCTCCTCGTCAAGCTGGGCGAGAGCAAGGCCGACGTGGCGAAGCTCATCGGTAGGAGGGTCGTGCTGGAGGACTCGCACGGCAACAAGTACATAGGCAAGGTCCTGAGGCCCCACGGCAACAAGGGCGTCGCCGTGGTGAGGTTCAGGAAGGACTTGCCCGGCGACGTTCTGGGCCGCGAGGTCAAGGTCCTTGCTCCTCAAGCCTGAGCACTGATGAACTCGACCAGCTCCCTTACGGTCACGAAGCCCGTCGGCATCCCCTCGTCGTCGACTATCGGGACTCCCTTGACGGAGGCCTCGGCCACGAGCCTTGCGACATCGTTGAGGGGGGTGCCGTCTCCCATCCCCACCCTCTTGGGGCCGAAGTCGGCGACCGTCAGGCGTCTCGTCCCAGCCTTCTGCTTT
>Ga0105158_1001001_pt1 | contig 11284 bp, 9 predicted proteins | sample LHCtaG_FD_81567 | JGI IMG/M metagenome (GOLD analysis project Ga0105158, IMG submission 81567) | Hot spring microbial communities from Little Hot Creek, USA to study Microbial Dark Matter (Phase II) - LHC4sed_matched | ecosystem: Environmental > Aquatic > Thermal springs > Hot (42-90C) > Sediment... | reverse complement strand
GATTATTCTATTAACCTCCTTCATTCCTTTTCTTGAGAGGATTACTCCTCTCCAACGATACCTCTTGAGCATACCTTTCTCCTCAAGCCTTTCAAGATACTCGCTTGCAGTCGCGCATGAAACACCCATCGCATCAGCCACCTCAAGGCTTCCAACCATATCTCTTCCTGGAAGCAGCTTGAAAACCGTCTTAAGATACTCAACCTCCTTACCAGTCAGACTCTTCGAAGTTCCCGATTTAGGCACAACCTAATTTAGGATGATACTAAATTTAAGCTTTTTGCGAACCACGTTAACGTGCTCTTCAAGAGCCTAGCGCACTTGCCATGTTAATCACTGGCTGAAACACCTGGATTAAGCCTAGAACTGCGGTGACTGCTCAAATCCGGCTTACCAGGCTCCGATGTGTATTATCGTCCGAAACCGATCTACCTCGAGACAGGTTGATTTTCCATCCTTTTTTCTTAAGCTTCTCTGCTTCTTCCCGTAAAAGGACAACATACTTTAAGCAATCCATGTCGAAGGACGAACAGTACTGGTATCCGGTGTAGCGCGCGCATCATCATCGTAATGTTAGCTGAGCTTTTAAGCGAAACCCGTAGCGCGCAGAGGGGAAAAGAATAATCCCTATTAAAACCTTCATACAAAAAAGAAAAAAGCATAGTTTTAGAATTACTTCTTCTTGGGCTTGCAACCCTTTAGGTGCTTATCCAGCTCATCCTTGGTCTTGAAAGTAGCTCCGCAGTTGGGACACTTGAACTCTTGAGGTGCTGACATGTTTTTCACCTCCAATAGAAGTATTGATTAAAGCAATATTTAAAAGTTTCTATTAAAGAGCTACGCATTTCTCCGAGGAAAAAGAAATCGCGTAATAAAAAGAGAGAGAATGCCGTGAGCCTCCTCTTAATCTCCTCAAGCCCTCCGACATCGCTCCATCTGACTGTGGGAACTTCAACATATACTTCTCTCATCACGGTTGGAGTTATCTCCTTAAACGCGCTGGATATAAACGTCAATCCAATCCCGGACAACTTCGTCGCAGCGGGGCTGGGAAGCCCAGCGGAATTAAGAGTATATGATTCCCAGGGGAGGGTTACGGGCTTGGTTAATGGAGAGGAAAAAAGCGAGATCTCATATTCCTTCTGCTTTGGAAATATCATCGTCGTTTTACTACCCAGAGATACTTACAGGTTTCAAGTCGTCGGGACAAGCATAGGCGCTTATAATTTAACTGCAAAATGTACGTCTGAAATTACAACTTAAAAAAGTAGTATAATATGCCTTATTTCTCCTTCTTTTTACTTAATATTAACTGTCACCCGTAGCCTTGTTTAATTAAATTAAAATGAATATTTTAATCTTCTGGCTGTTTTCATGGTCGTGGGGCATGGTGATATTTTTGGACTGGTAGTGTTATTTAGAGGATTTTACTGCTTTCACGGTTTGGGTTAATCCTGATGATTCTGGTTTTACACCCGTTTACAAGAATAACAAGGATAAGAGCACTCTCAGAAAGGGTTTTAACATTCGATCCAGAATTATCTATGATTAATCATAGTAGCAATGTTAAGCTCCTTTTTATTATTCCGACATGGAGAAGAAAACCCTATCCTTGTCGTTACAGTCTAGTCAATCAGAAACCTCCATTAGTAAACATGTTATTCCAGCGTTAAACCGTTTAAGACTAGGGAGAAACGCTTCTCCACCACGCTGCTTAAATACTAGTCCAGCGCTATTTTTATAGATTAAGTTTGGGCCTGAAAGAAGAGTTCCTAGAGTTACTGAAAAAAGACGAGGAGTTCAGATACACCGTAGCAGGATTTCTAGGCTTGGAAGAAATACTGAAGAGGCTCGATAAGCATGAGCAGAGGCTTACGGAGCTCAGGGAGGACATGAACGCTGGCTTTAAAAGGCATGACGAGGAAATAGCAAAGTTGAGGGAGGACATGAATAGGGGTTTTGCTTTAGTCGAGCGGCATATTGCAGCATTGGGCGCTAGATGGGGCATGTTGGCCGAGGAGGCGTTTAGGGAGGGGTTAAGGGGTATCGTTGAAAAAGAGTTCGGCCTTAAGGTTGGGAGGTGGACTGGATACGATGAGAAGGGGAAAGTGTTCGGGTATCCAAGTTCTGTTGAAATAGACGTAGCAGTACGCGACGAGAAGGTCATGCTTATTGAAGTGAAGTCAAACGTCAACGCATCGGATATCTTCGAGTTCAAGAGGAAAGCAGAGTTATATGAAGAAAAGGTTGGGAAAAAGCCTGTGAGAATGCTCATCGTAACGCCGTATGCCGACGAAAAGGCAATAGAGGCGGCACGGAAACTTGATATAGAAATATATACGAAAGTCTAAATTATAGATCTAAGTTTTAACTGGCGCCAATTCGATAGGATGCTTATTTCCTATAGTTCGATTATTAAACCTACTCTTCTGATATTACTTAGAGTTCTAAGAGGAGCTTATCCACAGCGTTTTAAGACGTACTGGCATCTGATAAGGTTTTTTCAGCGTATCCCTCGCCAAAGATATAGCTTGACATGTCCTTTAACTCGTTTTCATTCTTCCGACTTAGACGAGAAAAAACTCCTCCTTCTCACCGAACTTCTTGTATTTCATAAGTATTTCCTCTTTCAAACTGGGTTTTACTGTTTGAAGAGCCTTTTCGAAATCCTCCTTAGTCACCTTGTCAGCATCCCTTCTTAAAGCGTTTAGACCAGCTTCTCTGCAAAGCGCCTCCAGGTCAGCCCCAGAATATCCCTCAGTCCTCTTAGCAATCTCCTCCAGGCTAACGCCTTCCAACGGCATTCTCCTCGTGTGGATCCTGAGTATCTGGAGCCTTGAAGCCTCATCCGGCGGAGGAACGTAGAGCACGACTTCAAACCTCCCAGGCCTCATTATAGCAGGGTCTAGGAGCTCAGGCCTGTTTGTAGCACCTATTATTACGATCCTCTCGATAGGTGTTAACCCATCCATCTCTGTTAGAAGCTGGCTTACAACCCTCTCCGTAACACCGCTGTCAGCCATGCTCATGCCCCTTCTCGGAGCTATTGCATCGACTTCATCGAGAAACACTATTGAGGGTGATGCTAGTCTCGCCTTCCTGAATACTTCTCGGATGGCTTTCTCAGATTCTCCGACCCATTTCGAGAAGACCTCTGGCCCCTTGATGCTTATGAAATTGGCCTCACTCTCGGTTGCTACGGCTCTAGCTAGGAGAGTCTTGCCGCAGCCAGGAGGCCCATACAGTAGGACGCCTTTCGGAGGAGTTATTCCAAGCTTCTCAAACTTCTCCGGGTTCTTTATCGGAAGCTCAACCATCTCCCTCAGCCTCATCTTTATTTCTTCAAGACCACCGATGTCGCTCCACCTCACAGTGGGGACTTCGACGTACACTTCCCTCATGGCTGTCGGAGTTATCTCTTTGAAAGCGTTTAGGAAATCCTCCCATTTGACAACCATCTTTTCCAGAACTGACGGCGGAATCTTCTCGTCCAGCTTTATCTCAGGCAAATACCTTCTCAAAGCCTTCATCGCAGCTTCTCTGCATAGCGCAGCCAAGTCCGCGCCAGTGTAGCCGTGAGTCATTTCCGCAAGCTTCTTCAAGTCAACATCCTTGTCGAGCGGCATAGACCTAGTGTGTATTTGAAGAATCTCAAGCCTGCCCTGCTTGTCGGGGACACCTATCTCAATCTCCCTGTCGAACCTTCCCGGCCTGCGGAGAGCTGGGTCAAGCATGTTAGGCACGTTGGTTGCGCCTATTACTATGACGTCCCCCCTAGACTTTAAGCCGTCCATTAAAGCGAGGAGCTGTGCCACCACTCTCCTCTCAACCTCTCCTCCTACTTCCTCCCTCTTGGGCGCTATAGCGTCTATCTCGTCTATGAATATTATGCTCGGAGCCTTCTCCTGAGCCTCTTGGAATACTCTCCTAAGCCTTTCCTCAGACTCCCCATAGAACTTACTCATTATCTCTGGACCGTTTATCGAGAGGAATGTTGCGTCAGACTCGTTTGCAACAGCCTTCGCCAGAAGAGTCTTCCCAGTCCCGGGCGGGCCGTGTAGGAGTACTCCCTTAGGAGGCTCTATGCCGAGCCTCTGGAATAGCTCCGGATGCCTAAGCGGGAGCTCAACCATCTCCCTTATCCTCTGTATCTCCTCATGCAATCCTCCTATGTCCTCGTACGTGACTCTAGGTATTGCAAGCTTCTCAGCGGCCTCCTCGCTCACCAATTGAAGCCTCGTGTCTGGAGAAACCTTAACCACTCCCCTCGGCCTAACCCTTACCACTGTTAAGCCGAGGGCTTGGCCGCCGAAAACAGGTATTGCAACAATATCCCCCTCCGTCAGAGGGGTGTCGATAAGCTTGTCCCTCACGTAGCTTAGGAACTCCTCGTCCACGTTGGAGACTCTAACGCCCATAGGGGCGAAAACAATTTCGCTAGCGTTCTCAACCTTCTCAACCTTCCTAACCTTGACGTAGTCGCCTATCGCAACCCCAGCGCTCCTCCTTATCAACCCGTCCATCCTAATTATTTTCTGGCCCTCGTCCTCAGCGTAACCTGGCCAGACTATGGCAGAAGCATTCCTCCTACCGATTATCTCGACAACGTCCCCAGTGTCAGCTTTGATCTGAGCCATCTCCTTCTTGCCTATTCTAACAATCCTCCTCCCAGCGTCTCGAGGCTTTGCTTCAGCAACTAAAAGCTGTATCTCACTCATCTTTCGAAGGTTTTTCAAGACGCTAAGATTTAAGCTTTTAACTAAAAACGAGTGGGTTTTACGTGGCTTCTTGAGGCTGCTCCTCGATCTTCTTCAACTGGTTCCTATACATCTCCAGAATCTCCTTCACCGTAGTCGCCTGCTCCGGAGCCTTGTCGTCCCTAAGCCTACCCGTATACTTGGGGAATCGTCCCGCCAGTCCAGAACCAGACCTTACCATGTTTAACCCGCAGGTGTGCACGGGGCTCAGGGTTATTTCTGACGCTATTATCTCGATAACTACCCTTGGTTCAAACCATACATCAGCCTCTATCTTCGAATCAACCCTAGGATGCTTATGGCTGATCTTGTAGTTGTTCATCATCTCGGTGAAAGTGGCTAAATCCTCATCTGTGAAACCTGTTCCACATTTAGCGAAAGTTCTGAAAACGTCTTCGTCAGGATCGTATGCAGCCAGGAGGTATGCTCCATACTTGCCTGCTCTCTTACCCCTGCCGTGGAACCCGCCGACTATAACGAGGTCGAAGGTGTCGGCAACCTCAGCCTTATATTCTCTCTTCAGCTTTATCCAGCTCCATTCTCTAGCGCCAGCCCTGTAGGACGCTTTCAGGTCCTTCAACACGAGTCCCTCGCAGCCTTCTGAGATCGCCTCCTCCATGAAGACCTCTATCTGGTTGGGGTCGCTTGACACTATCTGTTTGACGAGCTTAACCCTCTCGTCTTCTACGATAACGTTCTTTAAAGCCTCCCTCCTCTCCAAGTATGGTTTTTCAGTGTAGTCGATGCCGTCAGCGTAGAGGAGGTCGAAGAAGAAGAGTGCAACAGGATACTCTTTCATAGCCTCCTCGATACCGTACTTCCTCCTCCTGTGCATAAGCTCTTGGAACGGCAGAAGCTCGCCGGTGTCAGGGTTTATTGCTACGCATTCCGCCTCCAGAACAGCCTCCCTAGCCTTAACGTTACTCTTCACCATTTCTATCGCGTCAGGATAGTGGTTTGTAATGTTCTCAAGCCTCCTGGAGAAGAGCAGAACACTGTCATCATTCTTGTGTATTTGCACACGCTCCCCGTCCAGCTTGTACTCAGCGGCAGCCTCACCCCCTATTTTCTCCAGCACTTCCTGCACTGTTGTCAAGCGTTCTGCAAGCATCGGCCTAATCGGTTTGCCCACGGTTATCTTGAAGCCATGAACACCGTCAAGCCCCTTTTCGGCAACAGCCCTTGCCACAGCCCCGAGGTCGCTGGAAATGTTGTACGCACGCTCTATGAGGGGCCTGTTCGACTTATCCCCGGTGAATGCTTGAGCAATAGCGTCTAGAATAGTGTAATCAGCTATGCCGAGCCTAAGCCTCCCGGTGACGATCCGGACGGCATACTTCGCCTCCCTAGGGGACATGTCTATGAGGAGGGAGGATAACAGGCTTGTTTTCTGCGTCACCGAGCCCTTTCCCCCAAGCCTGGCAAGCCTGTAAAGCTTCTCATAGACGTCTGTCAGCGTCGGCTCCCTGCTTAAGAGCTTCTTCTGAACCTTTCTTTGCGCAAGGATTTCGGCGGTGCTGCCGAGGTCGCCAGCCTCCTTGTAGAGCTTCTCCACAGTCTCATCATCTACTCCTGAGAACTCTGATAGGGATCTTAAAACAAGCTTCTCGGCGACTCCGAACTCTAAGCCCTCGTAGTCAGGCCTAACCTTGCCCTGGAGCAGGTATACGAGCTTCTCAAGCTCGGCGGGGCTGGCTTTCTTGAAAAGGTCTACTAGAAGGCTCGTCATCTCAAGCCTCTTCGTAGTCGACTCCACCTGCTCCATGGCGTCCGCGACTTCCTTGAAAAGCATAACCATGTTTTTAGAAAAGCCTAGGAGGGTAAAAATGTTTCCTTAACGAGTTGTTTTGGAAACAGTTGCTGGGAGCCTTACAAGGGGCTTTTCAAATAGGGTTTTGCTTCAATAAATCTTCTCAAGAGGTTTTTAAAGTCGACAGGATCCCCGCTACCTACTCCAGGACACTCCTCGTCGAAGAGAAAGACGTATTCTTCAGAGCCGTGTTTAACAACCTCCGCATCCTCGGGAAGCTCCATGATACTGTTCAAAATCCTTTTCTCCACAGGGTAGAAGGGATAGAGTTGGCATATAATCGGCTTGTATTCATGGATAATGCATACACCGTTTTTCAAGAATGGACAATAGCCATTATCGCCAATGAGGATCATCTTTCCCTCCGGCGAGACATAGGGTTTAAAAGACGGATAGGCCCTCTTAATCCTCTCAAGATCCTCTTCCGATATTTCGGGATTGAGGCTGCAACATAACTGTCCGCAAAGCATGCATTTGAAAAGCATTCCCCTCCTGGCTACGGGAATTTTTTCGACAAGCATCTTATCGATAAGGACTTTCCACCCTTATGAATCTTTTTAACGCCTCCTTCTTGTTAAGGACGGATATGGGTAAGAGGCTTGCAAAGATTGTCTCCTACGTACTGTCTAATCCTGTTACGGGAGGAGCTGGAGGGCTCGCGTTGATGGCTAGTGAAGGTGTTCGATCAAGCGATATCGCCTTAAAGACTGTTGCAATACTGTTTTTCTACAGCCTCCTTCCCTTCGCAAGCGTTTACTACCTTAGGCTACGGGGAAGGTCAGACATGTTCATGAGCGACAGGGCGAGGAGGCCCAAGCACTTTATACCGGGCCTAATAGGATACGCTGTTTCCACAATCCTCTTCAAAGCATGGGACACGAGGCTTCTAACCGTAGCCTCAGCATCATTCTTCACGACTTCTCTCATCCTACTGTTTTTCACCTTCAGGATTAAAGCTAGTATTCACGTATCCGGTTTAGCAACAGTCGCCATGCTCTTCCTCTACTTCCACGGGGCTTTAGGACTCTTACCTTTTTCTCTCCTGCCCCTCTTGGCTTGGGCACGCGTAAACACTGGGGAACACACTTACCCCCAAACAATACTAGGGGCTCTAATAGGTTTTGTAGGAACATCCTTAACACTAATATTCTTCAAGCCTTAGAAACTGTTGGGCGGCGAGGCTGCTTAGCTTCGGAAACTGTTTTAACACTTCTCCTTGAACCAACAGTATTGGCGTAAAGGACATGACGCCTATCCTCCTAAGGATCGGGGAGAGCAATTCACTCGCATCAACCTCGTTAACGGCAGTCCCCATCGTTAGAGGGTTCATCGAAGGGAGAACTATTATTTTCGCCCCGCAGTATTCGCCGCAGAGGAAGCTCTTGAACCTGTGCTTAACGCCTATCGAATCCCTTATTGAGACAACGGGATGCTCATGACCCATGATGATAACGTTGCCTTCACCAGGCAATTCGTGATCCTTGTCGCCATGTATTAGGAAATATTCACCCAGCCTTACGGGGGGCTCTTGAAACTCGACGTTGAGCCTTCTGAGGACTGTTCTAACGAAATTGTCGTGATTACCCCTTATTAGAAGGGGCTCTGCGCCGAGGCTACGCACGTCGTTTACGAAATCCTGAACCTGCGTCCACTCCTCGGGGTTTATGTCTCCGAACTCGTTCTTAATATCCCCTAGGATTATCAGTTTCTTGGCAGACCTGTAACTGAACATGTTTCTAAGCGATTTTACTATGGGCTCGTAGGTGGGGAAGGGGATGTGCACACCCTTTTCTTCAAGCTCCCATTCTAAGCCTAAATGTATGTCTGCAACGACAATAGCGTCGAGGCTCTTCACGTAGAGCGCTGGCTCAAACTCTACTATTTCAATGTCTTCAGTTAGATGCATGTATTGCTGCAAGAACCTCCCTGTGAAGCCTTTCCAACAAGGCTCTCTTATCCTCCATGAGAACGATGTCCGTAAAGCTTGAGAGCAGTAGGGAGTGGGCAATGGGCGACGCTACTCTGCTGGGCCTGCAGACGAGCGGCGTCCTCAAACCGCTCTCCAGTTCAGACACGAATCTTAAAGCATTCTTTATATCCATAGCGTCTTCGAGAATCTCCCTGTACGTCTCTTTCATCACCGGAAAGTTCTTCAAATCCCTTATCGCCTTAAGAAGGTGTTCAGAGTTAAGCTGCAGTTTTGAAACCATTACCTCATGACCCTTATAGTTCCTGAGTATCATGAAGCTTCTGACAGCAACGTGTCTAAACCTGTGCTTCAACATCTCCGTCTTCTCTATAGAGGAGGCTGCTAGGCTGTACAGGTTTGAAGAATTAACCGACTTGATGATCTTATCCGGCTCAACCCTGTATTTCGGGGGGAGTATGAGGAGGAAACCATTGTCCCCAACTGAGATCTGCACTGAGACTGAGCCCAGGAGGTTTGAGGCCGCTACTGCGAATGCTCTGGAGAGAACATCGTTCACCCTTCTCCCCACAAGGCTGTGGAAAACCACTATCTGCCTATCCGATTCGTCGATATAGTTCTCCACTATGAGAGAGCCCTTCCTCAAGTAGGGGAGGACACCGGTGTTGTTAAAGTATTCCGCGGTTATCCTCAGGTATTCATAGAGAGCAGTAGCAGTCTTTCTATCTATCTTGAAGTAATCCATGTAGTGCTTAATCCTGTCCTCCTTCTTCTCGAAAAGGATTGTCTGAAGCTCTCTTATTCTGAACTCGTCTATCATGTTAGCCAAATCGTACGACAGGGGGAGCATTTCTGAGAACCACTGCGGCACAGTGGGTTTCTCGCCTTCAGCAGGCTCTACGATAAGCTTCATCAAACGGCTCTTAACACACCTATAGGGCCTCCCGCCCAAGAGGAAGATGTCTCCCTGGGAGAGTCTTTCGAAAAACTCTTCCTCAATATTTCCAACAGGCTTATTGTCTTTAGTGAAGACTTTAACCATAGCCATGTCGGGTATAGTTCCCGTGTTAGTCATGTATATCACTCTGGCAAGGTTCCCCCTTCTGCCGAATACTCCATCCTCCTCGTCCAGCCATATCTTGCCGTAGACCTTATAGCCCTCCAGCTGCCTGTAGTATCCACTCAAATACCTTAGGACACCGATGAAGTCCTCCATGCTGAGGTTTCTGAAGTTGTATGATCTCCTAACCAGTCTGTAGGCTTCTTGAATACTCCATTTCCTCTCTATAGACATTCCAACCACGTGCTGAGCCAAGACGTCGAGAGGGTTCTCCGGAATATACACTTCGTCGAGCTTACCGGCTTCAGCAGCCTTAGACATTACAAGCACCTCTATGAGGTCGTCTCTCTCCATGGGTATGAAAATGCCCTTGGAAACTACTTCCAGCGAATGGCCTGAGCGGCCTACTCTCTGAATGGCTCTCGTCACAGATTTCGGAGAACCTATCTGGACGACGCAGTCTATGAAGCCGATGTCTATCCCCAGCTCTAGAGAAGTGCTTGTAACCACTGCCTTAAGCCTGCCCTTCTTCAACTTGTCTTCGACGTCGAGCCTAACCTCCCGCGACAGGGAGGAGTGGTGGGCAGCATACTCGTCCTCGCTTAGAACACTCTTCGGCCTCAGCTTCTTAAGATGGTATACGACCCTCTCCGTACTACTGCGCGTATTCGTGAATATTAATGTGGTTCTGTTGCGTCTTATTATGCTGTTTATCAGCCTGTACATTCTCCTGCTGAGCTCTTCAGCCGGCGTATGTACAAGATCATGATGGGGAGAAATTACCTTGAGCTCAAACCTTTTAGAAGCATGCACGTCTACTATCGTGCATCGCCTCGGAGAACCGTCGTCATATCCAACTAGGTACGCGGCAACCTTATCCAGAGGGTGGATTGTCGCGGACAATCCTATTCTCTGAAAGGCTTTGCCTGAGAAATTCTCCAGACGCTCGAGGCTGAGCGAGAGATGAGCCCCCCTCTTCGAGCTACAGAGTTCGTGGATCTCGTCGACAACCACCCACTGGACTTCTTTCAGGAAGGCTCTGAATTTGGGTGCGACCAGTATTATCGATAGGCTTTCCGGGGTTGTTATCAATATGTGCGGCGGTTTCTTAAGCATCCTGCTCCTCTCGGATGTTTTAGTATCCCCAGTCCTCACGTGAATCCTTATTTCTGGAAAAACGTACCCTTTCTTCTCAGCTATCTTCCTCATCTCCTCCAAGGGTTGTGAAAGATTCTTCCTGATATCGTTGTTCAGAGACCTTAATGGGGAAACATAAACGCAGTAAACCCTGTCTTCAAGCCTTCCTTCGAAACCCCTCTTTATAAGGTCGTTGAGTATTGTGAGAAAGCATGCCAGCGTCTTACCGCTTCCAGTCGGTGCAGAAATCAGAGCGTTCTCGCCGCTTACGATGGGTTTTATCCCGTAGGCTTGCGGCGGGGTTAAATCCTTAAACCTGCTTCTAAACCACTCTGCCACTATAGGGTGGAGTAGCTCCACGATCTCTTCAAGCGTACTCTTAACAGCGTAGAACCTGTACGGGCTTGTAGCCATGAGTGTGCTCTTTTAAATTTCTCGAATCTGGAAGCATTGATAAATCTTCCCCTAATTTTACCGCTTTTTAACCGGCATTATTATCTGGCCCTCCTCGGGGTCGCCGTAGGCTTCGTAATTACCCTCGCAAAACATTTTTGCCACTAGCGCTGCAGTAACAGCATCCAACTCGTGATGAG
>Ga0105158_1001000_pt1 | contig 11290 bp, 8 predicted proteins | sample LHCtaG_FD_81567 | JGI IMG/M metagenome (GOLD analysis project Ga0105158, IMG submission 81567) | Hot spring microbial communities from Little Hot Creek, USA to study Microbial Dark Matter (Phase II) - LHC4sed_matched | ecosystem: Environmental > Aquatic > Thermal springs > Hot (42-90C) > Sediment... | reverse complement strand
CTCACGCCGATCGGGCTCAGCCCCAGCTTCAAGGAAGGCCTCCTCAGGGGCGGCCTAGCCGAGATCGTCTACCAGCCGGAGGGGTCGAGGCCCTACGCACTCCTAGACCTCAACACCACGGTAACGCTGTGGCTCAGCCCTGTAAAGGACATTGTAGGGAACGTCTATGTCGATAGGATCATAAACGAGGCGATTGACAGGAGGTTCAACTCGACGGAGGAGTTCCTGGCGTGGATGGCCGGGAGGTAGGAGCAGCCCGACCCGAGCGGAAGAACCCCGATACCGAGCATCATACCGATAGTCTGAGGGCGGTCCACCGGCACAGGAGCTAGGGGAAGGTTATGGTGCCAGCTGAACTTAGCCGAAAAATTAAAGGCCTAGCGGGTTTGAAATTTGCTTTGAGATGAGGGGCCGGCTCACTTGCGGCTCCCTCTTTTCGGGTGCCGGGGGTCTTGATTACGGCTTTAAGAAAGCGGGGTTCAGGATAGAGTGGGCGGTAGATTTCGATAGAGCGGCAGCGGCGGTCTACTCCAATGCGATAGGAGTTGACCCGGTAGTTGAAAGGGTGGAAAAGGTCTGCGAGTTTCCCAGCTTTGAAGTCCTTTTAGCGGGGCCGCCATGTCAGGGGTATAGTTTTTTCGGAGAGAGGAATGAGGGCGATCCTAGGAACACGCTTTACCGGGAAGTAGCCCGAGCCTTGCGAAAGGTCAGACCCCTCTGTTTCGTCTTCGAAAACGTGTTAGGCATGCTCTTCCTGTACGGGGGGAAATTCTTTAAGCGGGCCATACGGTCGTTTGAGGGGGCCGGCTATAACGTCGTGGCGTACGAGCTGAACGCCCTCGACTTTGGCGTGGCCCAAGAGCGGAAGAGGCTCATAATCGTGGGGTTCAGGGAGGACCTCTACGTCGAATACCCGCTACCCAAGGGCGAATCACAACGCTGCACAATCAGGGATGCGCTAAGGGGGCTACCTGAACCTGACAGGCAAGACGTGTGCTGCTCTCCTTTTAACGCCTTCTACCTCTCTAGGAATAGGAGAAGAGGCTGGAACGAGCCTAGCATGACCATCCCCGCTTGGGATAGGCACGTCCCCCTACATCCGAGCTCCCCACCCCTAAAAATGGTGAGGTATGGAAAATGGGTCTTAACGGCCCCAGAGTCCGAGTACAGGCGGTTCTCCTATATCGAGTGCATTAGGCTGCAAGGACTCCCTAAGAAAATTGAGGACGCAATAATCGGCTCGGGGTATTCGCTAAGGCGAAAGTATAGGCTAGTTGGAGACGCAGTCCCAACGCCCATGGCCGAGGCAATCGCGAAGAGCATTTTACAGGCAAAGGTGGAGCAAGACTCTCGTGGAGGTCTTAAGGTGATTAAGGCTAGCGGCGAGGGCCGCCCCTTATACTGTAGTAGCGGCAGAGGCGGCTAAGGGGGCACTCGCCACAGAGGGGCCTCTTCTTACATATTGCCCAAGCTAAGTCTAGGAGTGCCCAGTTGAACTCGCGGGGATCGACGTCCCCCATCATCTCCAAAAATCGCTTTTCAACTTCTTCAACTTGCCCTCGTGATACCTTTTCTACCCCTTTGAAGAGCCTGCCGCCAAGACGCTTTAAGTTTTCGTCCACAGCTATTAGCCTCCTGCCAAAGGCAGCAATCAGCACGGCCTTAGCAGTATATTCTCCAACTCCTGGCAATTTTTTCAGCTGCTCCACGCCCTCTGGCACATTTCCAGAAAACTTTTCCACGATATCGCGTGCCATTTTCACGAACTCACGTGCTCGGAATTTATGGAAGCCTAGGGGCCTTAAAATCTCTGACAGCTCTTTCTCGCTTGCGTTGGCTAATGCGCCGACTTCTCCATATTTTTCCAAAAATTCATCATATATTTTCAAGACATGCGTCACCGTCGTCTGTTGCAAGAGCTTCTCGGTAATCAAGTATTGAAAAGGGGTCAATCTCCCCACTCTCCACGGAAGCCTCCTTCCATACCTTCTAAACCATTTAATGAGCTCGTGCCTTGCGCTCATAAGAGGATCTTTCGTCATTTCTTAGCCACCTTAAATTCGGAGCAGCTCTCTCAGCTTTTGATCGTCAATAGAGTCTAAGGCCGTCCCTGTCTTTCCGAGGAAGCAAGAAGACGCGACCCTCTTAACTATTTGAGACGCCGCCTTGTTTTTCCGTAGAGCGTCCATGACCTCGCTATACATAAGCGCGGTCACGGCAACTTCTGCCAAAGCGCCGAAATCTTCCTGCTTGAACTCATTATAGTTCTCTAGCAGTAGCTTGACAGCCTCCTTCCACCCGGACCTGTCAATAAAGCCCCTGAGTAGACTTCTACAGACTTTTAATGCCTCATATAGCCCATGAAAACTCCCAAAGTAGTAGGCGGGCAGTAGGGCAGTCATTTTTCGGCGAAGGAAAAGGGGCTTTCGATCAGTATCGGCATAGAATAGGCACTTTATCCTTGTCCCCTCCTTGCCTAGGAGAATTAGCTCACCGCCTTCCAATAGGGGCTCTAGCCCCAGCCTTTCCAGGCAACGTAAGAACAAATCGAATTCGCCCTTTGGGAGAGAGTTTTTCGGGGCAATTACGTGGACGGTAAGATTACGGTTGCCCATACTAATCGTCTCAACGCGGTCTACTTGTATCAACTTTGCCTTAACGAGTCCCATAACTCTAGACACTAAGCCTAAGTCGCTTATTCTGTACACTAAGGTCTTGGCCCCTCTCGTTAGGTATGGTTGAAGGCGGACAAGCGCATTGAAAATCTCTGTTGGAACAAGACCTATGTCTCGTTGGGAGACTACTGCTACCCCTTTTTGCGAGTCAACCACATAAAAGACGGCTTTTGGGTTAAAGTTTATTAAGGCTAGCAAGTATGCGTTGTCTTTTTCGATTTTAAGCGCCTTCAATCCATTAACGTAAAAATGGCTTTTACCCCCAACTCTTAGCAAAGTCCCAGGCGGAAGGTGCCTCAGGTCTGCGCTGCCGACCCCGCGCCACCTCCTGACCCTTGGGTCGAACACTTCTACGGTTTCTTGCCTTACGGAGATTTTCGAGAGATCTATCTCTTCAGCGCTGGAAACAAGATCTTCAGCCCGAAGCCCTTTCATATAATTCGACAAGAATTCGACATGCTCCTCAAGGGTGTGGACCTTTGCCCCTAGCACCTCCGCCATAGAGGCGAAATCCGTTGCTAAGCCCTCCTTTTTCTTGAATAATATCGTGGTGCCGAGCCGGTCCTCAATTATCTCTCCACCCAGCGTTCGTGCCACAGAGCAGATCGCTCGCTTTAAACTAGATGGCATGCCTGGGCTTAGAGAATACTCTAATCGTGTGACCTCTAAGACATCGAACCTTCGGATCTTAAAGCAGTATTTGAAACAGGGCTTTCGCAGGTCGTTAGACATGTATATACCCCTCTGCTTGTGGGTCCATGGCCATTCCTTCGCTCCCCACCTTTTGTAAAAAGTCCCTTAGTTCCGGGCAAATGTAGCGGGCAAGCTCCGTAATATGCGGGAAGCAAGTTAAAATTCTGACGAGCTTCACGCCAAGAGCAGATAGCGTGTACTGCCTCTTGTTTGATACAACATAAGACTCAACTAAACAAAAGTGCTCTAAGAATTCTAGGATCCTGGCAACCCTCTTCCTTATTGCTTCAGGGTCGCGTGGAATTCTAAATGCATCTAGTGCCCTAACTGTATCGGGCGATTGTGAAATAATCTTCGAGAGGGTATACGGGGTAGAATCGGGCCTGAAAATCAATGTCACGAGTGAGAGAATTGACAAAATTTGCGACTCTGGGCGAAGTCTAGGGATGCCGGATAGTATTGGTAGCTGGTAAACCTGCCTAACGTTCTCCTCGTCTATAAAACACGCTCTTGTCGCGAAAACCTCTCTAGAGCTCAGCAACCTGACGAGTATAGGGATGATGTCCACAGGATAACTCGCAACCTTCTCATCTAAGAAAACTACGATGTGTAAGTCCTTGTCTAAGCATTCCTCAATAAATCCAGCGAGGCCGCTCAGCAGATCTCCCGAGCTGAGCTTTGAGCCTATTTCCAAGAAGTCAGCGGGCGCGCTCCAACAATTTTCGATAAGGACTGGGCCGATTGATACATCGAGCTCTTTTTTGTAGTAGAGGTCTGGATAAGAAAATCTACTGCAAAAATCTCGCCAATTCTCATCGTTTTCTTCTCTCTCGCCAAGTAGCGATTTGAGATCCTCAAGACCCCAAAGAAGGAGCCCCTCCCTAAACCTTTCAAACACCCTTATTATCGGATTAGTGAAGAGGTTATGAGCTGTAATAAGGCTGCTTGAACGAAGTACGAGAGGTCTTGCTATGAGTGCGAAATATGGGGGCATGCCCCTAGCTCTGCATGCCTCGGGTGGCTTATAAAAGTTTGATAAGGGGGCAACCATAGCTAGCCTGGACGCCTGCCCGTCCGGTTTGCCGGAAATCCGACCATACCTGAACCTTTAAAAACCCTCCTACAGCAGAAAATCTTGGGCGAGTTAATTGTTGCAAGACCCGGTTAAGCTAATTGCAGAAGAGGTCGTTCAACACCAAATAGGCTCTGTCGACCCTCAGAATCCATTAGACGTCCTAACAATAGAGGCCGTTAAGAGGGCGATTTTAGACCTCTCAGTTGGTGAAAGAGACCCAGCCTTAACCGATTTTCTATATCCTAAGGAAGTTGTGATGGGGCTACTTGAGAGGGGCCGCTCGACTATATCGGCTGCGTGGCTTCAGCATTGCGAGTTTCTTATCGAGCTACAGCCAGGCGAGGAGGTGCGAATAGCGGCCGACGCTCACTTTTTAGTTCCTAAGGTGAGCGACCTGAGAGAGAAGAGAATAATTCGTGTAGAGCCAAAAGTTGTTAGCCTAGAGGTTTCACCCACTAAAGTTGAAGATGAAACCACGTTCGAGGAGAGCGTTCTAATAACTCCAAAGGATAAAGGTAGGTCTCCTAAGATCGTTTTGAAGCTGGCTCTGCGGGTAGAACCAATCAAGCTGCCAAACGGAGGCCAGGTGGCAAAGGTGAAGTTCAGGATAGCGAACGAAGCGCCCTTAGATTACGATCCGAAAGAGTATATCCAGCACAAAGCCTATAGACTTTGTAAAGCCGTGTTCGGCGTCCTCGCGAAATTCAAGGTAAGGGGTGGCAAGGTGTGGCTGCCAGACGATATTCCGGATTTGCTTAAGAAACCCGGTTTCAAGCAGCTAGATATTTCCGCAGACATGATTAACACTTACCTAGTACGGTCTAAAAAAGAACCAGATGTGCTCATCGCTACACCCATCGTCATTTACGAGCGGCCTAGATACATCCCTAAGCCGGGGGACGAGGCAGCCCTTCGCTCCAACGCCCAGGTATGGAGGATACTGGAAGCTGTTAAGGGGCCTCTGCGCATCAGTGGCCCCCTATACAAATACCAAGTCGAGGCAATCCAAGAATTCCTAGAGGCGTTTTCTTCTCGGAGAGGAAGGGCGATAGTTAGTGTCGTGCCAACGGCCTTCGGAAAGTCCACCCTTAACTCGATCTTATCAGTTCTTACATGCGTACTCGAGCGCAAGAAGGGGCCGAAGGTTTTCCTCTTCTTCCCGACCCGTCCCTTAAGTATTCAGCAGCTCGGTGACCTGATAAAATGCGTCCACGCGCTTCGCCGTAGAGGTATAGCGGAGTTGACCGTCGGTCTCTATATGGGGAGGGGCCCTAAGGACGTCCCTGTAGAGGAGGTCTTGGCTCCTACAAGACCGCAGGACGCCGTAGAAGGAGAAGAGATCCGGCTCATTGCTAGTTGCCCGGAATGTGGGGGTGGGCCAATAGTGATAAAAAAGCCGGCCGAAGACCGAATAGTGCCAGCATGCTTTAAGTGTGGGCATGAAATGGATTACGTCTACATCACGGATAGGGAGACTCAGACCTACTGCCCGGACATCGTCGTCGCCACTCCTGATAAGCTTGTTTACGAGTTGGTGCGCTGGGAGACAGCGCACATCCTAATTGGCGCCCCCGCGAGAATATGCCCAAGATGTAGCAGATGGAACCCTGAGTTTCTGGCGAGCCGCAATGATTGGCTCTGCAAGTGGTGTCGGCACAGCCTTCGGAACGTAGAGGCGGTTTGCGCAGAGCCAATTTTCTTCGCCTTCGACGAGTTCCACATACTTTCAGGAATGATTGGAAATATGCTAAGCCACTTCATCAGGCTTATTAAGCTACTCCGGAGGAAGTATCTTGGCGATACCCGCCCCGAGGTCTACTCGCTAACAACCGCTACATCAGGGCGACCTGAGGAATTTGCAAAGCTCTTCACAGGGGTGAACGAGACCGGCGGGGACGTTAAGTTGCTAAAGGGGCCCGAATACTTTGAATCGAAAAAGGAGGTATGGCAGAGGATACTGCTACTCGATCCTTTGGATATTTCGACTAGGGGGTCGATTTCCTGGGAAGTGATCGCCTTAAAGAAGGCTATCGACGAGCTTTCGGCCTCAAATGTTAAAGACATAGAAAAGTATAGGCAGCAGCTCATTTACGTTCAACGAAAAGAGGACGGCCATGACCTAGAGGAGTACATTCCCTTATTGGCTGAACGCATGGGGGTTCGAGGAGTTTCAACAACATTCATTCATGGCGACCTGGACCGCTCAAAATTAGCCGAGAAAGTAACTAAGCTAGACCAAGGAGAGGTCGCCGTGGGCATCGTAACAGTAATCATGGCGTATGGGGTGCATTTCCCGAAGCTAAACGTGTTGCATGTTTTCGGCTCGCCCAACAGCACGTCAGAATTCTTCCAGGTGGTCGGTAGGACTGGCAGGGAAGAGGAATCGCCAGCACTAGTTCTCCTCCACCTCTACCCTGGCTACCCGAGGGATAAATGGGTAAGGGCAAACTTTGTCCGATGGGTCTCAGACCCCCAATTTGAGCCGGAGCCCATAGAGCCCGCAAACCTATCGGCAGTCCGCGCCACATCAATTTCGGTATTGACCGCATACATCCTCTCCTACGCATACGAATATATGAACTGGCTGGCGGGCAGGCTAGCGAGTGAGGCCATTGAAGAAAAGCTAGCATCAGAGGCGCTAGAGGAGGTAATAACCAACGTCTATATGGCGATCAGGGGTGGCGCGTTACCAAATGAAGTCAAGCAAGAGCTTTTGGATATCCTTCAAGACGCGGCATACAAGCTCCTCGATGCCGCAATAAGTGTTACGGGCCCTCTGCCAAGATTCTTGGATGCGAGGCGCCTTCTTCTGGTCTCCCTCCGAGGTACTGAGGAGAGGGTTCGCTACGAGACGCTAGCACCAGTGGGAGTTATCCGTATGATATACGGCTTAGCTGAAGAAGTGGAGGGTGAATGAAGGTGTCGTTTGGGACGGGCTCACTACTACTTGAAATTGGAAGGCTCAGGGCAATATTACGCCACTTCCCCAACTCTTTCTTCGTGTCGCAGAGGCAATCGTGGAAGGTTGTTGACTTGATGGGCGACGCGCCTCAAAACCCTGTCCTCTCCTCTGAGCTCAGGAGGAGAGCGGCGCGCGCGATTTCGCAGATTGAAGAAGAGTGGAGGATGAGAAGATACGCAGGGGTGATAAGAGATTTGGAGGAGGCTCGAAAGAGGCTGGAGGCACGGAGTGGACTTGCACACATCCCTAAAGAGCCTAGTATCTCTGAGAGTCAGATAATGCTCGTGTCACCAGCTTATGCTCAAGTCGTCCTTTACCCAAAAATAGCTATGTGCGATAATTGTAAGACATTCATCGACTTGGAGAAACTCCTAAGAGCTTCAAGGCATTCTCCTTCGTGCCCCGCATGTGGAGGCAGCCTATTACAGATCAACATTGTTTTCGTTTGCCCCAGGTGTAGCAGAGTCGTTGAGTTAAGGCCGCCGAAATCGATTGGAAAGCCCAACCCGAACGGGACCTTCATCTGTAAAGAATGTAAAGAACCTCGCAGGCCGTTGATGTTGGATTTGGCTAGAGAGAACCTGTCGAAGTCTAGGTGGACTTGCCCAGAATGCGACAAAAAAGCCAGCGTATACATGAAATGCGAGCAGTGTGGGAATACAATGGCACTGAGGCAGACGACGCAAGAGTCTCTCTATGCAAGGCACGTCAGCGTTCTGCTTCTTGGGGGCCGCTTGTTCGAAGAGAGCCTCTGTGACGTGGATTCTTTGAAAGGTCTTAAGCTAAGTGAGGCTGTGCAGAATGAGCAGGAGAGGGCCGCCTTAAGAGACGTTTTTGCGCTTAAGGACGCAACGCTGATTCCTGAGGTTACATCAGCAATCGGCGTTTACGGCTATTCTGCTTTTAGAGATGGGGCGGTAATTCCCTTCAAGTATGGCAGGGATAGCTACAAGGTTTACTGCTACGAGTCAAGAGGGATGGCGATCCTGTTTCGCTTTGATGATCAGCAAGTTGATTCGGTTGCCTCCGACGAGGAGCAAAGGTTCACGTTACTCCACTCCATAGCTCACGCACTAGTGAAGCAATCAGCCTTAGAAGCGGGCGTTGAGGAGGGGACCTTCCTAGCAAAGGTCTTTGACAGAGATTGTGCTGTCTTGCTGTATGAGGCTCGTGGGGCAGAGGCAGGCGGTCTAGAATACGTCTTCAAGTATCGTTTGCCAAACCTATTCATTAACGCGCGCAGAATGCTCAGCCAATGCCGATACCAGTGCGAATCCGCCTGCTTCGACTGCCTCTTCATAAATAATGCCTTATGCCATCCGATAGCCGACTACATACCTCCTAATTCCTTTTTGGATAGGCACCTTGTCCTCAGGCTGTGGGGCTATGATTGACATCGTTAAGGAAATTAGGGAGCGAGGCGGCGCCGTGAGGCTATCGGAGATTCTATCCTCAGCTCGCAGCGAGGAAGAGCGCGCCAGGCTAGAGCTATTAGTGCTTTGGAAGGTCAAAAACGGCGAGATACGGCTAATCGAGAGAGGCGGAGAGAGGATCCTTACCGTTGGCAGCCCGCCAAGGGCCCGCTTAATGGGCAAGAGGCCCCACGCGGCTCCAAAGGGTCTCGAGAAAACTGACCTCCTCTTAGCGGTTAGCGCGCCCCCTTCTTCGTCATCCGAAGTTCTATCGCTGCCCGGGGTACTGGACTTCAGAGAAGCAATCGCGAAAGTCCTACAGTCTGCGAGAGAGATCATAAGAATGTCTTCCCCCTTCATCGACTATCCCGGAGTGGCGTTTTTTCTGGAAGAGCTGCGCGGGCTGGCGGAAAGGCGGGTTCGAATGAGGTTGCTTACGCGCCAGAGCAAAGATTTAGACTTCCGCAGAGCGATAAGGCTTATGGCGGGGCTATACGCGAGGTCTGGCTTTAGTGAGGGTTTTGAAGCTCGAAGCTATCTGGAGCGGTATTCCGGGGCCTTGCTCGAGGGGGTTCACGCGAAGCTGATAATCTCGGACTCAGATCTAGTCTACATAGGGTCCGGCGAGCTTAGGGCAGGCTCTTATATAAGCAACTTCGAGCTGGGCGTTATTGCAAAGGGCTACGTGGCTGAGATAGTCTCGAAGATCTTCGACTCCGTATGGAAAAGGTCTGTAAAGATTCAGCCATTGTAGATAGTTAAATAGTTAAGAATAATAAAGGTAGGGCGCCTCTGTATCTGGGACGACCAAATTCGTGACATTCCTAGGTTCTAAGGTCGTAATAAGGAAATCCGGCAATCAAGAGATTGAAAAACACCAGCAACAATAGCAAAAAGCCTACAGGCGGAAGAACAAACACCATAACAACTGCTGGGATTATACCGATGATGAACGCCCTCCATGAAACTCCTGGTTAATTAAGAATGTCCAAGACCAGACACGCCCAAACCTAAGAGGACACTCCAACCCAACCCTAAGCAGGCGAGACTGATCAAAACAAGGCAAATGGACTCAAACATAAGCCCTACTTCAAGGTGAGCGTGAAACAGTCCGAAAATGGAAAGGAAAAAGAAGGAGGAAAAAAGGGAGGGGTTGTAGTCAGTGGTATTGTCGTTTTTGGATTTTATCGTTGATTCATCGACAATATCATTTTTAAGGCGCACGAATTCCTAGTTTCTTTAGTAGCTCTATTAGTTGATCGATAATGTAGCCGGCGTTGGGATATCTCTCAAGATATTGGTCGAGGAAGCGTTGTAACACAATTTTAATGAGGTCTCCGCTTTCGAGAGCTCTCTTGCCTCTTGGTAGCAAATACCTCTCCTTTGCCACTTGGGTGGTGATGTCCCTCAATAGCTTTATGGCCCTACGAACGTTATTAATCTCCTCGATTATCTCTGGCGTCGCGGGTAGACCAACATATTTTAATGCTAGCTCCTTCCTCCATAGGCGCTCTAGATGTAAGAAGTTCATTTTATTCAAGAAATCCATGACTCCTGGACTTAACAACCACGTATATGTATGACCGCAGGTTTCATTCTCTTTTGGCAAATGAACGGAAGCTGGGAGTCCAAAAACGCTCTCTAAAAGGTCACTGATACATAAAAGGTATTGCGGGTTTTTTGAAATGAATCCTAGGTTGCCGGTGACTATTCCTCTCTTATTTCTCGCGGATACCGATATCATTCCATCGCATTCGATGAATCTAGTGAGGTAAAGGAATAATAACTCCTTATCGGTATTTGCTAATTGCCTCATGTATCTGATCGCGTCATTTTCTAATGTTTGCCAAAAGCTCTCATCGAGTGTTAAGTAGATTCGCCATTGATATTCGGGGCGTGTTCTAAACGAGAGAGGTTGTCTCTCGTTAGATAAGTGTTTAGGGGTGCATTTCGGTGGTGGTAATTTGTGTCTCTCAGCGATCCTGTCAAGAAAAATCACCATTCCTAAGCGTGTTGTGGAAGTCATAATAACGACTTTCCTATGATCCTTACGTTTCCAGAAATCCGTGTGGAGCAAAGCATTTAACTCGACGGTTAACTCCACGTCCTTCTCAGGATCAAACGGTCTGTATTTTCCCTTAGATAATGCAATGCTAATAGCGTAACCTACCGGTCGCGGTCTTATATCGAGCTCTTTGAAGAGTTGGCGTATGGTGGAGGGATAAACATTAAACACCTCCGCTATTTTAGCCATTGAAAGTTTTTGTTCATAGTATAACTCCATCAGCTTTCTTCGTAGGTCGTCTCTACTACTAAATTGATTTATGATGCTCAACCTCTCATACTTTCCCTCCGGCCACCTTCCAAGCGGATGTTGCTTTCCAAGGATCCAAAGCCGTACTGTCGTATAACTCAATTGCACTCCGCGCTTATTCTTGATGAAATTGATAATTTGTTGATAAGTAAACCCTTT
>Ga0105158_1000999_pt1 | contig 11301 bp, 10 predicted proteins | sample LHCtaG_FD_81567 | JGI IMG/M metagenome (GOLD analysis project Ga0105158, IMG submission 81567) | Hot spring microbial communities from Little Hot Creek, USA to study Microbial Dark Matter (Phase II) - LHC4sed_matched | ecosystem: Environmental > Aquatic > Thermal springs > Hot (42-90C) >... | reverse complement strand
GGCCGGCGGGATCGTCGCGTACTCGGACAGGGTGACCCTCTCCGGAAACACCTGCGAGAACAACGGTGGGCACGGGATATACCTCAGCTCATCGGGCAGCGTGGTCGAGGGAAACAAGTGCGCCGGCAACGGGGGATCCGGGATCTACCTCTATCAGTCGGAGAACTGCATTCTGTCGATGAACACGACCACCGGCAACAGTAACGGCATAGCGCTGGATGGCTCGAACCGCAACACGCTCTCCGGCAACACCGTGGAGAACAACCAAGGGACCGGCATCCACCTCTACTCCTCCTCCAACAACACCATCTCGGGCAACACCGTGGGGAACAACAGCTGGACCGGCATCTCCCTCGACTCCTCTTCCTACAACACCCTCTTTGGCAACACCGCCAGGAACAACTCCGCCTACAGCGTCTACCTCGACTTCTCCTACTACAACACCTTCGACGACCTGACCTACGACAACCTCTACGGGCTCCTGACGATCACTGGCGTGGCGGTCACCGGCATCACCCAGAACTCGGCCACCATCACCTGGACGACCTCCGAGTACTCGGACAGCAGGGTCGATTATGGCACGTCGACCTCCTATGGCTTCTCCGTTTACGGCGCCGAGAACGCCAAGAGCCACTCCGTGACCCTCACCGGCCTCTCCCCGGGCACCACCTACCACTTCCAAGTCAGCTCGACGGACAACGAGAACAACAACACCCTGATCACCTTCGACTACACGTTCACCACCTCCTCACCACCACCTCCCCCGCCGCTCCCGTCTCCCCCAAGAACCCCGACCTCCCTCTCGATTGTCCCCTCCACCTTCGAGCTCACCTCGGGGGGATCCATAACCCTGACGGCCATGCTGACGGCCGAGAACGCCCCGCTCTCTGGGAAGACCATAACCTGGAGCGCCTCGAAGGGGAACCTCTCGGCCACCAGCGGCACCACCGAGAACGGGAAGGTTACGGTCATCTACACGGCCCCCTCCGTCACCGCCGCCGAGAACGTGACCATAACGGCCTCCTTCGCCGGGGACGCCACCTACGAGCCCAGCAGCACGGCCTCGGTTGGAACGGTTTACGCGGCCCCCCTCATCCCGACCTCGATCACCCTCTCCCCCTCCTCCTTCAGGCTCGCGCCTGGGGACTCGCAGGTCCTGACGGCTGTCCTCAGAGATTCCGGCGGCAACGCCCTCGCCGGGAAGCCCATAATCTGGAGCGCCACGGCAGGAAGCCTCTCGGCCGCCAGCACGCTCACCGACAACTCGGGTCGGGCCAGCGTGGTCTACACGGCTCCGGGCGTCACCGCCCCGACCGAGGTCATCATCGCCGCCTCCTTCCCCGGGGACGGAACGTATGCGGCTAGCAGCGAGAACTCGGTCGCCATCGTCTCGCCCATTTCCACCTCCCTCACCATCACCGCTCTCAGCCTGGTGGTCGAGTCGGGGGGCTCCCTCCCCCTCACGGCCCTCCTCCTGGCCGAGAACCAGCCCCTCGGGGAAAGGATGTTGGAGTGGAGCGCCAGCCTGGGGACCGTCACCCCCGCCAGCGTCCTTACTGATGGCTCTGGCCGGGCGAGCGCCGTTTACGCCGCACCGGTCTGCGAGAATGCCACTCCGGTCACCATAACGGTCTCCTTCCCGGGCGACAACAGGCATTCGGCCGCCACCGCTACCTTCTCCCTCACCGTGCTCCCATACCAGACGGTGCGGGTGCTCGAGAACCTGAAGGAGAACCTCCAGCAGGCCGCGGCGGAGTTTGAGGCCCCACCCCTCCAGGCCGAGAACCTCTTGGCCCTGGAGAACGCCTTCGTCAGGGGAAGCCTGGGGGCGGCGGTGACCATCACGCTCGTGGCGGAGAAGCCTGGGCTCTCCAAGGGGTACGAGCGGGAGGGTGTGAGGACGAGGCTGGGGGAGGTGGTGGTGGGCGAGCGCATAGAGATAGTGGTGGAGTCGGACGAGAACTTCAAGACCGTGCTGATAAACGTCGGGAGCGAGGTCCTCCCGGTGGGTTGGCTCACCGTCCTAGTGGACAATAATCCCATAGATCTGGCGGACGACTACCTAGACGTTCTAGACCCGACGAACGACGGGGGGAGGCCTGAGTACCTGATACTGAAGGGGGGGAAGGGCGCCCAGATCCTGGTCTCCATCCCCTACTTCTCCGCCCGGGTCATCACCATCCGAGGCCCCCTCGCGGCCCCCACCCGCTTGACCCCCGCCCTAGTCGCGGTGGGCATCGTGATCGTTGTGGTTATCCTCCTTTTGGCCTTCCGGAGGAGGAGATCTGGGTAACTGGGGAAAAGTCAAGATTTCAGACTCAATTCATACGAAATTCCTTCTATTTAAATAGGATATTTTATCCGATGGAGATCGAGCGGAGGATTGGGATCCTGAGTTTTGCCATGGTGTTTCTCACCGTTCTCTTTGCCACCGTGAGGGTTTGGAGGGGGTTATCGTTTCTCCCAAATTTTGAGTGGGTCCTTCCCACGCTGGTGGTTCTCGGCTCGCTCTTTCCGAGGTTTGGAATTCTGCCTCTCGTTTGCGCGCAAGCCCTCTGGATCCTGCTCTACGGACCCAGACCCATCCAGCTCTTCACCTGCTCCGGGTTCGCCTTGGTTTGGATTCTGGCCCTGAGGAGGCGCTCCTCCCCGTTCGCGAGTTTTGGAAAGCTGCTGGGCGGTTCGCTCCTGACGTGCGCCGCCGGCATCCTCCTTTACGATTTCTGGACGGGGGTGGTGGGGTGGAGCCTGCTGGGGCATTCAAGTCTCTACGCATCCCTCCTAGGGCAGATACCCTTCACCCTCTACCACATGTGCTCTCTCGTTTTCGTCCCCCCTCTCGTCGCCCTCGCCAAGCTGACCCTGAGGGTCAAGGTTCCTATGCCGGTGTCGGTGCCAACTGGGATTCAGAGCAAGTTAGTGAGGTGAGAGAGTGTCTGGAAGGGATCTCCTGGTTTTCGCCCTTGTGCTGCTGCTGGTGGGGGCCGGATCGTTCTGGGTTGGAACCACCCACCCGTTCAGGGCGGGCGGCGGGAGGGTGTCGATGGTGGTGAGAAATGAAATAGAGAACGTGGTGCTGATAAACACGAGCGTCGAGTTTTCCGCCGGTGAGACGGTCTTTGATGCCCTGAACAAGGTTGCTAGGGTGGAGTACAGCTTTTATCCGGGTCTGGGCAAGTTTGTGACCTCCATCGACAATCTCGGGCAGACGCAAACGGCCTGGTGGCTGTACTACGTGAACGGGACGTTGGCCTCGATCGCGGCCGACCGCTACGGGCTGATGGACGGGGACAACGTTCTGTGGAAATACACCTCAGAGATGCCTTTCTGACCCACCGAGACTCCATTCGTGTGAGCACAGCGAGCTAGGATTACTTGTGGGGCTTGGTTATTAGAACCCTGGCGGCAGCGCTCGCGCCGGCTCTGGCCGTCACCACCGAGTCTCCCGTTCCTATGATTATCGCGTCGCCCTCTCTGGGTTGGAGGAGCTGGATCAGCCTTCTCTCCGTCTCTCGGGGCACCTCCATGAAACCCTCCGGGAAGTGCAGCCTCCCCTTCTTGAAAACCAAAACAGTGGCCCCCAAGGATCCGGCCTTTATGGCCTCATCCCGCTGTTGTAGCGGTTTGACCCTCCCGGCCGCTCCCCGGACCAGCGTAGCGACATCCACCCTACCCACAGTTATCTCACCAGCGTCCACCTGCACGTAGCGGAGGGGCTCCCCCAGGTATTTCCTGCCCTTCTCCGTAAGCGCGTGCCCGGAGCGGCAGGACGCGACCAGCCCCTCCCTCTTGAGTCCCTCGAGAAGGGTCCTAACGCTTCCCTCACCCAGCGAGAGCCACGTCGAGAGCTCCTGCCTCGAGATTCTCCCCTTCTCGGCGATGAGCTCGAGCGCCCTCCACTTGTGGAGCTCGGTGAAGGACGGTTTTGACCCTCTCATGCGAGCGGCCCCAGCCTCATGGCCTCCACAAATCTTTTCTTGAAGTCTTCCCTCCCCGCCAGCGAAACGTGCTCTATTTTCCGCGCCAGTTCTCTTGCTGTCTCCCTTTCCCTCGCCGAGAGAAGCATGAGTTGCGCTCCAAGTCCCGCACCATGCCCCAGTTTGATCACCCGCGCGGTGGGAGGGAGCATCCCGATGGATGTTGCGGATTCCGTATTGAGGGAGGCCCCGAACGCCCCCGCCACGGCGAGGCAGGATAGCCCCCCGAGCTCGACCCCAGCGAGATCCATCAGTACCTCTATGCCCGCCGCCACTGCCGCCTTCGCGAGCTGCAGCTCCCTCACATCCGACTGGGTGAAAACCACCTCCCCGTGAACCACAAATTCCCTCCCATGCCTCCCTTCCCTGAATCTTCCTCCCTCACCCACCATCCTGCCGTCCGCTGAAACGGCCTTCCTCTTCACTAGCTCCGCCAGCAGGTCCACCGCACCGGAGCCGCACAGGCCCAGCGGGGTTCCGGCAACCTGAAGGGAGGGATTGAGGGAGTCGTCGAGCCTGACCCCCCAGATGGCACCCTCGCCGGCCCTCATCCCGCAGGTGAGCCTTCCCCCCTCAAAGGCCGGACCCGAGGCGCAGGAGCAGGCAAACATCCGTTTGCCATCGGAGAGCACGACTTCCGTGTTGGTCCCGATGTCCACGAGGAGCCATGGTTCGCTCCTCTGCCAGAGCCTAGAGGCGAGCAGGTCCGCCACGCAGTCGGAGCCCACGAAGCCTCCCACCAAAGGAGGGGAGTAGACCCAGCCGGGGAGGTCGAGCCCCAGCCCCGCCGCAGGACGCTCTAGGGGGAGGAGGGTGTGAGGGGAGAAGGGGGGCCTAGCTAGGGAGTCTAGGGGGAGGTTGAAGAAAAAGTGATGCATGACGGAGTTCCCGACCGCGGTCACCTCGTAAACCCAGCGCTCCCGCCCGCCGCAGAGTCTGCGAATGAGTGCCCCGATTCCGGACAGGAGGGGCGCCCGCAGGTCCTCGCCCTGGAGGGAGAGGGTCAGCCTAGTCATAACGTCCTCTCCGGGTTGGGGGTTGGGGACCGCGGCGGCGGAGAGGATCTCCCCCGTTTCGAGGTCGAGGAGGTATCCGACTAGGTTGGTGGTACCCAGGTCGAGGGCGATTCCAAGCACCTCTCCGACCCCCTCCTCCTCCGCCAAGGGGCTTCCCCCTCTCAGCACCCTCGTGAAGGTTTTTCCCTCTCTTGAGACTAGGACCCGTTGCACGGGCGGCTCCACCTTAACCCGTATCCCTAAGGCGGGGAGAAGGGAGAGCTCCCCGGTTCCCCTGCTCACCGGCGGGATTTCAACCTCCAAATCCCCCGCCCGGAGGAGGAAGGCCTGACAGGCGAGCCTGAAGCCGCTTTCGAGCCTTTCCCCCAGCCATTCTCTTTCCGCTTCCGTGGGGGGGCTCAGGAGTTCCGCTCCCCTCAGCACTCTCACCACGCATTTCCCGCACAGCCCCAGCCCCCCACAGGCCGATCTGATCGTCACGCTTGACTCGCGGGCGCACCGCAGGAGGTTTCCGCCGACGGATCCAGTCACTTGGAGACGGGCCGCCAATCATGTTGCTTGGGACCCGGGAATTTATTCGGGAGGTTCACGCTGACCCTAGCGCGACCGTTCAAGATTGGATTGCGAGCCGTTCGCAAGGTCAGATTCTAGATGAGCCATCGTCTTGCTCGAGAGGTTCGGTGTGGGACCGCGGCAGCATCACTATACCATGGGATAAGGTATGATGGCCGACAAACAGGAAATTGTATACCTAGACTCGTGTCCCGCCTGTGGAGGTGAGGTGACGGCATCCAGGCTGCTCTCAGGACTGCCCTGTGAGAGGCATGAAAAGTGGGGATTTGAGGTGTCCCCCCTCTTTGGGCGTATGAGTCTGACCCCCAGGCCCCAGCAGGAGAGGTGGGCGAGGTTCTACCTCTCCGGGTTTAGCTTCGCCATGGTGGGTCCCGACGGATGCGGGAAAAGCACCGCGTGCATTGCCTTCTGCCTGCACTCCCTCTCTCTGGGAAGAAGGGTGCTCCTTCTCTGCCCGAAGGGGGAGGTGGAGAAGGCGGAAAAGCTGGGGATCCCGGCGTACCCTCCAACGGAGCTCCCAGAGGGGAAGGCGGACCTCCTGGTTGTGGATGAGGTCAAGGAATTCCGCAAGGTGGAGGAGGTGAGGTCGGCCGTGCTTGAGAGGCTCGCGGAGGGGGGGCAGCTCATACTCTCCTCCTCCGAGACGCTGGCGAGGAAGAAGTGGTTCAAAAAGATGGGGCTGGAGGAGAGCCCGGCCGTGGAGGGCAAGCGGGTTCTGATGGTGGTGGAGTCCCCGACCAAGGCCAGAACCATCTCCGGGTTCTTCGGGCGGGCGAGCACGAGGAGGGTCAAGGGGACCAGCGTTTTTGAGACCCCCTCCCCGTTCGGCCATCTCTCCCTCCTGGCAACCGGGGGTCACTTCTACGAGCTGGCCCTAGAGAGGGGAACCTACGGTGCCGCCCTGGAGGATGGCTTCAAAGTCTACTTCAAACCTCTCCGCCCGCAGGTCCTTGAAGCCCTGCGGGTGCTCTCGCTGGAGGCGGATGAGGTGTACGTCGCGACGGATCCGGATGCGGAGGGGGAGAAGATAGCCTGGGACGTCAGGGCGGTGGTCTCCCCCTTTAACCGAAACCTCCACAGGATCACGTATCACGAGGTCACCAAGCGGGCGATCACGGAGGCCCTCTCCAATCCCGGAGACTTCAACAGGAACCTCCTGCACGCCCAGCTCCTGAGGAAGGTGGAGGATGCCTGGATAGGACTCCCCCTCTCCACGGAGATTCAGCGCGTCTTTGGGATAAAGGTCCTGAGCGCCGGGAGGGTGCAGACCCCCGTGCTTGGGTGGGTGATAGAGAGAGGGAACCTCAACAGAAGGGAGAGGGTGGAGCTGATAAACCTGACCCTCAGCAACGGTTTCAAGCTCGTCTTCAAGGCCCCGAAGGGGACCTTCGACAAGATAAGGGAGGAGGGGGAAGTCAAGGTAGCGGAGGTCTCAGAGGAAGTGAGGGAACTCAACCCTCCCCCTCCCCACCATACCAGTAGCCTTCTGATGCAGGCCAGCGGGTTCGGCATCCCGCCCGAAGAACTCATGAGGATCGCGCAGGACTTGTTTGAGAGGGGTTTTATCACCTACCACCGGACGGACGCCACCACCGTCAGCGCCGTGGGGATGCATCTCGCCAAGCAGTACCTCGAGAAGAAGGGGCTTTCCGAGCTCTCCAAATCAAGACCCTGGACGAGCGAGGGGGCGCACGAGTGCATAAGACCAACAAGGGACCTCGACGCGGGGGAGGTGGAGGCCGGGATCCAGGAGGGGAAGCTTCCCCCCCTCACTCGCCGCCACCTCTTTGTTTACGGCCTCATCTTCAACCGGTTCTTGGCCAGCCAGATGAAGCCGGCGAAGGTGAGGTACCAGAGGGTGAGGTTCCTCGCGGGGGGGCAGGAGGTGGAGGTGAGCCTTCCCATAGAGGTTCTTGAGAGGGGATTTCTCGAGGTCAGTCAGCTGGCCCTCAGCGATTTCAGGTTCGAGCCCGGGACGGTGGGGGTCTCCGGCGCCGAGAAGCGAATGGTGGGGAAGGAGCCCCTCTACACGGAGGGCGATCTAATAAGGCTGATGAGGGAGAGGGGGATCGGGAGGCCCAGCACCTATGCCCCCACCGTCCAGAAGCTGAGGGAGAAGAGGTACGTTTTAAGGGTCGGGAAGGGAGGGCTCGTTCCCACCAAGCTCGGGAGGGAGGTCTATCAGTACCTGACGGAGAGGTACCCGCACCTGATCTCCGAGGAGAGGACGAGGATACTCTACCAGAAGATGGACGAGTTGGAAAGGGGGAGGGCGGCGGTTGAGGAGGTGGTGGAGGAACTCCGGAGGGAGGTTCCGCTGGATTTAGGAGGGGGAAGAAAGTAGTCAATGGCGGAGTTCAGGCACATCGTCAGGGTGGCGGGCAGGGACCTGCAGGGGCGGAAGAGGGTGGATGTCGCGCTCGCGGATGTAAAGGGAATCGGGTTCGCGCTGGCAAGGGCGGTGGCGTACGCAGCCGAGGTGGATCCCTTCACCAAGCTCGGAAACCTGAGCGAGGAGCAGGTGGCGAGAATCGAGGAGGTGCTGAAGGATCCCCTGAAGCACGGGATACCCGCCTGGATGCTCAACAGGAGGAAGGACTACGAAACGGGTTTGGACCTTCACCTGCTGGGTTCCGATCTCGTCCTGGCGGAGAAGGCCGACATCGGGAGGGAGAAGAAGATAAGGAGCAGGAGGGGGATAAGACACGAGCTCGGCCTGCCGGTGAGGGGGCAGAGGACCAGGACGACGGGGAGGAAGGGATTGACCGTGGGCGTGATGAGGAAGGAGACCAGGATGAAAATGGAGGCCGGGAAGAAAGAGGGAGAGGGCAAGAAGGAGAAGAAGAAATGAAGCGGCAGAGGAAGAAGTACGAGAAGCCCTTCAAGCCTTGGGACCGGGAGAGGATGCAGGCTGAGGAGAAGCTGATGGAGAGGTACGGGCTGAAGAACAAGAGGGAGATATGGAGGATGCAGGCCATCCTGAGGGGGTGGAGGTCCCAGGCGAGGAGGCTCCTGGCCTCAAAGGGCCCCCAGGCCGAGCTGGAAACCCGCCAGCTGCTCTCCAAGCTGAAGAGGTACGGGCTGGTGGGGGAGAACGCCACCTTGGATGACGTCTTGGGGCTCACCCTTGAGAACGTCCTCGAGCGCAGGCTTCAGACGGTGCTCTGGAGGAGGGGACTCGCCAGGAGCGCCAAGCACGCCAGACAGCTCATCGTCCACGGGAAGGTCGTGTTGGGCGGCGAGAAGTTGAGTTCCCCCAGCTTCCTCGTGGAGAAGGGGGTGGAGGAAAGGCTGGAGGTGAGGGAGTGAAGGAGCGCTGGGGGGTGGCCCACATCTATTCTTCCTCCAACGACACCATCATCCACATCACGGATCTCACGGGTGGGGAGACCATCAGCAGGTGGTCGGGGGGGAGGATAGTGAAGGCGGACAGGGAGGAGGGCTCACCCTATGCGGCTATGCAGGCGGCGGCTAGGGCGGCGGCCGAGGCCATGGCGAAGGGGATAGTGGGGGTGCACATAAAGGTGCGGGCGCCGGGAGGGTCGAAGAGCAAGATTCCCGGACCGGGGGCTCAGGCGGCCATAAGGGCCTTGGCTAGGGCGGGGCTGAGGATAGGGAGGATAGAGGACGTGACCCCCATCCCGCACGACGGGACAAAACCCAAGGGCGGGAGGAGAGGAAGAAGGGTATGAGGATAGAGATCCTGAGGGTGGACGGGAACGAGATGAACTTCCTCCTCTCGGACTCCACCCCGGCCTTTGCCAACTCGCTGAGGAGGAGCATCATGCGGGAGGTCCCCACCATGGCCGTGGACGAGGTGGACTTCTACTCCAACGACTCCTGCCTCTACGACGAGTTAATCGCCCACAGGCTGGCCATGATCCCCCTCACCACCCCGCCGGGATACAAGCTCCCGGAGGAGTGCAACTGCACCGACAAGCGCTGCCCCAAGTGCAGCACGAGCTTCAAGGTGAAGGTCAGGGGGCCCTACCTCCTCACCTCCGGGGACCTGAAGGCCTCGGATTCCAGGGTGGCGCCCGTGAGCGACAGGATACCCATCGTCAGGCTGGAGGAGGGGCAGGAGCTCGAGTTCGAGGCCTGGGCGAGGCTGGGATTCGGGAAGGTTCACGTCAAGTGGCAGCCGGCCCTCTGCTCCTACAAGTACATGCCGGTGGTGACCGTCCACCCCAAGCTCTGCAACGGCTGCGGGGCCTGCGTGGAGGTCTGCCCGAGGAAGATCCTGAGGGTGGAGGAGGAGAAGGTGAGGGTCTCGGAGGTGGAGAAGTGCCTCATGTGCAGGGCATGCGAGCAGGCATGCAAGAAGCAGGCCATTGAAATCGGATGGGACAACACCAAATTCTACTTCTACTTGGAATCGACGGGAACCATGCCCCCGCTGGAGATCCTGGAGAAGGGGATCGAGGCTCTGAGGGACAAGTTCGAGGAGTTCGCCTCGGCGGTTAAAAAACTTTAGACTCTCTTGAGGAATTTTCTAGCGGGGGTCGCCAAGCCAGGTCAAAGGCGCTGGCCTGAGGCGCCAGTCCCGTAGGGGTTCGGGGGTTCAAATCCCCTCCCCCGCACCATATGCTCTTCCGGCAAAATTGATGCCTCCAGCTCAAAGGTGTATGAAATCGCAGGACCTCGGCTAAAGATAAGCTTCAGGGGGGAGGGGCTGTACGTGGTGAGGAGGCAGGTCTTGATTTCACGGCTGTCCCCTGAGATGTGTTTATTGCGACACCAAAAAAAACTTCTGGGTTTCTAAGTCCTCCTGCAGGGTGGAAACCAGACCCGGCTCTGGAAAGTTCGCCTCCAGAATCCCCAGATGTGGAGGAGGTTGTGAGGGGGTTTCGGACCTGACCTTCTGCAGCGCCGGAGGCGGTGCCATTGCAGGTAGCTCAGTTCGGGCTCTTCCCCCACTCAAAAGTACTAACCCCTACTTAACCTCGGATAGAGCCAAGTCCGATAAATAAAGCCGAGCCGAAAAAAGATGCCGTACCGGTCGAGACTGGGATGTGCCCTTCACCGTCCGGGTAGGGCCATCTCGGAGGTGCTGGCGAGGCCCGACCTCTTCCGCACCACCCTCTTCATGGCCCTCACCGGGATTCTCTTCGGCGTCCTGATACAGTACACCATGTCCACCGCGGTCGTGCCCCACTTCCTCGCCGTCTACACCCTGATGTTCAACACCATCTGGCTCCTCCCCTCCCTTCTGAGCATGCTCCTCTTCTGGCTGATGGGGAAGAGGTTCAGCGCGGAGGCTTATCTGGAGTGCGGCTACCTGGCCTTCATGCCCTTCTACACAGGTCTCTGGGCCTACTTCCTGCCGGCGGGGATCTACCACTACCTGAGGGGGGACTGCCTCGCCTATCCAGCCATCGTCTGCTACGACGAATGGATCTACCTGGCTTTCCCCGTGGGGCTGGGCTTCCTCCTGAGCTACCTCTACTCCATTCTGGTGGGGGTGAGGGTCGCCAGGGCCCGCTGGTACGTCTCCTTCCTCGTTTGGACCCTCTCTCTCTCCAGCCTCTACGTGACCTACCTGATCTTCAGGGGGTGGCTATGAGGCTCCCGGAACTCCCCCCTAGGGTCGAGGAGGTCTGGAGGAGGTTCAGGCCCTTCAGCGCTTTGGCGGCTTTCTTCGGTCTTCTCCTCCTCCTGATGTGGGTCACGTACGTCCCCTACCCCGACCTAGTGTATCTAGAGGAGGACGGGTTCCCCTCCGCCCAGGTCCCCGC
>Ga0105158_1000998_pt1 | contig 11304 bp, 8 predicted proteins | sample LHCtaG_FD_81567 | JGI IMG/M metagenome (GOLD analysis project Ga0105158, IMG submission 81567) | Hot spring microbial communities from Little Hot Creek, USA to study Microbial Dark Matter (Phase II) - LHC4sed_matched | ecosystem: Environmental > Aquatic > Thermal springs > Hot (42-90C) > Sediment... | reverse complement strand
TGTCGTCCAAAACGCTTCAGGAGAATACATCATCTGGGTTGATGGAGACATGATACTACCAAAAGACCACGTACAATTGCAGGTTAAATTTATGGACGAAAACCCAAAAGTTGGAATCGGCAAAGCCAAATATGCCATATTTTCAAAAGAGAACGTGGTCGCACTTTTAGAGGACGTCCCTTTCATAATTTTAGGTTTACAAAATTACCCTCAAGCTCTAAAATTAGCTGGGACGGGAGGGTCTATCTACAGGACTAATGCGGTACGTCAAGTAGGAAGTTTTGATGATCGATTAACAGGAGTGGGTGAAGATATAGATGTGGCATATAGAATAATGTTAAACAATTGGGCTATCGAAAGAAGCCCAGCTTCATTTTTCGAGCTAAGAGAAAATAGTTGGAGGGATCTCTGGAAAAAATATGTATGGTATGGCTATGGGAATTTTTGGGTATACCGCAAAAATAAAGAAATATTCAAGCTTTACAAGATGATACCACCTGCCAGTTTAATAGCTGGGCTTTTATATTCTTTTCCGGCGTATAAATTAACCGGCAAAAAAATAGTTTTTCTACTACCGGTTCATTTTATTTTTAAATCCGTTGCGTGGTCTTACGGTTTCATTAAAGCATATTTCCGGTGTAATTCTATTAAAAATCGATTGTTAGGTAATAAAAATGAGGCGCCAAAAAGTAAATAATGAAAGTATAAAAGAATACTTCATGTATGCTAAAGATAAATACTTGTTAAACTTTGTTCCGCCGGAAGCAAAGAATATTAAAATTTGCAATTTATCCAAAAAAAGATTTACGGTTAATGATGTTTTCAGTTTCAGCTTGTTATTTGATGTCGGAGGTGAAAAACATAAACGGGATTATGTTTTAAAACTTTTCCCTCAAAATGAAAAGAATTGCGAGAAAGAATACATGATTTTAAAATTATTGAACTTAGAGAGAGTTCTTGTACCACAAGTATTGGTAAGAGAAATAGATTGTAAATTCTTTGGTGCTCCCTTCATAATTATGGAAAAAGTGGACGGAGTGCCCTTTAAAAAGTATCTCAACAGTGTTGATGAAAACGGTGCGCGTCGTGTCATAGAACGTTTTGCTTGTGCTCTGTTAAAATTACATGAAGTGAAGTGGAAAAAGTACGAATTAAAGTTTTTAGAGATTCCTGAAGATGATTATGCTTATGCAGAGAAACAGGTTTTTTGGGAACAAGAATTACCTGATTATGTCAACAAAAAGGGTTTCAAATGGGCAACAGATTGGCTTAAATTTAATGCTCGGAAGAACCCTTGCCATAGATATTCTTTGGTGCGCAGAGATATGAACCTTAACAACTTTATTGTGACTAAAGACATTGATATATTTATGTTGGATTGGGAATGGGTTGATGTCGGCGATCCCTTAATAGACGTAGGGTATGCATATCATAATATAAAACATGCGTTCGGTGTTAGAAACATTAATAAAAAAGGTATTAAAATGGCATCACACTTTCTTAAAGCGTATACTGAGAAAGCGACTCACAAAATTAATCCGGCCACTTTGAAATATTATTTATTTTCAACGGGACTTAGGGAAGCTATTTATTTGAGGTATTTAAAAGAGCAAATTGAAAATTTATCTTTCGTTAAGAGGTTTGGTTTGATATATCTACCTATATATCCTTACATTTGGTGGCATTATAAGTCGAGATATAAGCATTTAGAAAAATATCTCAGAAGTGTAGCAACGGGTTATGAAGACGAAATGTTTAGAACAACCGGAGGAAAAATACTATCAAAGATGGAACTTGAGAAAATTTTAAGATTTTTGAAGGCAGAATCAACAGATTTAATTCTCGATATAGGCGTCGGATCCGGTAGGGTTTCTCGTGAAATATCTAAAATCGGAGCTTATGTTGTTGCGGTTGATGTCAATCGTGAAGCTGTTTTATCGGCAAAAATGAGACAACATCCTGTTAAATATGAGGTTATTCTTGCAGACGGACAATTTTTACCCTTTAAAAGCGGTTGTTTTGATGGGATTATTTGTATACGCACGCTAAAATACTTTTCAAATTATCATTTAGGGATTTCTGAAATGTCTCGAGTTCTTAAACCGAATGGTCGACTTATCGTTGATTTTTCTAGCATATTAGGCTATGAGAGTTTACTTAGATATGTAACTCCAGTGGTAAGTGCGAGGGGCGCTCATATTTTCAATTTTTATAAAATTAGGAACCTACTTACGTATCATGGGTTAATCACTGAAAAATACACGTGGCTGCAAAAAATTCCTCATAACTTTTGGAATTTGTTTGACAACAAAATAATGTTGCGTTTATTGTTAATATGTGAGGAAGTGCTTGGTAAATTAACTCCTGAAATATTCTCTAGAAGCATCTTGTTTAGATGTGTCAAAAAAGTACAATTAACGGTCTAAGTTTCGATTAACGTAAATTATGAGCTAGTTGTTAAAGTTAATATCTTACTCGTGACTGTTCCATATTCATTTTGGCTTTGAATCCTAAAATAGTATTTTTGTCCAGGTGTTAATCCAGTTAACGTTATGCTATGGCTTGTAACAAGTGTTGTGTTCTGTATTATGATCCCCTCAATATGGTCTACATCCCAAATCCAAGTTCTTATACTGCCAACAAGCCATTCTTTCCGGGTTGCTGTAAATAGCGAAGTTATGTTATATTCAACTTTGCTTGTTGCAGGTAAGTCTGTTTCCCATTTAACTGTTGCTTGTGTTGTGTCAACGTAAACCTGGACGTTTCTTATTTTGAAAGTTTCAGGCATCGTCAATAAATCTAGATACGGTCTGATGTCGATGTGCCAACCGTTGTCATTTATTCCAGGTCCTCCATAACACCAAAGTATCCATCCATCTGCACCCATTTCCCTTGCTTTTTCAATACATGCTTTAACCTCTTGTGGGTCCCTGATTAATTTGGGGCTTCTGTATGGGTTGCCGGTGTTTATAAAGGCGATTAGAGGTATTTTTCCCTCTGGTCCTCCAGTAATGTATTTCCAATTTGCCTTGAGATCGGTTTCAATGGAATGGGGTTCACCTGTTGGGGGTTCATTATACATCATAGGCATAGTTATGTCCAGATAACCCTCTTTAACCCAGCAAGCTGCATCTTGCCCTATCCAGAAACTCCAGTAGTATGGGGAATAGTCAGGTGAGTAGCCGAAAAGTGTCCATTGAGCAAGTCCGAATTTAAGTTTTGGATTGATTGCCAACATCCAATTCCGTACATCTCTTATTAGATTTGTGATTGGAATTTTCCTCCATTCCATAAACTCGTGCCATCGTGAGCCGCCCTCCACAAAATCGCTTTGGTTTGGAGGCCAGTTAGAGTCTGGTATGGTTTCCCCGAGCCATTCTTCAAACGCTGCCTTGCAGTACGGACAATAACATTCATCGGAATATTGATACCTTGCATAGTCAAACATTATTCCATCTATATCATAATTCCTTGCAACATACTCCACTGTTTCTTTAACTTCTTGTCTGAAATACGGATTTGAAGGACAGTTCCAATCATCTAAAGAACCATCAGCTCTTACACACTTGTATGTGTCGTTAACGGCTTCTTCACCTATCAAATGGTAGGAAATCCAGACCTCTATACCGCGTGAATGGAAAGCCTCTATAGCTGCACGCCATTCATTATCTGGAGCTAAACCTCTCATATTCGGCAAACCCATGAAAAGAAGCGTTACAAAATTTATTTTGTATCCTTTTAGGGTTTCCGCTATTACATTCCAATCATGAGGATAGACCATAACCATGTCAATTATATGCACTCCGCGTATTTCACTGCTATATAACACGGCTTCACGTTCCGGCATAATTCTGCCACGGTTCTCAATTGTTATATGCGCTGTGAAATATGATAGCGTTATCGGAAGAATTATGCATGATGTTACTAAAATTAAAATCGCAAAAAATCCATAAAGTATCGTTCTTCTCATATATTTCCCGCTCGATTCAGGCATTAGAACTACCCCCGTAAAAAATGTTTTAATGTTCTTTTTTGTTCCATTCTTCAATCTACTCCTTTGTTCGGAAGTATATAGAATGTCGATATAATTAAGTCTTACGTATTATGAAATAGGAGTCTCTTAATGAATCGCGTATGGATTTTTTGGATTCTTTTGCTGCAAATCATAATAGACACGTTGATATTGCTCAACATACCAATAGTTAGGCAGTTTGTAGGTTTTATATTTTTTACATTTATCCCGGGGTTTTTAACTGTTAAAGTGCTAAGAATTAATAGGCTTGATAAATCGGAATATACTCTAATCTGCTTGGGGTTCAGTATTGCTTTTCTCATGCTTGCAGGATTGGCATTGAACGAAATTGGAATTTTACTCAGCATTACTCAACCATTATCACTAATGCCCGTACTTATAGTCGCAAACAGTTACACTTTAATATGTTGCATTCTAATTTGTTTGAGAGAAACAAATAATATTAAGCCCAGTTTTGGAAATCCGAAACGTTCTTCGTTTGTTTTGATTGTGCCACTTTTAGCGCTTCCCTTATTAGGAATAGTTGGTGCGATATGGAGTGGTATTAACAGAATCAATTTGCTGTCATTATCCTTGATATTGACAATCTCATTAATTTTTATAGTAGCTGTAGCCTTTAAGAATATGTTTTTATTGAGTCTTTCTCCAGCCGTCATACTTCTGTTAGCATTAACCTTACTTTATCAGGCTACTTTTATTTCAAGCTATCCAATTTCTTACGGCGGGGATCTCGCTCGGGAACTTTTTATTTTTAAAAATACATTAGACAAGGGATATTGGGAAACTGGTAATCCATATAACGATATGCGTTATGGGAGATTGCAATCAATGTTAAGTGTTACAATTCTTCCAACAATCTATTCAAACTTACTAAATCTTGAACCCGAAGCGGTCTTTAAAATCCTCTACACAACGATTTTTGCTTTTGTGCCTTTGGGTTTATATGTGGTATGGAGAGAAAAAGTGGGTAATAAATCAGCTTTTATTTCGGCTTTCCTTTTTATGGCATATGAAACCTTTTACACCGAAATTTTTGGGTTAAATAGGCAAATGATTGCTGAACTATTCTTCGTTCTTCTTCTTTTCGTCATTTTTAATAGCAAAATTATATCTGGCAGCAAAAGAATGGTATGCTTCATTATTTTTAGCTTTGCCTTAATTACTTCACATTATGGAATCGCTGAAATTTTTATTTTCTTCATCTCTTTTACATTAGTTCTTTTACTAGTGGAGAAAAGTATCAGCACACGGATCAGCTTAAGCATGTGCATATTATTCTTCGTAATAATGTTTACGTGGTATATTTATACTGCAAGAAGCGCTACCTTTGATAGTTTTGTTGAATATGGTGATTATGTTTACAGAAGTTTAAGTGACGTTTTTAATCTGGAAGCTAGAGAACCAGAGGTTTTAAGAGGTTTGGGGTTAGAAACTCCACCAACTGTTTGGAATGCGTTAAGCCGATTCTTCCAATATGTTGTTCAATTTTTAATAATCGTCGGCTTTCTTGCCTTAATTATAAATAAAAAGAGAACCACCGTTAAACTGGATAAAGAGTCTTTAATGTTAGTAGTTGTAGCCATGATATTGCTAGTTATGCTCATAGTTGTACCAGGTTTGTCCAGGACCATGAATATGACAAGGTTCTTCCATATCTTGCTTTTCGTTGTGTCACCTTTAGTTGTTATTGGCGCTGAGTTTTTAGCTGGTTTACTCAAAAAAGACAGGGAATTTTTGGCATCTCTCCTTTTGATAGTTATTTTGGTGCCCTACTTTCTTTTTCAAACAGGTTTTGTTTATGAAATTGTTGGAAATAACACTTGGTGTTTGCCTTTAAGTGCCTACAGAATGCCAGCTTACAGGTCTCGTGGTCAATTAGGGCTTACTGACGAAAGAGATATTATCTGTGCTGAATGGTTACGGGTCAATATAAATACTCATGGAACAACTGTATATGGTGATAATCCATCTGTTAGTTATGCGCTTTTTGCTTACTGCATGATTAAGAAGGAAGATATGATCGTGCTTAACAATGTCACTAATATTGCTGATAACTCAGTAATATATTTGAGTAGACTAAATACAATAGATAACATAATACTTGGGCAAAAGTTTATATGGAATGCGTCAGAATTTCCGTTTCCAAACGATTTAAGTGTAATTTACACGAATGGTGCAAGTGAAATATTCAGAAAATGACTAAAAGTGTTTCACTATGAAATTTTCCGTTGTTATACCGACTAAAAACAGAAGCGAATGTCTGGAAAAGCTCCTTATTTCGATTTTGGAACAGTCGATATTACCGTACGAAATTATCGTGGTGGACGATAGCGACAATTTAAGAACTAGACAATTAATTCATAGTTTTAGAAAATTTTTTGTTGAAAAGAACGTGAAAATAAGATATTTAAGCGTAAGCAGAAGATAGCGCAAAAAATTGTTAGTATATCAAGTGCGCGCAACTTTGGTGCCAAAAAGGCCCGCGGTGATATTGTTATCTTTTTCGATGACGATGTTGTATTGGAAAAGAATTACATAAAGGAAATTTTATATGTATTTGAAAAGTATCCGCAAGCCCTAGGCGTTCAAGGATTAATAGTCAACACCTCGTATTCACACTTCTGGAATTCTGTAAAGAAGATATTCTTTTACTGGCATGCTGACGCAGAAATGTGTAAGATGTTGCCTTCAGGCAAAACAAAATTTGCCTACGCTCCCAAAAATATAATTACCTGTGAATGGCTCTTTGGGCTAAATGCAGCGTATAAAAAACAAGTTTTTAACGAATTTGGTTTCAACGAGAAATTGTTGGGTTATTCACTCGGTGAGGATAAAGAATTTTCATACAAAATCTACAAAAAATATCCTGAAAGTCTTTTTTTAACTCCTTACGCGCGAGCACTCCATTTACCTCCACAAATAAGAAATTCAAATAGACTTCAAGAATATATAGTGACAGCATATCCAATCAGCTTTTTTTACAACAATATTGAGCAAACACTAAAAAACAAATTAGTATTCATTTGGAGCGAAATAGGCCGCATAATCTTAAGAATAGTTTGGGCATTGCCAAATGCAAAAAGCATTAGAAATATAATAACATCTTATGTGGACACTGTCAAGCATATAAAAAATGTAAAAAAAGAGGATTACTCATTCATATTTAAGCAAAGAAAGTTTAATACTCGAATTTAGATTAAATGTTGTATGAAACTTGTCAAGTGATAGTAGACTTCAATCTATTATCATTGCAAATTTAAACTCTCTGAAAAGGAAAAGTTTTCTTGATGTTGGCTGTGGCTTTGGATGTTGGGGTCATAAAATTCGAGCTTATTCCGATCCTTCTTATTTAGCAAGCATTGATGTATGGAAGCCCTACTTATTGGGAATCAAGCATAAGAATATCTATGATGATATTATCTTAACTGATGCTTTGCATCTACCCTTAAAAAAGTCAATTAATATCGTTTTGGCTGCGAAATAATAGAACACCTTCCAAAATCTAGGGGCTATATTTCTTAACGCCTTATAGAAAATTTCCACAGATAAGGTGATAGTCTCCAGCCCAATTCTAAATATTTACAGGATAAAGCGAGAGGAAATCCGTTTGAAAAGCATGTATCGTTTTGGAAATATACATATTTCCCAAAAGGGTATAAAATATATGGAATCGGTTTTCAGATTGGGGAGAAATTATTTTTAAGCAATATACCTTTTCTACGTTAAGAAGGTTAATTCTTTTTGGGATATTCTGTAAATTTTCCGAGCTAATTGTGGCGGTGAAGGACAAAAAGGCAGTGTTTAAAGATGTTTAGTATTGGTTTGGTTGGTTGTGGCAGGGTTTCTGAAATCCACATGAACGCCTACAAAAACATTCCAGAAGCAAAAGTCGTAGCTGTTTCAGACATAAATATGGATCGTGCCAAAACCTTCGCCCAAAAATATGGCATAGAAAGGGTTTATAATGACGCTTTAAAGCTTTTCGAAATGAAAGACTTGGACTTTGTTGACATATGCACGCCTATATCTACTCACGCCAAATTAGCTTGCGAAGCCGCAAAATACGGTCACAACATATTTTTGGAAAAACCCATGGCCAGAAGTAGCAAAGAATGTGACCAAATAATTCATGAAGTATCTAAAAACAAAGTTAAACTTTGCATATGCCATAACCAACTATTCCTTCCGACCGTGTTACAAACAAAGAAGATAATAGATTCTGGTGATTTTTCTCTCGCATACTTCAAGGTTTCGGTCAGAGAAAGCGCTGAACTGATAGGTGCTCCAAGCTGGATAATGACCCCAGAGCAAGGAGGTGCGCTCTGGGAAACAGGAACCCATGCAGCCTATCTACAACTTCACTTCCTTAAAGAAATAGAAAAGGTGTGGGCAATAGGCGAAAAAATCCAAAACCCCGTTCCTGATCACTTTATAATCATGTTAACAAATCCCAACAAAACAATAGGCGTAATAGAAATCTCATGGTTGGCTAAAAAGGAAGAAGAAACTTTCGAATTCATAGACTTAAAAGGCAGAAAAATCACGATTCTAAACTATAACTTCCTCCTTGAATATCCGGAAAAAAAAGTAAAACATATTCTTCAGGGTTTCTTTGCAGACCAGAAACAGATAATTAAAAAATGGTCAAAATTTTTCATAACAAATATCCGTAACCGAAAAATAACAAACTGCATACCGCAATACATCCTAATTACAAAATTCATAGAATCAATAAAAAACGATACAGATCCACCGGTAACACCAGAAGATGGAAAAAGGACTGTGAAACTTTTAGAATGCATCGAAGAATCATTAAATAAAAATCAACCAGTAAACGTGGAGAATGAGCTATAATCGATTTTTGGCTTCAGTGAGGCAATATGGTGATTGGAACTCGTAAATTCCTCTTTACTTTCGATGTTGAAGACTTCATAAATTCGAACGCTATTTGCGCACTTCAAATAATACTGAATTTGCTGGAAAAATATAAATTGAAAGCTATATTCTTCATTACTGGCCTAATGGCTGAAAAACTAAGCGATCACCCAAAAATAATAGACATGTTAAGAAATCATGAAATCGGCTATCACTCTTCAAGTCACTCAGTACGCCCTACGATTCCAGAATATACTGATGTTAAAAGCTACAAAAGAGCTTACGAGATATCCATACAAAGGGAGACATCCCACATTAACCCATTGACAGGAAAGCCTGAAAAAGAGGGGGGAATATACTTTCTAAAAAATATATTCCACCCTCAAAAAATTCAAGCCTTTAGAGCACCGGGCATGTGCTGGACACCCCCGCACATTGAAGCTCTCAAAAGCCTAGGCATAAAATACGATTTCTCTACGAACATAACGCTTTCAGAGCCAGTTTCCTACAAAGGGATAACCTTCTATCCATATACAGTAACTCAAGAGTGGAATGGAACGGTATATGATTACGAATGCCTACTTAATTCAATCCTAAAACATAAGGTAACCGTTTTCGACTTACACCCGACCTTACTCGTAAACCAAATTGAATGGGACTCCATATACTATAAAGGAAATCCTAAAACTCTCTCAACGGTCCCGAAAAGGCCAGAAAAAGAAACAAGTCTTATTTTCCATAAATTTGAACTTTTAATTAGACGGATCAGCGTATTAAACAAAGCCAAATTGATAGATGTTAACCCAAATTTTAACTTCCCAAGTAAAAGCCTAAACGCGATAAGTAAAGAACAAGTGCAAAGATGTTACGAAAAAAGTATGCAGTGGTCGCAAAAACGCTTTGGTTATAATCCAAAATTTATTCGAGGACATTTTTATGAATTTTTCCATGAAATTTGCCATTAACATCAGCTGGTGGGTTTTTGCGAGTTTTGATGGTTTCTCCCTGCTACTATCCAGTTAAAGGCGGAACAGAAACAACAGTCAGAAATTTAGCAATCGTTCTTAACAAAAATCATGTACAAACAGATGTAATGACCTTCAATGTTAACCAAAACAGAAAACCAAAATGGCAGGGAAAAACCGAGAAAATAAACGGAATAATCATCTATAGAATTCCAGCATTAAAATGGATAAACTCCTACAGATTCACAGCGGGAGTTAACTTTATCCCAGGCAGGTTCTCAAACATACTGAAAAAATACGATATTATACACTTTCACGAGTTCGAATTAAGCTTCCCATTCTTTTCATGCATTGTTCGAAAACCAAAAATAATTCATTTACATGGAATAAACTACAATTTCCTAAAAAGGCATCATATAAGCAGATTCCTACTAAAACATCTAGCTCACTTATACATCTCGATATCAAAACGAATGACAAATGAATTAGTAGACCTCGGGATCCCTTACAGTAAAATCGTATACTTGCCAAACAGTGTGGATACAAACCTCTTTAAACCTGGAGAACAGAAAGAAGAAAACATGCTTCTATTCGTAGGGAGAATTTCACAAAGCAAGGGTTTGCACATTCTACTGGAGTCTTTGCGACGCTTGAATGATCCTATTCGCCTAATAATCATAGGACCACCTGATTGGGACGTCAATTACTACCAAAGCATACTAAAAATGATTGCAGATGAAAATCGAAGGGGAATACATGAAATAAAATATCTAGGAGCCAAGGAACAAAGCGAACTTGTTGAGTGGTATCAGAAAGCCTCACTTTTCGTCCTACCATCATTTATAGAAGGCTTCCCTGTAACACTATTAGAAGCACTCTCATGCGAAACCCCGGTAATAGCAACACCCGTAGGCGGTATACCGGAAATCATAAAAAACCACAAAACAGGACTTTTAATTCCAACAGGTGACAGCGTCCGCCTAGCAAAAGCAATACAGTACCTACTAGAAAATAAGGATGTAAGACTAAAAATGGGCTATGAAGGACGAACATTTGTAACTAAACATTACTCGTTAGAAGCGACTGTGAAGAAATTAATTGTGATTTATGAGCGTTTAATTGAAAGCGCACAAGAGAGATAAGACCTTGAGCCTCGTATGTCTAGTAAAAATCAAAAATTCAGACATCACAAAAGCCATAGAAGACTCTATAAACCTAATAGGCTACAAGATTCCAGAAAACATCAAAATATTATCATAAAGCAAGAAGCGGACTTGCGAATAAACGTTCCAAAAATAAAATACAGCATTGAAAAGTCAAAATCACATGCGCCCTGAAAAACATTTTCGGCTGTAACCCCTACCCAAAAAAGTACAGATACCACCCAGTCATAGACGAGGCCATAGTAGCCATAAACAAGGCTATGCGCTT
>Ga0105158_1000997_pt1 | contig 11307 bp, 10 predicted proteins | sample LHCtaG_FD_81567 | JGI IMG/M metagenome (GOLD analysis project Ga0105158, IMG submission 81567) | Hot spring microbial communities from Little Hot Creek, USA to study Microbial Dark Matter (Phase II) - LHC4sed_matched | ecosystem: Environmental > Aquatic > Thermal springs > Hot (42-90C) >... | reverse complement strand
ATGCAACGAGAAACTGGCAAAGCTGACTAAAGTTTTCAAAACATTCAGTTAGTTAGCCTATCTTTTTGGAAGTAGTGCCGGGGGAGTTTCTAGAAAAATAGCGGCTATGACACAGCCGCAATATACATTAAAATGATTCTAAACAATGAAAAAGCGACGTTAAAGCCTTATCCTATATGCGGAAGCATAAAAATTAGCATGTTGCGCAGCGAGCTCGTTAACATGGGGGGGGACAGCCAAATATAAATCCCTCATTGTCTGAGCTTTAACCCTGACGCTTAGCCAGCTTCTTTTCAAGTAGCTTTTCTTTATACTTCACAAATTTGAGAAGATTATTCCTAAAATTTAACGTTAAACTACAGTTTAATTATAAAAAAAGGAGAGTTTGAGGGGTTTTAACCTTACCTTTATACCCATCCGAACTTCCTTGATATGGCTGCAATATCTTTTATGTCAATCTTGTAGTCGCCAGTTATGTCGGCCACAGGGTTCCAGTACTTGTGCCCTGGATAGGATCCGAAGGCTTTTGAGGCAGCTGCAACGTCTTTGATGTCAACTTTGAAGTCTGGTGTTACGAGCTGAGACTTGTATGGATAGGTTGGGAATCCTATATCGTCGTAGAATGTGCTTCCAGCTATGTCCTCTTTGCACGTGACATATATGAGCTTTGTGACGTTCTCCCATGTGGAGGTCCATGTGCTTGGATCTGTTATATGCACGGCGGCTTTTACTCTGTGTAAGCCCTTGCCAAGTGTAAAGGTGAAGGATTCTGTGTCATTGGCGCCTGCTGCTAGGGTTAAAGCCTTTGTCTGTTTAAGTTCACCGTCAAGGTAGACGTATTTCTCGGCTGTTAAGGTGTCTGTTTGAAGTAGGTTGGTTACAATTACATCGACAGGCACATCTACTGTGTCGCCTGGATTAACTATGAAAGCCTTTGATGGAGCGTCTATTACCACGTCAACTGGTTCGTAGGCCCAGTATCCAGGTGAAGTTATTGGTGTGCTGCCTGGTAGGTTTGTCGTAACTGTGCTTCCTTTGGTGTTGGCTGTCATTAGTATGTACATGTTTTCCTTGTATTCCACTAGCCTGTAGGGGCCGCTTCCAATCATGTTGGGGTCTGGATGCTTTGTATGGATCTTGTTGTCTTCAATTGTTGAGGCTAGGGCTATTGGCTTCCATACGTGGGCTGGAATGATAACGTTTCCTAGAACCCAGCCTGTTGCCCAGCAGCTATATACGTCCATGAGGATTTCAATGGTGTAGGGGTCGATTATGTAGACGGATTTCATGTAGGCTACTGTTGGATACCACCATGGAACTATTAGGCCCTTAGACTCTAGGATGTCAACAAGTTCTATTAGGGTGAACCATACGTCGTATATGGTTATTGGTTTTCCATCCATCCAGTAGAGGTCTGGCCTCAAATGTACAGTGACCTTTGTCTTGGTTTGTCCGTCTACCGGATCCTTCCATGTTCCCGTCTCCCACTTGTAGGCCAATTGCGGAACTCTGAAGACCTTTGCATATGGGTTTCTTGCTCCCATTACATCGTAGATTCTGCCACAAACCTCCCAGTCCCAGTACCATTCAGCATAGACCGGATTAAGCCAGTCTATCGACAATGTTTTGAACCCGTAAACTATTGGTTCAGTGTCGAAGTATTGTATTCCTTCTGGGCGCATGTTTAGTGTGCTGTACCAGCTGTTTATGCCGAATCCTTGCTCGTTAACCAAGCCCGTCCAGTTTGGATAGGATGGAGGTGACCCGCCCTTAGGCCATACTCCTGGCTTGTTCTTGAATGCCTTAACGCCTGAAGCACACCATAGGGGCACTTTGAAGCACATACCGGCAAAGCGCTCCTGGAATGGTATGGCACCCTCATTCACAGCAGTTTTTTCGTCTGGAGCAAACTTAGCAATTTCAGCATAGTGGTCCAGCAGCGAGTCGTTTAGGGCGTTGTAGTTTGGAGGCTTCCCAGGGTGCCAGTAGCTTGATGAGTGGAACAGGTCATATAGATAATCTGGTTCTGGTCCGCTGAAAATCCACCCACCAGTGTACAGGTGGAATCTTTTAGCTCCGAAAACCTCGTCGCTGCAAACGCCTCTAGGCCTTGCACGCCAGTCAATACGAAGCTTATAAACGTTTTGTAGTATAGGCAACAGCTGCTCTTGAGCAAATCGGAATCTCTGAAGGGAGTCTGACCTCGCATAGAATATGAGCTCCATCCACTCGTCTGGGCCGTCGTATCGTCCATTGTTGTTTTTGTCCCAGTATCTATATCCATCTGGGTCGGCTAATTTGAAGCCTCCAGCCTCAAGCTCCGCAATGCCTGCATCTGGATCTCCAGTCCATCCTCCATATGTTAGGGCTTCAAGCGACCCGCCAGGCCTAATCTCTGGGTGGGCGTAGCCGAAAGCCGGCGGTACAGGCGTCCACATCGGTAAAGCAAGGCCTTCGCAGATTGTGTTTACGATGTAGGATCTGTTTACAGCGTAGGCTATAGCCCTTCTAAAGTGTACACCAGAGTCTGCGAAGGGAACAGTTGCAGCAAGCGGGTTAGCCCTCACCACTTCATCGTAATGCTTAACGGTGGCGTTGTTGTTAAGGTCCAATATGAAAAATCCATACTCTCCGCCATAGTCCGCCAAAGTAAACCTTGGATCATCATCCCATGCATCAATCCAATCTGGAGTTAAAGGCCAGTCTGTAAGGTCAATCTTCCCAGCATCCATCTCTCGCCATTCAGCTTCCTCATCAGCCCACAAAGTAATCCTAATATCCTTCACATGAGGCCCATAGAGCTCAAAACGCCCATCCTCGCCGCCGCCAGGAGGAGTCCAAGCGTACACCGGCATTGCCAACATTGGAAGAACCATAGCAACAACCATCAATAAAGCTAAAGCCTTCTTATCCATTTTCCTCTCTCCTTCCCATTACGCGGATAAAAATAAACCAAACCCCACCTTAAAAGTTTTATGGAAAAAAGTTCCATGCCGCTTCCACAAAAACTTAAATAAACAGCAACCAAAATACTAGACGGGAACCCTTAATGGGGTTAAGATCATACATAATTAAACGCACAATATATTCAATATTCCTAATCATAGGCGTCCTAACCGTAAACTACATTCTCTTCATGCTAATGCCAGGCAACCCAGTAGACCTATTCATACCGCCAAGAGGATTAAGCAAGGAACAACAAGAAAAATTGATTGCATCTTTCAAAAGAGCATGGGGACTCGACGCCCCACCATACATACAATACATAAACTACCTATACCGAATGTTCACATGGAACTTCGGCAATGCAATAAGAGACTCGAGACCAGTAGCGGAGCACTTGTTAAGTAGATTACCATGGACAATATGGCTTTTAGGCACATCAACCACTGTATCCATAATAATTGGAGTAATATTAGGCGCATGGGCAGCCCATAAGAGGGGATCAATTTTCGATTCAGTATCCGTAACATCATCACTAATCCTAAACTCCCTCCCAGTATTCTGGGTAGGCCTAATCCTAATACTGATTTTTGCACAACTCACAGGATGGCTCCCAACAGGCAAAGCCGTCCCTGATGAATGGGCTGGAAACTGGCCTAAACCGATAAATATAGACAAGAACGCTGGAACAGCCAACCTTGCCTTAACATTTAACGTTAATATGGCAGAAACAGCAAAATTCATTGGAGGACTGTTAAGACATCTAATCCTCCCATTTTCAGTACTAACCCTATTCATGTTTGGTGGGTACTTGCTACTAACAAGAGCAACAATGCTAGAAGCACTCACAGAAGACTATGTCCAAACAGCAAAAGCTAAAGGCCTTACCGATAGAACTATAATATTCAGACATGCATTAAAAAACGCCTCCCTACCAATAATAACCTCGGCAGCCATGTCTTTCGGCTTTATGTTCTCAGGCGCAATCATCACAGAAACAATATTTTCATGGGGAGGAATGGGCAGATTCATATGGGAAGTCACATATGAATTTCAAGACTACTTCTGCATGCAAGCCGTATTCTATATAACAGCTCTCACAGTGATAATAGCAAACATAATAGCAGATCTATTATACGGCGTAATAGATCCCAGAATAAAATACGGATAAAGGTGGGAAACATGGTCAAAAAGAAAGATATAATTTTCCAGCTAAATAGATTCAAAAACTTCATAAAAATCTTCCTAAGAAACAAACTAGGTCTCGCAGGGTTAATAATCATATTAGGATTCACTTTTATGGCTCTAGCGGCGCCAATTCTAACAGACAAAGACCCATTAGCGGATACAGGTCTAGCAGCTAACAAAGCGGCTCCAATATGGATAAAGTATCTTCCACCATTCCTTGGAGGAGACCCGGGACTAAGTGAGAACTTTCAAGCAATCAACGACACAACCTTTAAAACGGGGATAAACGGATGGACATATGAGCCTGTAGAACATGTAAAGGTACAATGGCAACCAGAGTTCGGCAGCGACTCAACAGGAAGCATGCAAATTAAATTTGAAAGAAAAGAAACAGGAATCCTTTACAATTTAAGCGAAATCAAAGTTAGCTACACATTCAAATACCCATACCAAAAAGCTCCAGCAGATTTCGCCCTTCGCTTCAATTTATTTTTAAACGGGACATTCATGAATGTTACCAGAAAAGTATTCGATAGATATGACCCAGAAAAAGGCATAATATGGAAATACGAGAACAGCAGTTTTTTTGGAGCCGAACCATCAATAATTGTATATGTTGAACGACTATCAGACGGTAAGGCCTGGAAAGTCTGGCCGCTCGAAACGCTTACACTATATGAGATATACGAAAACGGAACAATCAAAATGCCAACTAAAAATTGGATAAAACAAAATGTGGACTATGCTAATCCTCTTTTGAAAGAAGTTTTCAGAGAGAGAATAGGAGAATATGTAGATCCAGCAAAGAAATTATTCAATGGAGCAGGAGAATATAGAATAACTTTCGCAATCGCATTTAATGATAATAAAAATGCAACAGTCCCTATCGAGACCAACATATTTCTGGACAATATTGTATTTAGCTGTAAAGGAGAGGCATATGGCCTTCTCGGAACAGACGAAGCTGGAAGGGACATTTTCAGCCAGCTTGTCTACGGATCCAGAATCTCCTTATATGTCGGTGTAGTCTCAGCAGTAATTTCCATCGTAATAGGACTTTTGGCAGGCTTAGCCGCAGGATACCTGGGCAGAATAGTGGATGAAACCTTAATGAGAGTCAATGACCTCCTATTGGTCATACCCTTCTTACCATTAATGATTGTTCTTGTAACAATATTAGGACCATCACTTGAAAACCTAATAATTCTCATAGGAGTTTTAGGATGGAACTCATTCGCAAGAGTTGTACGCTCTCAAGTTCTAAGCCTAAAAGAACGAGCATACATCGAAGCAGCAAAAGCCGCTGGAGCAGGAACACGCCACATAATATTTAGACACATACTCCCAAACGTCATGTCCCTAGTCTATGTTAGCTTAGCAACATCAGTTCCAGGAGCAATAACAACAGAAGCCGCATTAAGCTTCTTAGGCTTCTCAGACCCAAACAGAATGTCATGGGGTAGAATTCTGCAATCCGCTACAAGAATTGGAGGAGGAATGTTAAACTGGTGGTGGGTTGTATTTCCAGGCCTTTGTATTGGACTATTGGCTATGGCTTTCATACTTCTAGGATTCGCATTGGATGACGTGCTAAATCCAAAATTAAGGGTAAGACGGTAGCCCTTCAAAACATAACATTACTTCTTAAATCTTGCCCTCCTCTTCTTAGAATAAACTGCAAAAGTAACCATCAATAAGCCAAGAATTATAATGGCAATCCCCAAATAAAGCAAAAATGAATAGGGATACAGATACCTAAGCCATTTCCTCCTCAACTGCAAAGATGATGGAGGATCCTCATCCCCAGCCGGAGGACTAAAATCAACCACTTCAACCTTGTATTCGCCACCAACAAGAACCTCGCCAACAATAAAAACCCCGCCCGAAAAGTTTGTTCTATTCTCCCAAAGCAAATGCAAACATTCGCTGTCATTCTTTTCAATCCTTACATATGTAGGATTTAAAGGCGGACCAGTCTCTGTCTGCGCCCTCTTAACATATTCAACCTCAAATAGTATGTAACCATTATTAGGATCAGAAAGATTCAAATAAACCCATTTATATCCGGGTGGCTCTGGATCCACCAATTCAGCCCAATTTAAGCCCTGTGTCATAGAAATATACATAATATCGCCTTCACTAAAATTCCCGTAGGCTGCCCAATCCTTCTTCGAAAGTTCACCAGCTGGCTCATCAACCTCCCGAACATCTTTCTCAAACGAAGCCCCCCATAAACAAAATCCGACAAAAATCAAAAGGAGACCAACACCCAACAAATTTTTTCTTTTCACCGCTTTACTCTCTCCACAACTTTAGACTGAAATAGTAATGATAACTTCTCAATTAAAAATCTTCTTTCCACCTAAGCAAAGCTTAGTTCAAAAAGAGTTTTAAATCAAGCTTTTTCTTCTTTACTTCTCTCCTTCTGAAGCCACTCCTTATAACCAGAAACAATGCCCCATAAAATTATTAAACCTACAAAAAATATCGTGTTAAGCGGAAATGGCAAAATAAGAATTAGGTAAACAATGAGAAGAGAACCAAGCGTTATCAAAATTAAAGATAATATTATAATCCATAGCCATTTTTCTTTTAACATCTCGGAAACCAAATTGATCAATTTTAAATAAGCTTGAATGTTATATAAGCCTTAAGGCTTAAATAAACCTCCACTTCACTATCCTATACAAAATACCAGATAAGCTTAGAGGAAAATTAAGTATGGCAAATCTCCTCTCTTTAAGAGGCCTAACAACCTATTACAAAGTACTAAGAGGTTTCGTAAGAGCTGTAGAAGATGTTAGTATTGATATTGGCGAAAAAGAGGCTTTAGGTCTAGCCGGGGAGTCTGGATGTGGAAAAACTACAGTGGCCCTTTCAATTCTAAAAATACTACCACCGGGTGGCTTTATTAAAAGCGGACAGATTTTATTTAGAGATATAGATATCACTAAACTTGACGAAGAACAAATGAGGCTGAATATTAGATGGAAAAAAATAGCAATAGTTTTTCAAGGAGCCATGAACGCATTAAACCCGGTTTATACAATAGGACAGCAAATAACAGAAGCCATAACACTACATGAACCAGAGGTAACCAAAGATGAAGCCATAGACAGAGCCAAAAAACTTTTGGAATTGGTCGGAATAGACCCCTTCCGAATCAACAACTACCCGCACGAGTTCAGCGGAGGGATGAGGCAACGCGCAATGATAGCCATGGCTTTGGCATGTAATCCCGAACTGTTAATTGCGGATGAGCCAGGAACGGCTCTTGACGTGATAGTCCAAGCCCAAGTACTCAAACTTCTAAAAGAACTGAAACAAAAATTAGGCCTCGCCATGATACTTATCACGCATGATCTTTCATTGATTACAGAAACTTGTGAAAAAGTCGCGATAATGTATGCTGGAAGAATTGTTGAAACTGGAAATGTAAGAGACGTGTTTAAAAATCCGCAACACCCGTACACGCGAGGCTTAATAGGAGCCTTTCCAGAAATGCTAGCTCCCAGAACTAGATTAAGCTCTATTCCCGGGTTCCCACCAGATTTGCTTTCACCACCTACTGGTTGTAGATTTAACCCAAGGTGTAGTTATGCAATGGACATATGTAAAAAGAACGTACCTGCATTAACCCATATAGGAGGGGGGCATTATGTCGCTTGCCACCTTCTCAAATAAGTGGGAGGAAGACTTTTGAAGGAGACACTTATTAGAGTCGAAAATCTAACAAAATGGTTTGAGATAAGGACGGGACTTTTATCCTCATTATTTATGAGAAGGAAGCTTTTTGTTAAGGCTGTTGACGGAATAAGCTTTGAAATAAAGAAAGGAGAAATATTTGGATTGGCGGGCGAAAGTGGAAGTGGAAAAACAACCACCGGAAGACTTATACTAAGATTAATAGAACCAACTCGTGGGAAAATATTTTTCCAAAATAAGGAAATCACACGTTTGAATGAAAAGGAATTCAGACCATTTCGAAAGAAAATGCAGATAATTTTTCAAGACCCATACGAGTCATTAAACCCGAGAATGACCATTTTTGACATAATAGCAGAACCATTACGAGTTCAGAAGATCATAAGCGACGAAAAGGAAATTGAAAACGTGGTTTATAAAGCTCTAGAAGATGTAGAGTTAGTTCCACCAGAAGAATTTGTTTATCGATACCCACATGAATTGAGTGGAGGGCAGAGACAAAGGGTTGCCGTTGCAAGAGCTTTTGTAGTTAATCCTGAATTCATAGTTGCTGATGAACCAGTTTCAATGCTTGATGTCTCAATAAGAGCAGAGGTGCTAAATTTGATGTTTGATTTAATGAAAAAGTATAATGTTTCATTCTTATACATTACCCATGATCTTGCTTTAGCTAGACACATATGCGACAGAATTGCTGTCATGTACCTCGGTAAGATAATGGAGATGGGAAATGTCGAAGATGTCATTTATGAACCACTTCATCCATATACAAAAGCCTTAATGGACGCTGTTCCAAGCCCCAATCCAGATGCTAAACGCATAGAAGTTGTTATCAAAGGTGAGATCCCGAGTCCAATAAATCCTCCTGAGGGTTGTAGATTCAGCTCTAGATGCCCTCAATACATGAATATTTGCAAAAAGGAACCCCCCTTAATAGATGCGGGTAGAGGACACTACGTTGCATGCCACTTGTACAGCAAAGGCATGGTGAGATAAATGTTTAAAAGAAAAAACTTATCACTGATTATTTTTTGTATATCAATTCTGATACTTTCTGGTTTGACTTGTGTTTTACCATGGTGGGAAGCTTCTACCACTAAGGAAAACGAAATTTTAAATGGGAGACTGTTGAAAATAGAATATTTGCTCGTGGGCTCTGTTAACGCCTTTATAATAGATGTTGATTATCAGGTAACAGCATTAAGTCTCAGAGGAAAAATAACATTAGACAATAAAACTGTAAATTTGGACTTAAAAAATAGTTCTTTAAGAGTCCCAGCTAAAATAGGCTTGGGAACATTTTATTCTACGTTTAACGGGATAGCTGATGTTAAGCGCAGCGAACAAGGATATTTTATAATTTTTAATGGAAATGTTACCATCGAAGATATTGTATTTGCATTCAATTTTACATATGATATAGATGATGAACTGGAACTTGAGGAAAAAACTTATTCAGTCTCAAGTGAATTAGAACTAACAACAAGCCCTGTAACCATTTCCTTAATAGATTTAGAATCAAGCGGAAATGTTAAATATGAATTGAAATCCTTCCTTGATACCATATGGATTTTAAACGTGATTAGTTTGGGGCTTAATGTGATTGTTTTTGCATTAATATTGTTGTGTTTATTAAAGGGTGAAAAGCGCTTTCATATAACTTTAAGATATGCACTAATAATTGCAATAATTATGCCTTTGATAACCTTACTTTTATTCGCTAATAATATACAAGGATTAATTTCGAAGCTAAACAACGTTGCTCCCACAGAAGTTTACACGCTACATGGATCCGACATTAAAGCCTTGTTCGGAGAAACTAAAGATATAGTTTACGGACCATCCATAGGATGGAAACTAGCTTTTGTAATTTTTATAATGAATACTGCCTTATTTAAACTTAAAAGCAAAATAATAAAGAAGGAGGAAGAGTCTAGTAAAGTCTTAAATATCGTTTAAAAGGAGTGGCTTACGGTGGAAAGTTTGAAAACGCAAACACGACATTTGCCCTTGTGGCTCTGTTTTATAGGTTCTTTCCTTATATTCTTAAATGTAATTGTCGTAGCCTTTACGGGATTCCCCGTAATGATTTCTTCAGGTCAAGTTTCTGTTAATAGCTTAACTCAAACATATTACAGAATTTCTTTTGGCATAGGCTACTTAATTCAAGGATATGTGCAAATTCTAACATGGCTGTTTTTAGCCGTATTAAATTTCACGCTAACCACCTCCATGGTCTTAGCACCGGAAAGACCTAAAGGTGACATCTTCGTTTTTGTGCTATCCCTTTTACTGTTTTTAACTGGCGGGGGCTTTATAATAGGTTCAGTTTTAGCAATTACAGGAAGTATTTGCCTATTTCGAAGGAGACAGCAGATAGGAGAAAAATTTGTTGGAAGAATTCTTAAAGTATTGAGATTCGATTCTAGTTTGTTTAGGGAAGTGAAAGAAAAAGAGGGATCACATAATCAAGCAATATTTATTATAATAATGGTGAGTTTTCTGATAGGGCTTGGATCAGGGATATACACTTATAACGCAAACAAGATTCTAAACTCTATGAATGATGCGAAAAGAATATTACTGTTAGGAGACATGTTCTTTGATATTCCTATACTAAGTTCAGCTTTGACAAATATAAGTCTGGGAATTATCAAATGGATGATACTATCCCTTATCGTATATCTTGTTGGATCTAGAATTATGGGAGTTAATACGGAATTTAAAGCGGTGTCTTTACCGATAGCTTATGCACATGTTCCATTAGGGTTGCAAGTTTTCCTGCCAATAGTTTTATCTAATGAACCTATGTTAACAAATTGGCCTATTATCGTCTTATTGATAACGGATTTCTGGTTCTTTCTGGACTTAATCATTGCTGTTAAAGAATGTTTTGATATTGGAATGTCGAAGGCCTTTGGAGTTGTTATATTTGCGGGTTCACTTTATTGGTTGCTTACCTACAAGCTTATATTGCCTGTCTTATTTGGAAATACACCGCCACCAGGAATCTCCATCAACATACAGCCCAATGAATTAGCATTACTGATCGTTTCAGTCTCCTTGATAATCGCATATTTGTTGGGGATATTTAAAAAATATAGGTAGGTCTACTACATGACATAACTTCGAAAATGAAAGCGCTTACGCTCTGCAGAGCAAGTGTTGCTATCAAGAATTAGACTTAAACCCATTGGAGATTAAGATTTGGTCCGAGTCATAGTTAGGAAACTTTATAATCTTATATATAAGAGGGAGGCCCTCAGCGTCCTTTTTATCAGACATACTAAATAGAATGGTAAACTTTTCATATTAAATGTTTTGGCGAATTTCACTTCGTAAAAAGGGAATTTTATGGAAGAACTTTTATGCTTAATGTTTCATCAGTTATTGGAATTTCTTGAAGGTTGGAGTTAAGCAATACTGTATTGAAGGGACCGGTCCCTTCAATAACTAATTTAGGCATCTCGT
>Ga0105158_1000993_pt1 | contig 11318 bp, 10 predicted proteins | sample LHCtaG_FD_81567 | JGI IMG/M metagenome (GOLD analysis project Ga0105158, IMG submission 81567) | Hot spring microbial communities from Little Hot Creek, USA to study Microbial Dark Matter (Phase II) - LHC4sed_matched | ecosystem: Environmental > Aquatic > Thermal springs > Hot (42-90C) >... | reverse complement strand
GCCGCTGGAGAATACCTGCAATCTGCCATATACGCTCATCTACTGGATTCTGGATTGTATGTTGCTGAGTTTGAAGTTCCAATTGGAGCTACATCATGTTGCCTAGTAACTTCCATCGACCAATATTTTGAAGACATTAACACCCTCTATAGAGGAGCATCCATGGACAGTTTCTCCTTAAGCCCAACGTTAAACGGATGGAACGCCTATCTTCAAAGCATAAGCAATGACCTAGTCACTATAATAACCGATTTAGGAACTATAAAAATGAACCTCACATCAATAAACGCTAACTTGTCAGGGCTTATCATCGACAGCAAGGGAGAAATATTGGCCAACATAATAACAGCCTTAGGAACCGTTAGAACAGATTTGCAGACAATAAACGCTACCTTAGGAAGCATTAACGGGACAACGGTTGAAATTAAAACTTTGCTTGGCGATGTTGAAACATCCATAGATAACATTGGCTTAAAGGTTCAACTTATCGAAGGCAACGTGACTCTAATCAGAACAAGTTTAGGAGAAGTAAAGGGCATAATCGAACAAGTTAAAGATGAAGTAGCCACCATAAAAACCGACATCGGAACTCTCCAGGTCAACGTGAACGAAATCCAAGGCTACACACAAAATCTCCCACAAACAACCTCTCAAAACCTCACAGTAACATATGTAGCGACTGCGCTAGCGTTGATTGCAGCAGCGTGCTCAGCTGCCATACTGATTAAGCTTGGGAAAAAAGCTTCTAAGGCTTAACTCCCCTTCTCCCCTTTTTATTTTAAACATTACCCTAGAAGGGGCTAAAACTATGTTAGAAATTCTGAATTGCGCACGCGTAATGCCATGACACTAGAATACCTAAAAGTGGTAAAAGCCCAAGAGTAGGCTTAAAATACATACGCAAAATGACGGAATAGGGTTCTTCAGAAAATGCAAATAGTTTTAAACCAATAGAACTATGAGAGTTATTCGAAAACAATGAGAGTCGTAGCCGACTTACATATTCATGGACGCTATAGCCGTGCTACAAGCCAAAACATGCGCACTGAAGAAATCGCCCGCTTTGCAAGGATTAAGGGCTTAAAACTTGTAGGGACAGGGGACTTCACGCATCCAAAATGGTTAAGGGAATTGCAAGAAACCTTAGTTAAAGATGCAGATACAGAACTATACAAAGTTGCACGCGACCCTGAATCCCCAGTATTTTTCATGATAACAACAGAGGTCAACACCATATTCATGTTTGAAAACGATGTAAAGAAAATTCACCATGTAATCTTGACGCCAGATATAGAAACAGCCATTCAAATTAACGAAAGGCTAGCCAAATATGGTGACTTAACGGTTGATGGTAGACCAACTTTAGACATGACTGCTCCTCAGCTGGTTGAAGAGGTCATGGAAGTTTCAAAGGATAACATGGTCTTCCCCGCCCACGCTTGGACACCTTGGTTCAGCATATTCGGAGCCTTCAGCGGCTTCGACAGCGTGGAAGACTGCTACCAAGACATGACAAAGCATATTCACGCCATTGAAACAGGGCTTTCCTCGGATCCGCCAATGAACTGGCGGTTGAGCAAACTTGACAAATTCACGTTGGTTTCAAACAGCGACAGCCATAGCTTTTGGCCTTGGCGTATGGGAAGGGAAGCCAACGTTTTCGAATTGAAAAAGCTTAGCTACCGAGAAATCGTGGGCGCCATCCAAACCAAAGACAAGGGAAGGTTCAAGTTCACCATTGAAACAGACCCAGCCTATGGAAAATACCACTGGACTGGCCACAGAAACTGCCACGTTTCCCTATCACCAAAAGAGGCTATAAAGCTTGGAAACATATGCCCAGTCTGCCGAAAAAAGCTAACAAAAGGCGTTGAGCAGCGAGTTGAAGAGCTTGCAGACCGCCCAGCGGGCTTTACTCCTGAAAACGCTATAGGCTATATGCATCTGCTTCCCCTCTCTGAAATCATTGCAGCAGCCCTTGGAGCAGACTCTCCGTCAACACAACATGTTTGGAACGTTTACAACAAACTTGTCGAAAAACTTGGAGACGAATATACCGTACTAATTGACGCCTCCCAACAAGCGTTGATAGAGGCAGCGGACCAGAGAACCGCCGACGCAATAATAAGGGTTAGAGAAGGAAAAATAAAAGTTGTACCAGGCTACGACGGGGTTTACGGACAACCAATAATTTTCGAGAATGGAAAAACTTCAGCTGCAAAAAAGCCTCTAGAAAAAGTTCAACAATTAAACCTTACAGATTTCATGTGAATGGATGGTTTAAGGTTTTTGATTTGTATATGTGTTGTACATATACACGACAAAGTTTATTAAGTCGCAATATGCACGATATACTTGATGCCTATGCCAACCATAAAACATCTAACCGTAAGTCAGCAAACATGCAAGGAAAACGTTAATGTTGCAAAGGTAGTTGACCGTGTTTTAACGCAGATCTTTGGAGAAGAGGCAACACGCCTAATTTATCGCTATTTAGAGAATCGTTATGCGGTTAGACACGATGAAATAGCCGACAAAATTGATCTTTTCGCCAAAGGGTTAGAGGAATTTTTGAGGACGGGGGCTTATGTTATTGAACGTAAAATATTGGAAGATATCTATTCAAGTTATGGATTGCTTCGCAGATTAGAGCTGAAGAGAATTCAAGAAGGCGACTTTGCAAGTCAGATAAAAATGGTTATTCGAAAGGCATAACGGCTCACCAACATTTAAGGCTCCAAACTGCTTTTAAGTAATTTTTATTAGCCTCTTTTTGTGATTTAATCCCTTCAACGTTTAGTGCTTTAGGAAGGGAGATGTTGAAGGACACTTTACATAAGATCTTGGACATGGCTGTTCAGAAGTTCGGCGCTGAATATGCAGAAGTACGTGCCCAGAAACTTTTCAAAACGATGCTCACTATTAAGGAGGAGAAGGTTGAAGCTGCAAAAGAAGGTATTGAAAACGGTGTAGCCCTGCGAATCCTTGTCAACGGAGCTTGGGGTTTCGCTTCTGTAGGGTCATTTGACAGTGAAGCTCTGGTGAACGCTATTTCTGGCGCATGTAAAATGGCGAAAGCCGCTAGTTTAAGGCTTAAGAGTCCAATAAAACTTGTGGAAAGCAAAGCCATTGAAGATCACGTGGAAGCTAAGCCCAGAAAAGACCCGTCAAAAACATCAATTGAAGATAAGATTGGGACAACTTTGGCTATTGCAAAAATTGTTTTGAATTATGATAGCCGCATCAAAAGCTGTACAATAGACTATTTAGACCTTACTGGAACCAGCTGCTTTATGAACAGTGAAGGCACGTTTATTGAACAGGAAAAGCTTTATGTTTGGTCGAGGATCTTTGCCACGGCAAAAGAAAAAGATGTTTTCACCTTCAGCCGAGAAGAGATAGGCTCAACGGCGGGCTACGAGATATTCGATGTTGAAACTCCGGAAATTGTGGGTGAAAGGGTGGCAAAAAGGGCTGTGGATCAGCTGAGGGCTAAAACACCGAAAGGTGGAACTTTTCCTGTGGTTTTAGGGCCAAATGTTGTTGGTGTTTTTGTTCACGAAGCCTTTGGACATTTAGCCGAGGCAGACTTAACATTATCCGGTTCTGTTCTTATGGATAAACTTGGCAAAAAAGTGGCATCAGAGGTTATAACCATATATGATGATGGAACAATTGAGGGCGCCTTTGGCTCCTTTAAATATGATGACGAAGGGGTTCCAGCGCAAAAAACGCTTCTAATTAAGGATGGCGTCGTTGTCGGGCTTATGCACAATAGAGAGACAGCTCAAAAGTTTAATGCACAGCCCACTGGCAACGCCAGAGCCGAAGATTTCCGTGTTGAACCCATTATACGCATGCGAAACACCTTCATGGCTCCGAGGGACCATTCCTTCGAAGAGCTCATTGAAGGTATAAAGTTTGGATATTACTTCAAAAGTTTTAGGGGAGGACAAGCAAATCTGGATGGAACATTTCAGGTAGGCGTCCAAGAGGGCTATGAAATAGTTAAGGGCGAGATAGGCATGCCAGTGCGTAATGCTTCAATAAGCGGAAACACCCTTGAAACACTCTATAAAGTGGACGCTGTTGGAAGGGATTTTGAGCTTTGGCCGGGAAGATGTGGCAAGGGACAAACAGCCTTTGTCTGCGACGGAGGGCCACATATAAGAGTGTCGGAGGTGCTGGTTGGTGGCGGCGCTTAAAGAAGGAGAAATGATTAGCTTGGCTGAAGCCGCCGTTAATTACGCGTTAAAGAAAGGGGCGGACGAAGCGGAAGCTTTCGCCTACGAAGGACTCACAACAACTGTTGCCATTGAAAGGGGACAAATCTCCAAAAGTTCTCGAATTATCGATAGGGGATTAGGCATAAGAACCGTGTTTAAAAAGGCAGCTGGATTCTCTTATACAAACATTCTAACAAGCAAGGCGGCTGTCGAAGAAGCCGTTTTAAAGTCGTTAAAGTCCGCAAAGGCAAGCAAACCTGACAAGGAATGGCAAGGTTTTCCATGTAAAAAACCCATCGCGGAAGTTAAAAACACTTTCGACAAAAGGATATGTGAGTTGTCCCCTGAAGAGCTGGTGAAAGCTGCCTCAACAATGTTAGAGGCAGCTGAAAAAACCGATAAACGCGTCTTACCAGTAGAGGGAGGCATCGGGGCCTCTTATCTCTCAAAGGCCATTGTAAACTCCAATGGCGTTACAAGTTTCGACTGTGGGACTCTAATTGAGTGCAGTTTAGCAACGGTAGCCCAAGAAAGTGGCGGGGTAACACCTGTATGCTTTGAATTTAATTTGGAAAGGCTTTACAAAATAGACCCCGAACAGGTGGGTGTTGAAGCTGCCCGTCAAGCTGCCTCAGCGTTGAAGGCTAAGCGCATAGAAACAAGGAGCATGAAAGTTGTTTTTGCCCATTTCGCTTTGCAACAACTTCTCCACTACACGTTGATGGAAGCTATCAAGGCAGATTGCGTTCAAAGAAACCAGTCAGCCCTTAAAGGCAAAATAGGCGAGAAGGTTGCCTCTGACATTTTAACAGTTTATGATGATGGGCTATTGGAGGGCGGCCTCCGAACATGGAGATTTGATGGAGAAGGTGTGCCGCAACAAAAAACACCAATAATAAGGAAGGGAGTCTTAGAAGGCTTTATTTACGACAACTACTCTGCTGGGAAAGAGGGAAAGGAAAGCACAGGAAACGCTTTTAGAGCGGGATATCCATCAACACCAAAAGTTGAAGTAACAAACTTCCATATAGTCCCTGGAGAAAAGTCGCCAGAAGAGCTTATAGGTGAGATTGATGAGGGTCTTCTTGTTTATTCACTGCAAGGTGCCCACAGCAGCAACCCAGCAAGCGGAGAATTCTCGGTTGTAGCAACTCCAGCATGGAAAATTGAGAAAGGCAGGATTACCCACGCAGTGAAAGGAGCCATGTTGGCTGGAAACGTTTTTGATACTATAAAGAATATTTCTGAATTAGCCAATAACGAGCGGAAAACTTGGCAGCTTGTTGCACCGTGGGTGCTTGTAGAAAACGTTAAAGTTATCGGAAAGTAAATAACCTAAACTTCTAACTAACACCGAAGAGTGGCGGAAATGACAAAAACTGAAATAAAAAAGCGGTTGCTGAAAATTAACACGCTTCGCTTAGTGGTTCAGTTTCTATCGTTCATATTTTTCAGTGCAATAACCCTTAATGTAAACTCCTTGCCAATATTGCTTCCAGTTATGTGGACTTGGGGCCTTAAGCAAAACATCGTCGGTGATGCCTTTACCGCTTTGCAGCTTATGCTAAGCGGTTGGCAGCAGGCTGCCCCGGTTTTTCCTTGGCTTGCAGTGGCCTCTTTTTTGGCAGTTGGCATTTTAATTGGCAAGTCGCTTTGCGGTTGGGTTTGCCCTTTTGGTTTTATCCAAGACTTGGTAGACTTTATTAAATCAAAGAAAATGGAAATTTCGCCTAAAACTCACGAAGATATGAAGCTTATAAAATATTTAATTCTAGGCGCTACGTTTTTCGTAAGCATAACCTTTTCCGCAGCTAAACTTTTGAATGTGCATAGGAATTATGAAAGGGCAATGGGCATATTTGCTTACGCTCCATTCACCGCTGTGAGCCCCGCCGAAACGCTCTTCGCAACATTACCTAAAATGGTTCAAGGATTCTCAAACGCAATAATAGAAAAGCCAGCGCTGGAAGTTTTGGCTGGAATTTTGGAGTTGCCGCCCCTTTTTTGGGTTCAACTATTTATTTTAATTGGTGTGCTTGTTTTAGCCGTCTACGTCCCACGAGGCTGGTGTAAGTATCTTTGCCCCCATGGCGCGATAATGGCTGTTTTAAACAGGTTTAGCTTTATCGGTTTAGGGAGAGACCCTGTTAAATGTGTTAAGGGCGAATGCCGAGAGTGCGTGAAGGTTTGTCCCATGAGAGTGCGCATTTTGGAGCAGCCATGGGAGAAATTCGGCGATCCGGAATGTATCTACTGCCTGAAGTGCGTTGATGCTTGCCCGGACAAGGCGATTAGGCTTAAGTATCCATAAACGTGCTTAAGCCCAGAAAGTTTTCGAATACTCGCCTAAAACCCGTTCATACAAGTCTTTTGTCTGCTGGCTTATTTTCTCCCAGTTAAACTTCTCCACAACCATGCGGTAAGCGTTTTCCCGAAGCCTATTAGCATAATTCTCGTCAAGCAGAACTCTTGTAACCCCCCACGCTAAGGAGTCAGGGTTTGGGTAAACTTTAACGCCAGTAACACCGTGCTCCACTATTTCTGACAAGCCGCCAGTGTCTGAAACCACAACTGGGCTTTTGGCAGCCATAGCTTCAAGTGCGACTATTCCAAACGGTTCAAAAAGCGAGGGAACAACAGAGACATCTGCGCATTTCTGCAGATTCCTCAAAGTTTCATCGTCTACAAAACCAGTGAATAAAACTTTATGGGCCAAGCCCATGCGCTTAACTTGTTCCGAAAGAGGCTCTTTCATATAGCCGTTTCCCACAATAACAAACTTTGCGTTAACTTTTTCCAGAATTTTCGGAACAGCGCTTATTAGGATTTGGATGCCCTTTTCGTAGACAAGCCTTCCAACGTAAAGGACCATTTTTTCTTCTGGCAGTGCGAAACGTTGTCTAAATTGGCTTAAATCCAAAGCGCCCTTCGCATATTCCCTTGCATCAACCCCGTTTGGAATCATGACAAGCTTGTCTTCTGGAAGTCCAAAAGCCCATTTTACATGGGACACCATATAGTTGCTGCAGCATATAACCCTCCAAGCCTCATATGTAAGCCAAGCTTCCGTTTCATGAATCATCCTCTCATAGTCGGAGTGTAGCCCATTTCGTCGTCCAATCTCTGTGGAATGAACAGTCGCCAAAAGAGGTTTCCTAAAAATGTGCTTTAGGCCTATTCCAGCATTTGCCACAAGCCAATCATGCGCATGGAAAATGTCTACTCCGCCAAGGCTTCTGGCAATAGCTGCAGCCTCCTTCTGCATATTCATATTCATCAAATAAACCCAGCTTGCAAAATCCGGGGAAGGATTCTTATAGGAGTCTATTCGAAAAACTTCAACACCATCCACTGTTTCATGGTCTGGAGCGCCTGGGAAATCACATGTGACGACATAAACCTTCATATGGTTTTTCGCAAGGTTTTTGGATAAGTAGTAGACGTGGGGTGAAATTCCACCAATAATTCTCGGAGGAAACTCCCATGTAAGCATCATAACCCTTAACGGGCTAACCATTGTTGAAAACCACTCCTTTTAAGTTTTCATAAACTTCTAAAACAGTTTTGGGCCAAAGTCCAGATTCGGGATTCACGATTTTTATCTTGGCTTCTGGAACCTTGTATATTCGCCTAACCTCACCTGCCATCCAATCAGACTTCACAACAATTGCAATTGCCTCGTACATACCGAGCCATTCAATGCTTTTTATAGCCATGTTAAAAGGGGAATTCGCCCCATGAGAACGGTGGTCTTCTAAACTTTCAACGGAATAAACAAAGGGAATGCCGAGGGCCTTCTTTAACGTGACAGCGGCAGGTATAAAATGCCAGTCATGAGCATCTATGAGGCTTATTTGCTTTCCAGTTTTATAATAAATGTTGGCGGCTACCCTTTCAACTTCCTGATTTAGGGTGAGAACCCATGTTAGGACGCTAATGTGGGTTTTAACAGGATTTGTAACTCTATGGATTTTTACGCCGCCCTCCTCAAACTCGCCCGTCAAATAGTCGTGGTAGGTTACTACAAATGTCTCCACCTTGTTTTTGGCAAGCTGTAACGCCAAATCTCTCACGTAATCGGCGAGTTTTCCAACAACTCTTGGAGGATACTCCCATGAAAAAATTATAACACGCATTTGTTGTCGCCAGTTATGTGAAGAGAGCGCAGACTTTGAGTATTCCTCTTCCAGTTAAGTAATACCACTTTTTACCTTGGCTGTCTGCAAAACCTTCTACATAGCCCTCGCAGCTGTATCCATCCAAAATCCTTTCAACCTCCGCCACGTCCAACTGTAAAACGTGAGCGAGTTCTTCGCTTTTCCTAGCCAAATCCGGAGCGGTGGCGCAGAGGTTATGAAGAGTTTGCAAAATTTTTTCAGGTATTGGAAGCTCCTCCCTCAATTTTTCACCTTCCAAGCCTATAAACGAGCAGCGTGTTTCCTATTTTAAAGGCTTGAATGGCCTTAAAAGTATTCTGTCTTCTTAACAAGTCTGAAAAGCTCCTTGAGCCTCTCAAGTGAGGTTTTGACCAGGGCTTTTTTCAGCTCTTGTCCTCTCAGCTTTGCAAGTCTAACTTTCTTTAACACTGCAGCAAATTCTGCGTCATGCAGAGAGTTTCTAGCCCAGTTTTCGAAATCTCCGCGCTTGCAATGGAACTCCAGCGATTCTATTTCAACCTTTTTTAAGGCTTTTAAGAAACCTTTGAGGCCCCAAGCCATAACTCCAGTGTAGTTTTTCTCTCCAACGCCTCTGTAGAAGAGAAAAGGCTCATCGGCAGCTATAATGGCGCGGCGGACGCGGTTTTCAAAATCCAGTATGGCCGCTTGCGCTGTCACATAGGCGTCTATGGGGGTGGGGAAGGGGCTGAAGTAAGAGTGGACTTCGCCTGGTGCTCCGCCTGCCGTGAACATGTAGTATAGGTGGTCGCTTGTTTGGAAGTATCGCCATATCCTCAGAAAATCCGCATCTTCCGTCTCCTTGACGAGGGGTTCAAGCCTTCTAACCGACGTGTAATAAGCCCACTGCATTGTGTTACCAAGCCAGCAGCTTGTGTCCCGCTCTAAATCAGCCCAAGAAACTGTCCCGCCGAGTTCTGGAACGTCGATTTCGCCTATAGGCTCGTATTTTCTGATGACTTCGGAAGGCGTTGCCATGTAGAGATGTTCCCATTTCAAGATTTCCCTAGGTAAATGTTTCAGAAAATCATGTATACCGGTTTCTGGCCAATGGTGCTCGCCGAAAGTTTCGTAGTCTGGAAAAATGTTTATGCATTGTCCAGGTGTTGCCGCCAGCCAGCTTGCATATTTGTCTGCCGTTAAGGGCCACTCGCTCCACCATCTGGCTGAAAATCTAAAGCCAATATCATCTGTCAGTTTGTAGTTTCTAAGGAGCAATTTGATTTTCTTGCAGTCCTTCGGCTTATACACGTGGTTGGGAGGTTTCCCGTGAAGTATCCGCTCCGTGCCTTCCGTAAAAATTCCAGCGAAGCCTAGCTCTTCGGCTGTTTTGGCTATGAGATTATTGTAGATTAGCTCGGTGTTTTCGAAAACTCTTGGCGTATAACCAAGCAAGTCGCGCATTGCTTGCTGATGCATCCTAACCTGTTCAATGAATTCTTCCTTTTCGGGATATAGACTTGCCAAAGAGTGGTAATATGTCTGGCTTAGGAATTCCACGCAGCCGGTTCCCGCAAGCTGTTTGAAAGATTCTAGAAGGTCTTTGTTGAACATCTCGCACTGCTCAAGGAAAAGACCAGAAACACTAAAGGAAAATTTGACTTGTTTCTTCTCCCCTTTATGTTTGTCGATGATGTCTAAGAGTATTTGGTTTGCGGGAAAATAGCATTTCCTACACGTTCTTTCAAAGATTTCCCTGTCAAGCGTGTTGTCGAAATAGTAGTTAAAAAGCTCTTTTTTCTTTAAGCGTTTAAAGAGCTCGTGCTTCCAGAAAAAGTCTTTTCTCAATCGATGGGGCTGGTGTACCTCGAATACAAAAACTATGTCTGTCAAGCACTCGGCCTCTCTGAATTTTTTCTAGCTTTAGGGTTGGTTGATGTTTTATTTGTGGTTTACTAAGCTTGAGGTTTGATTCGGATTTTGAATTCATAATTTATTTATTTTCTCATAGACTTTTCATTCTTTAAAACAAGGTGAATAGGATGTCGATTGAAAAAATTAGCATTGAAAGCCGCCATGAGCTAGAGCAGATGATTGTTAATGAGATAAACATTGTTGAGAAAGGTTTAACAGTGATTTGCAGCAACGTTCCAGTTAACGATAAAACCACTTTGGATGTTTTGTGCCACGACGGCAACGGACAACTTGTCATTGTTCAGTTGAATGTTCAGGAAGACGACGCCATGCTGCTTCAAGGACTACAAAGCCTTGACTATGTTGACAAGTTTAAGTCTTTTCTAAAGGCCACCTATAACAAGCATAAAATCGATGACAAGGAAAAGCCACGCTTAATACTGATTGCGCCAAGCTTTTCCGACGCTGTTAGACGTGCCGTCGAAAGCATGAAGGGAATACGCATAGACCTTTACGAGTGGGAGTACCTCAAACTCGGAGACCATAAAGGCCTCCGCCTCCAACCCATTTTTACATGGAAACATGCTGAAAAACCGAAAGAAGGGGAGGAGAAACCGCCAGAAAAGAAATACGAACCAAAGCCACAAAGGAAAAAGGAGCGGGAATCGCCACCGCCTCCTCCACCGGAAAGCAAACTTCCAGAAAGTGAAGAGGCCCCGAAGCCTGAAACTGAAAAGAAACCAGAACCACCGAAAACCGAACCTCCAAAAGAAGAGCCTTCAGCACCAGTGGCAGTGCCTCCAAAACCCTTGATGGAAAAACCGAAAGAAAAAGAAGAACCAAAAAGAAAGCTTCGACTTTTCTAGGATAGGTGATGCTCAAAACCTTACAAAACTTCTTTGCTGGATGGCTTTTAATTGCGTATAGGATTTTTTGTCTGGGAGTATCCTCCAGCACTTGTGGGCGGTTTAGGCACCTACGCTGAATACATTACCCGCGAGTTTGTTGCTTTAGGAAACGATGTGACAGTTTTCACGCTTAACCCTGGAAACCTTAAAACTAG
>Ga0105158_1000992_pt1 | contig 11322 bp, 8 predicted proteins | sample LHCtaG_FD_81567 | JGI IMG/M metagenome (GOLD analysis project Ga0105158, IMG submission 81567) | Hot spring microbial communities from Little Hot Creek, USA to study Microbial Dark Matter (Phase II) - LHC4sed_matched | ecosystem: Environmental > Aquatic > Thermal springs > Hot (42-90C) > Sediment... | reverse complement strand
TTCTCATACCAAGGAAGATAAACCCCTGATACAACATCTACAGTAGGATCTTCTTCAAAAGGCTTGATTATATTCTCTAACCAATGTGGATGAAGCTTGCAACCTGCATCATTACTTGCTATAATATCGTACTGAGAATTCTTTATAGCGATGTTCCTACCCTGCGCTATATTGGCACTAGGGGCTACAATTAACCTTATTTTCAGCTTACTATTCCTCATAAACTCTTTAATCAAGTCAACAGTTCTATCGGTAGAGTCTCCATTTACAATAATAACCTCGTCAGGTAATCTAGACTGCTTCTCAAGCGATTCCAGCCAATCAAGAATAGTCTCTTCTTCATTTTTTACAGTACAAATAACGGAAACTTTGGCTTGATATGGATTGGCTCCTTTAATATGCATAATTACTTCCTTTATTTTTAATTCGTAATTTGTTTTTGTATAGAGTTAGGTATGCAAGAGCGACGCGTTTCCAAGAATGCTTTTTTGCAAATGTGTATGCCTTGCCTATGATTTTATTAACAGATTTGTTATTTGTAAATACTTCGTGTAACTTTTTTGCTAGCTCCTCTGGATTGGATGCTAATATTATCATTTCGTTTATTTTAGGAATAGAGAAAAAGTAATCTTTTTTCAATGGATTATTGCATATGCTGATAACTAATCTTCGCGCAATCATACCCTCTAACATGGACAGGTATCCCGGGGCAGAAACTATTCTTGCTTTGGCGATGCAGCTCCAAGGATCAGAAACAAAACCATATATGTATACATTTAGATTATTTAAGCTTGAGAAACGCTTTACATAATTTTTCAATGGACCATCCCCACATATGTGCAGTTCAATGTTGAGTTGGCACTTGTCACGTAGCATCTTTATTGCATCTAGTAGTTCGATTATGCCAGTATCATTAGAAAGCCTACCAATGAAGACTATCACGTTGTTCTTAATGTTACTTTTCGGAGGCAAATGTTTAGGTTTTTCGACTCCTCCAATGATAATTACATCTGGTTTGGTTCTATACCATTTAGCTATAAAGGCTCCTACACAAATATTGCCCCACGTAGCTTTTTCAACAAGTTTTCTGAATACATATGCTGGTTTCGGTATAGGATATCTTTCAAATCCATGAAAGGTGATGAATACGGGTTTCCTTAAAACTCTTAGAGTTGGAAATATAGGCAGCAACCATAGAAATGTATACCAGTCATGTAGATGTATTATATCGTTGTAAATAAGAATCTGAAGGTTCTTTAATAAATATGCCCATATGGGTAATATTCTGAGAGGCCCTTTTAATTCGGTATTTATACGATAAACTTTAATACCGTTGATTACATTATGTTTTTTGAGTTGTCTGGAGCCGCATGTAACTATTGTAACATCAATTCTATGTCTGCTTAACTCCTTTGCTACATAATAAGTATGCCTCTCTACTCCTCCTATTATAGGCAAAAAACTTGGTACGAGAAAGAGTACCCTAATTTTAGCCATATTCATCACCGCAATTATCTTCAGCTAAAGAAATACAAAAGACACGAAACTTCTTAACGTTCATTGCAATGACATTGTACATAAAGAGGTAGTACATGAATTATATCAGCATAGTTCTTAATCAAGTCTCTGATCATAGCCGTAGACAACTCACGGCCAAAGCGTTCTCTTCTCGGCATTAACTTATCGGAAGTTAATGGATAAGCTATAGTCAAGCGTCCAAATTTATGTGCCTGAGTTAAGATAAATTAACAGATGATGATAAGTACATTACAATAGATTCGCATTTTTAATTCTCCAACTTATTTTAGTGTAAATACGAGTGTAAGCATTATATTGAGAGAGAGGAAAGTAGTTAGAGTTAGTTTATGGAGATCAAATGTGTTAAAACATGGACTATTTTCATTTTCTCACGCTGACTATTCTATTATATACATGACTTCTTATTTTAACAACACAATAACTATGATTCAATCTCAACACGTTAGATGACTCTTCCTTGGTGTTATTTTCATTAATAAGTATAATATGATTCCAGAAAGACGTCTCCACACAGGTATGAAAATCCAGTACTTTTTATTCACTGCTAGTTTATGTCCAATAATGTAATCGATTAACCATATGAGAATCTGGAATTGATACGGTATTGCATATCCGTATCTCGGTTTTTGACGTACTTTAAGAAGCTTGTACACTATGCCTTGGGCCTTATCGATCTTCTTTAAGATCGTTGTGCCTTGTATAGCATATTTGTCGGGTATTTTCCTAAGCGTTATGTAACCATCTCTTTCGGCTGCTTTAAGAAGTTTTAAACCTGCTTTAGACCTAACAACAATAAGCGTGTGACCTAATCTATCATTAGCAACTTCTTTAATACCTCCAGGATCCGCGAAAGAAATGTCAGCAAGTTCAGCAGTATGATCTGAGCAAAAAATACAACACTTCTCACAAAAATACTGGCCAAAACCAGACCCCCAGTAAAGAGGTTCGGGAACACAGAGCTTCTTCCCATTTACTAGCGCTATTGTTAAATATCCTGGCCAGCCAAGACCTCGATAAGATATTCTCTTAATCCTATCCTCGGGAATCCCGTAAAGATACATTAAGTATTCACTAGCCCGCGCAGATGGTAGATTACCACAATAGAGCCCAAGCTTTATCACAATGTTCTGCAACTTTAATACATGTTCAACGTTTCTTAAAGCTCTTATATGACAGGGTAAACCAACGAACGCGAATCTTTTATTCCTAAAATCAATAATTCTCTTTACAGCGTCAATCATGTATATCTGAGTATATTTTGAACCCTTAGCTTCACGGATAGTGCCGATATCTGAGGTTGCTATAGCTCTAGCATACATAGGATCTTTTTCATCGGGTAACACAACAATTACTTCATCAACTAATCCTTTATCAAGTGCATATATCAACAAAGATGTCAAGCATCCGCCAGAAGAGGCGCTAAGCCTAAGTTCATTATCTATTGCGTAGGATAAAAAGACAGCAATGTAACGCCCAATTAAAGGGTTGTATCTAGTTTGTTCAAAGTCTGAGATAGGCTTATTAGAATTAGAGATGCTAGGACATATTTTTAAACATAATTTGCATCCACTACACCTAGTTTCATTAACATGCACTTTATAAAATCCGTTTCTTATAATAAGCGATATAGCATTAGAGGGGCATACAGCAACACAAAAGCCACACCCACTACATAGACTAGCATCTAAAAGCCCAACGTGCTTTCTATGCCTCTTCAATACTCTATCATCAACTTTACAATGTTATCAATAGCACGTTGAGCATCTGGTAGAGCCTTATCGACTATGTGAATTGTAGTCTTCTTGTAATATTCTAGATTTTCGATAATGTTCTGAGCTTTCTTAAAAAGGTTCTCTGGGCTCAGAGACTTTACATCAAACATATCAAAAAAGAATTCATCGTTGCTTAGTCCCAGATATCCGAGTACGTCAAGTACCTTAGTATCCGATTCGGGGAGTATGAAAATAGCTGGAACACCAGCACTAAGAGCCATAATACCTGCATGCATATAGCTAGTCACAACAAAATCCGCTGAACCACACAACCTCAAACTATCAACAATGGTTTTTGGCTTCTCTACGCATACAAAGTTTGTGGAATTAAGTTTCACAATTTCTTTCAATACATAGATGAAATCCTGTACCGCTTTAGGAGCACTTAAAGGATCACCATTAATGGTAGGTGAGGTTATAACGAGTTCACAGTCATATTTTTTAAAAAGCTTCATAGCTAAGCTTTTCAAGCAATGTAAATAATACCTATACAATATATCTTTGCTATAGGCATAAAAGGAATCTTTTCTAGGATATATGAGCACCCGTATCCGATTTTTTCTCGCGTGCCGATTTCTAGCTAACTGGCTGAGTACTGGGTCTAAGAGGTGCCAGAACCCGCTATCCAAACACATGCTAATTTTATCCTCATCAACATTAAAAAGCTTCTTAATTAACTTAAGTGAATATGGCCCTCTAACGTATATGTAATTGAAACTTTTCAATAAGGGCTTTAACCGTTCCAGAAGCTCGATATTACGTTTAAATCCCATCAATGATAGTGAAATGGGAGTAATTATTTTAGGACCTTTTACCATAAGGTTAACAGCTCTATAAAATTGAACATATCCAGTTAATCCACCACCGCCAAGGGTATGTCCTCCAACAACTCCTGCATTGAAGTTAGGCCTATATAATAGCTTGAAAACAAGCAGCGACGTAATATTTTCAACACCGTCAACAATTCTGGTATTATTAGTAAACGTGCTAAGTTTGGATCGTAAAGTCTTGACTAGCATATCGATATACGACCTTTTAGTCTTTTCATTATAAATATCAACTTTATTAATACTAGAATAAAGTCTTAATACATCATCTTTTCTTATAAAGCCGTGCCTATATCGTGTAACTATGTGTAAGGGACTATAGCTAACGCTTATGCAAAAATGCTTTATTTTTAGGCCTTTAAACACTATTAACCTTTCCTTAAGACCCGGACAAAGGAACACTAGACTAAGATTGCTAAGCTTATTGTTAAAGCTGTTAAGCAAATTATAGTACTGAAGTGCGTCACCAAAACCAACAGGAGAACATGCACCGAAAACAGCAATTCTCTTCATGAGCACTCCCCCTTAGAAAGTAATCTATCCATCTGAATCATTCTCAACGATATCGTAATCGAACAGAAGAACATAATCGTATACTACTGCCGGATAACCTTCGCCGGAAACACCGAGGAGTATATACTTTATAGGCTTGTTCATATTTACTTCAAAACCGTTAACAGTAAAATCTAGGGGTGCTTTTGTGTCACTTGGATATTTATACCATTTATCATCTGCATCCACTAATGCCGTATAATAATTTGCTGTAGATGTTAACCCCTTAACTTTATAAGCAAAGTATACATTCTTTGTCGCATTCAGAATTATTGTAGTATTCGATCTTATATATACCCAGTCAGGTTTTTCTGTAGGTATCGTTAAGATAGCATTACTGTCCCTTATAGTTAAATTGCATTTCCTCATAGGTATCCATAATTTGATTGAGTTTTCTATATTATCAAAAGTGTCAACAAATAAAATCCTAAACTTTAGTTTAATGCTAACCACTTTGTATATCCTAGTGATTTTGCTTGTCTCAGGATCATAATCGCTGAAGACTAATTTAAGCCCCAAAGTATTTAAGATATATGATTTATTGCCAGTCTCAACGATCTCTTCAACCAATTGTTCTATGTCTTTTGATAAGGAAACGGTTTCTCCTTCATTCAGCTCTTCATTATATAAGTATTTGACATCAGGCGATATTACACGGTATGTAGCGAGAAAGTTATCTATGAAAACGTAGTCGACATTAAACGTCTTTATCAGACTAGCTAATTTCTCCATAGTAATGCCCTCAGGATCATCAGGCATTCTTACCGTAATTCTATCAGTAAACCATGCTAGGCGACGGGGTTCAGCAACAAGTATAGTTGCATTCCTCGGTGTATTTTCGCTCATCCATTCTATAGCTCTCTTCCAGTTAAGAGTTCTTAATGGATCATAATACGTAAGCTCATTTAAGTATTCGATGTGAGAAGCTCCAATAGGTAGTCCTAATACTGCAGGAAGGAATAGCATAATTATAATTAAAGTAAGTATTGCAACCGAAGAGGCTTCCCTTTTCCTAATATATTTCTTAGAAATATTCATAATATCCTCAAAAATAGATGATGAAAGTATGATAATGGACGAAACCGGAAATATAAGTAGTCTATCAGGAAAGATGTCAAGGTATCCTTTATACCACGAGACAAAAGGAGGAAAATATAGTGTATATATTATGGACGCTATTATAGGAATTAGTGCTAAGCATAATTTACCTTTTCTATTAGTGGGTAACATAAAGGATGCAAATGCGAAGAGAAAAACAATAAATGAAGATAAATATTGTAGTGAATACCAAATTCTATTAAACGTTTCTCTAATGTATTCTAAGTTAATATTAATACCATGATAGGCAGAAAACGGATTTAATACCTGTGTCGGTCTCTCCTTAAGCTCTGCCATAGAGAGTTGCACTAATTCAGGGATTATATAAAACCTAATACCGAAGAACCATATCGTTAGTGCAGCTATTAATGAGGTTACTGCTACTAAGTTGTAGTAATCTTTTTTTCTTTGAATCATTATAATGGTAAAAGATATTAGAATTAAAGTAATTGGTAAACTTACTACTGGGAGCCCCCTATATTTAACAATTAAGAATAGTAAAATAAAGGGGAATGGTATAGCCAAAACGTTTTGAAGTTCGTTTCCTTCGTTTCTACGATATATGAGAGATCTCAAAATTAATGCGGGTAGTAATACTATGAACTCTGTATACTGATGTGATTCATATGTGAAACCAATAAATAAACCCGATAAAAAAGCATACTTAAGGCGATTAGTAAGGTCTGCGGTATTTCTCCTAAGAGCTTTAATGAATATATACAAAGCTCCTAATGAAAATAATGAACTTATAATCTCTGGTCCATGAAGGATTGTCGAGTAATAGGAAAGCATGGGGTTCACAGCAGCTAATAATCCAGCCACCACGGCAGCTTTTAATCCGAAGAGCTCTTTTGAAAACAAATAAATCAGGGAAACCGATAATAAACCGGCGAACAAAGTCATGACCTTGGCTGAAGCATATGACGCATCTCCTATAAGCATGAAGAAAGCTATTGAGAATATAGTTAACGGGTAAGGTGTAAATCCCTTGAAATGATAGTACGGTGTTGGCATTGCTTCTGCTGTATCAATTATTTTAGCATAAAATCTTCCTTCAGTTACTATTGTGCGAGCAAACGAACAGTAGAGGCCACCATCGATCCCAAGTGTAGAGGTATTAGCTATGAAATATATCAAACGAACTGATATAGCTGGAATTAATACCATGATAAATGAAAATGCAGATCTATTAACATTTAGTTTAAGATTGTTATATCTATCACTCAAGGACAACAGGATAAGTACTAAAGAAAACGTAGCAATTGGAACTACAATATTAAGGTTAACTGGTTCTATAACAAAAACCCAAAAGAATGCAATGAGAAATATTTGAAAAGTAAAACCTAGGAAAAGGCTAAATGTTAGAAGTTCCTCAAATGATTGTGTATTTATTATAATGCGAGAGATTAGATAGCCTGGGATTAATATGAAAGATAAAAGTCCAAGCATAATGCGCAATATAACCGAGTTATATGGTATAAATAAGTGGAGACTCAAGAGTACAAGTTCGATTGCGATGAGAGTCGATTTTTTATAAATTATTGTGTGAATTCGAAGTTCTGACATGCCCTTTCACATGCTATCCATGTTAATTTAGTGAACGAGCCAAAAATTCATTTAGTTCTCTATAAGTAGATATTAACTTTTTTTCTATTAGTTTCCAATTATAACGCTTTTCATACGCAAGTCTCCCGTTTCGTCCAAGCATTAACCGCAATTTAGGATCCCTTTTCAGGCGTATTATAGCACCCTTAATAGCTTCAACGTTACCGTAAGGAACAACTAGCCCGCACCTTTCTTTTTTCACTATTTCTGTTGCTGTTATTTCTTCATTAACGATAATTGGCTTGCCGCACATCATCGCCTCAAACAGCTTGTTGGGACTTGCATAAATATTATTAGGTATGCTTGGGTCATATAGAGCGAAAAGGATATCTGCTTCTAGCGTTCTTTTCATAACTTCTTCATAGGGAATGAACCCAACATATTCAACTTTATGTTTCAAGTAGCTTGGTAGATTCTTGAATATTCTCTCATCGGGTCCTGAACCTGCTATAATAAGCTTAACTCCATCTAAATTCCTAATGACCTTCAATATATCTATTAAACCTCTTGATCTATCGATTAAACCAGCATAAAATAAAGTAACTTCTCTTGTTGCACTAGACTTTGAAGCAAACCTTCCTTCAACATAATCTGGTGGAGAATTATATAGAATGCCAATACTCTTTATCCGAGCCCCCTTAATTTGCCTATATCTTGTGGGATCAACTATAAAGATGGCGTCACATAACCCTATGCTAAACTTTTCTATCCATGCAATTAACTTTCTTGCAAAAGAAGGAAATGACTTGGGAAGATTGTCAGCATAGAAGTCATAAATTGTATAGCAAAGTTTGACTTTTTTAATCAGTTTAATTGTTATTGCAGGCAATAATGTATCAAGATCGCATGCATGAATAATTTTTGCATCACTTAATAATAAAAAGAAAAACTCATACAACCACCACAGTGGAAGATAAAATGCCACACTAACCTTATCATAAGGTGCTTTAATACTAAAATACCTAACACTATATCCATTAAGTTTTTCAAAATACTTCTCGCCTTTGCGATCCCAAATCAGTAACTTTACGTTATAATTATTTTGTGCTAATACTTTAGCTACTTTATGAACGCTCGGATCTATTGCTCTTGAACGAACTAATATTACTGTTCTGTAATTGGTGCGTGTATGAAGTTTCATAATCCCCTTCTATGTAATATTATTTTTTGTCCTCAAATGATTTGCAATTGCTTTTTCCTCCGGAGACCTTAAAACACTAGCTATTGCATATGCTAGTGGAGTGAGAAATGAGTCCATAACGAGTTTTGCTATAATATCGCTATTGAACAGCAGACTTGAAGCTCTATCTATTAACGTCTTCTTTATCTGGAATTGTCGTCTATATAGTCTCCAATCAACGTTGATCCTTACATCTTCCAAATTTGTTGTACCAATCCCTTCCCTCTCAGCAATTAATATATGTCTTGCCTTTTTGAGCGGTATACCAATAATCATAGCCCCTAACGCGTCCGCCACCACAACATTATTGGATGTCAATATCAAATCCATTCTAACGGGCTTTCCAAACATTGGACCATGTTCATTTAATCCATAAAGTCCATCTACGATAGTTATTTTAGGATCTAGAAGTTTAGCCATGAGCGCAAGCTTATAGTCAAGATTTTGATGATGTAAACATCTCATCGTATCCGGATAGCATCCCCACAAATTCTTAAGACCCAAACTTACTCCTGTCACAACATGAACTTTTAAAACTGGAACTGATATGAAGCAATCCACTTTCTCTAAAAGGATTTCAGGTAATTGTATCTTCACCCACTTTCCTTGAACCTTAGATTTTATAAATTTCGATGGAAGTTTAGAGAGGTTGACTAATTCAGCACCCACTTCTCTGCATATTTTATACATTTGATGACCCTTAAAAGCCTCCTCAGCTTTAAACGAATGATTACCGCCATCAGATTCTCCCACAATAAGTTCGCCACTTCTATCTTTAAGTATTTCAAGTAAACATTTTAACAGCCATGGGCTAGTCGTAACTCCCTCTTTGTATTGTGAAAAGGTAAAGTTGGGTTTCACAAACACTACAGAATCTTTCTTGACATATTCTTTCCAATTAACATATTCGAGACATTTTAGAAGATTTTGTCTCAATTCTCCATTTACTTTAGCGATTGCTGCCGAATACATTATCTGCCTCAATAATTCCCCTCGACTACTTACATAAAGTCCCTACTAATACCAGAGTTGAGTTCAGTTGGTTCATTACAGGGATGCTCTCCGCAACACCATCATCGTAATAGGTAACTGGCATTTCAGGAGAAAGAAACGCCGCCTTCATAATATTAACCTTCTCCTTCGGGCTCTCCTTCGCGGCTGAATCGCGTCAGGGATATCTTCTGGGGTCTCATAGACGTTTATGAGACGTGGGCGAGACGTTTCTTCCACGCATTAACAAGTCCCTAAATATTTTCTTCATTTGCAAACCTATCTTCTCTATCGATAGCTTATCCTCAACGTATTTTCTGCCATTTCCACCCAGCTCCTCGGCGAGTTCTCGATTCTCCTTTAAGTAGAGTACGGCCTTAGCTAGGGCCTCATGATCTCCAGGCTTAACCACTATTCCAGATTTGGCTTCTTCCACGTATCTGGCCGGCTCACCCTCAGCGCAGCAGATTATCGGCTTACCCGCCGCCTGATACTCATACAGCTTTGAGGATATACCCAGATAAGGAGTTCCAAAATCCCTTAAGGGAAGAATTAGGGCGTCAGCCTCGCTCAACAATTTCGCCACTTCATCCCTGCTTACGACCATGTCAATGATCTTAACATTCTTTAACCCCAACTCCTCGACTCGGGCCTTCAAATAGCCGACAAGTTCTCCACTTCCCTGCAAAACGAACTCTACCCCACCAATTTCTTCAAGTTTCTCCGCAGCCAACAACACTTGATCGAAGTCATAAGCCATCGAGAAGGCTCCACTATACAACACTCTAAAACCCTCCTCGCCAGAACAAAACAAGCTGTCATTTACCTTGAACTTGCTTAAGTCCACGCCAGCTCTGACCACGTGAACTTTTCCGCGGTCAACACCATACTTTCCACATATAACCTTCACATAGCCCGGGCTAATAGGCGTAATCACTGAAGAAACACTATAGGCGATTTTGGCCAGAAGCTCGCCTAGTCTAGCAAACGGAGACTTTCTGTTCATGCCCAGATCGTACAAGACTTCAGGCCAAAGATCGTCAACATTCTGAACTAGGGGGCAGCGCTTCACAAAGGCATAAATCAAGCTTGGAAAAACGCCTATCACGTTTGGATTAGCAGCCCATACAACATCAACCCTCCCAACAAAGGGCAAAGCAAACAGTGAAGACGCTACAAAACAAGCGAAAAGCAACATACGCTTAAACATTCCCTCCGAAGCCAAAGGAAGCATGAAAGTCCTGAAAACCTTAACCCCATCCATAAACTCGACCGTTAAGGGCTTCCACCGATACTTGGCGGGAACATTGCCAGAAGGGTAATGAGGAAAAGCGGCAACAACAACCACGCTGCAACCATTCAGCATCAAACCCTTTGCAACGTTATAGGCCCTAGTGGCTCCCCCGCCCATGTCAGGCGGAAAATACTGCGCCAAAATAAGAACCCGCATAAACAGAAAATCACTTAACTTTGTTGTTTAACTTCTTACTAACCCTTGATATCGCATACAAAGTAACCGATGCAAACAACATAAATAAGCCAATTAAAATGAAGGCTATAGCAGCCAAGGCAATGTTAGTGACAATCCTATGCTCAATAGCATAAATTTGAAGCATCCAAGCTCCAAAAAAGGCTCCGATAAATAGGAACGCTAATCCAGGCAAACCTAAACATAAAAGGGGCTTTTCCTCAACCACAAGCCTAAAAATTGACATGATAACCTCTGCACCATGTCTTAAAGGATTACGGGTAGACTTGG
>Ga0105158_1000991_pt1 | contig 11323 bp, 14 predicted proteins | sample LHCtaG_FD_81567 | JGI IMG/M metagenome (GOLD analysis project Ga0105158, IMG submission 81567) | Hot spring microbial communities from Little Hot Creek, USA to study Microbial Dark Matter (Phase II) - LHC4sed_matched | ecosystem: Environmental > Aquatic > Thermal springs > Hot (42-90C) >... | reverse complement strand
TTCTTATTTCTTCTCTGTCTATGTGGTGGTATATATCTATTGCTTCTCTGCGTCTATCTCCTCTAAGCTCCTTCACGTATTCTCTTGGCATCCCATTTCTTAGCAGCCATGTTGTGAACCAGTGCCTAAAGCAGTGGGGGCCGAAGTGGTCTTCTAGGCGCGGTGAACTCGGATTGTGGTAGCCTAGACGCTTAGCATACTTGACTATAGCTGTATATAATCCGTTTCTATCAAGCCTGTTTAGGCTCTGGTAGCTTATGAAGAGCGCATTTGTCGGCGGGTTTAGTTTCTCCCTAACCTTAAGCCATCTTCGAAGCGCAGCAGCGCATTCATCATCGAAGAAGATGACCCTGTTGCTTCTTTTGGGTGTGGGCTTAAGCGTTATTGAATAGTCCTCCCAATTTACGTCATTAACGTCGAGCCTTAACAGCTCGCCGCGCCTAATACCTGTCTTAGCGAGGAGAACTGCTATCGCCTTATCTCTAGGATCCATGATTGAGTTAACTAGCCTAGACATCTCCTCAACGCTGAGAAGCCTCCTCTGCGGATCATCGGGCTCATTTTTATAGCGTCTCAAATACCTCCTTCTAAATGGCAGTATAATGTTCCTGTCAACAATGCCCTCAAAAACCAGATAATCGTAGAATGATGATAGAGCCGAAAAATAGTTCTCGGCAGTCTTTTGTTTAACCCCATTATTAACTATATGCTGTAGGAAATCCTTCAGCACATGTAGGTCAACATCCCTTACTATCAGCCCATTATCCCCCAGAAACTTTAGGAATATCTTTATGCTTGAAAGATACCTCCTTACACTCTCCCCAGTCATACCTCTAAGCCTGCAGTCATCAGCAAAGTTCCTTATGAGGCTTAGGTGGTCATGTGCTGCCTCAGCCCTCAGCCCACCCACCTCCAACCCCTCCCAGTAAACTCCACCAGCCCATACTCCTCCAGAATCTCAAGCTGCCTACTAACAGCCTTAACAAGCTCGGTTTCAGATGGGTTAATGTTTAGGTGTGTGAGGATCTCCTCCTCGTTAAATATCCCGCCCCTCTTAAGTAGCTCAATAAGCTCCCTATCGAATCTTCTGACGCCCTCAAACCTATCCTCCAGGAATGGCTGGGCCCTATAACGCTTAAGCTCATTATCCAAGTTTTCAACAAGCTTCCTCAGAAGCCTATTCTCATCGCGGAGCTTCCTCAGCTCCTCCTCAGTATTTCGCAAGCGCTTAATGATCTCTGCGCGGCTTAAGTAGCCCTCCTCACCATCCTCACGCCTAATAGAATCCAAAACACGCTCAATGATAAACTTGGAAAGCGATACGCCGGCTTTTTCGGCCCTAAGCTTCCAATCCTCAACCATCCCCAAAGATGGAAGATAAACATAAATGGTCCTATCCTTAATAGTCCCAGTCTTACCCCTACTAGGCTTAGGCATACTGCATCAAATAAAAAAATAAGATGAACTAGTATTTATAATTTACCGGTAAATTGGTGCGGGGGGTGGGATTTGAACCCACGAACCCCTTCTGGACGGGATACCCCATCTATTGCCACGCATGATTTTGATCTTGAGTCTTACGCGCAGACGGCTATGTAAATTAAAAAGCCATGTGCTCCGCGCATCAAGTCCTTTTACTGTTTGACCTGGCTATTGAATTTTTCTTTCTTTCATAGTAAGTCCATTTTATTTTTCTAACTTTTGCAATTTTCTCCTTTCTAGGAGAAGGTTTTCTCATTATCAGTAAATATTTAAAACCACGTAAAAAGAAATTAAATCTCCGCGCACGATTATGCCATAAACCTGTATGAGAAGCTTGCCCTCGCCGAGCTACACAAATGATGTCTACGGGCTCAAAATATTTGCATAGATGCTGATATACCTTAAATCCAACAGGAGTGAACTTGTTTTTAACCCATTGATCCCCAATTAGCCATCCTATAACTTTTCCAGGCTTTAATATCCTGTAACATTCTTTCATAACCTTTTCAAGTTCATCATAAAATTCTTCAGTTTCGCTGGAAATTTTTCCTATACAGTTAGGATGATCATTATACCTGATGTTGTCGCCATACGGTGAATCAACAAAAACCATGTCTACTGAATTATCCTCAAGAGGTATTCTTCTGGAGTCGTTTTGAATAATATCTGGTCGGGTGGGAGCTATATCATAACAGATACATCGGCGTTTTTCCTCTCTACATACATCTAAAGTTGTTCCGCTTCCAGCCATGGGATCTACAACAAGGTCGCCTGGATCAGTATACCTCCACACCATATTGTATATAATTAAAGCAGGCGTAACTCCAGGATACTTATTATCTCCTTTAGGCGTTAATCCATAGCTCTGCCTCGGAAAATCCCAAAATGTTGTGCTTTCAATAAGAGGAATTTCGTCCTCGATATCCCTTTCATTAATTTTTTCCCTGATTTTCTCCTTCTCCTGTAAGATTAGATGGATAGTTTCATCTTTAGCTAATTTTACTTTATTGAGTAATGTAGGTTGAGGGATAAATAAATCGAGAAAATCTAGCAATTTTCTACCAAATAAGGGCGTATTTCTCTTTATCTCAAATTTATTTAATAATTTGTTTGCGTCATTTAATTTTATTATTTGACCTAGTGGTTTAACTTTTACTTGATAAGGGTATCGTCCTTTCCATGCATAAGGTTCGATTTTAAAGCCTCCGTCTGAGATGGCTTTAAATACGCCATATATCACATTCAGATCCATATTATTTAGAAAAAGAAGGTCTCCCTTTCTAATTCTGATAACGATTGGACCATAAACTCTATCCGTTCCAAATAGAAGTCTATGAAGGCATTCAGCTTCAGTTTTTTTAGTGCATGCAAAAATAAAGCCACGAATTAATTGTTCCTCTTCTATAGTCTCATGTATAATTTTTTTCCACAATGCTCACTCATTACCTCTCTTAATAAAGTAAACTTTAGCAGTTTTCTTTGACTTCACCTTCCCCTCATTTTCTAAAGCTTTAAGGAAGTAAAAAGGCGATCAGCCGCCATGGAGAGTGCCAAGCTGAATGAGGGCGGTTTCCGTGTTTCGAATCATCAACTTTCCTCTCCTTTCCTCTTCTTTCCTCAACTTTCTCCAACTTTCTTATTTTTTATATGAATGGAACATTCTTCAATCGAGGGAACGCCTATGGAGAAAAATGGAAAAATTAAAATTTCAGTACTGGTCGATGAGGGGTTGATGCGAATGGTTGAAAGCGCAATGGACAAGCTCGGCATAATGTCGAAGTCGGAGTTTTTCCGGATGGCGCTTAAGGAGAAGGCGCTGCGCGTGTTAGGGGGGAAACATGATGTCAATTGAAGAGGCTGTTGGAAAAGTCTTATGGAGGCTGATCCCCGCAGTGGCTCTCGCGGTCCTGCTCGCCGCCTTCCCGTCAGCCATCGCAGCTGCGTTTGCAATACTGCTGTACGCTGCCGCGCTCGCCCGCGCCTCAGTAAAACTTGTCAGGGCCGAAAGCCCTGAGGAGCAGGCCAGAGCCCAAAGGGTCATAGTTGGCTGCGTGGTCGGCGGCGTCCTGATGGCGGTGGCCCAGCCGCTTGCGGAATGGGTCATGGGAAAATCGATAACCGATTTGGCGAGCGGGCTTCCAGCGGACCTCACTAATGCGGTCAACAACCTCTTGGCTTTGATAAGATATATCGGCATAGCGATTTTGATAGGCGGTCTAATATACGGCGGAATACAGTTGAGGTGCAAGGGGGCGAAGTGAGCGCCTGTAAGGATTCCCTGCGCTCCCCTATTTTTTTCTTTAAAATGGTGCTGAACATGCTTTCAGACGAAATCCTCAGCCTCCTTCAATCCTTCCTAACCGTGGCGTTTCTGGCACCGATCCTCATTTTATCTTCATCCCTCATCCCATCCATGCAGCCCCTCTCAATCGGTCTCTGGTCCGCTGCACTAGCACTCGACGCATACACAACCCTCCGCTTCTACAAGCTCAACCCGGCGGAGTTCACCAGGTTGGAGAGAAATGTTATTTTGGTGTCCTTCATTGAGAGGCTTGGGTTCAAGAGGGGTTTGGCATTCTTCATCCTCTTCTTCGAGGTTCCCGTCACACTGCTCCTCGGCGCCGTCTTCCTCCCAATAATACACGCGTATCTCACAAGTATCCCCGACCTCGCGGTCTGCATCTCGGCGTCTTTCGGTCTCGTCGGGGTTGAGCACGCTCAAGCGGCGTGGAGAAACAATTCAATCTACAAGAAGATTTACCGCTCTGGGAAGCCCTAGCGACTAAACCCCTTTTTTATATATCAGCAGAACATTTTGTAGAGTTCAGTGGGACGCCTATGTTGGAGAGCAGGGTGACGATTGAAAATATTGTGCTTTCATGCAACATCAGCGAAGAGGTCGATATGGAGGCGGCTCACATGGCCCTTGAGGGCTCCACCATGAATAATGGAAGGCGTTTTCCAGGCATCAAATATAGGATGAAGGACTTGGGGGCGACAATAATGATCTTCAAGGGGAGGAACATCGTCTGCACGGGCGCGTCGACGAGAAGCCTCGCCGAAAAAGCCGTTCAAAACGTCATCAACAGCCTCCGCAGCAAAGGCATCGTGTCGGAGAAATGCGAGTACACATGCTCAATCCAGAACATGATAGGGAGCATCCGCGTTCTGAACGCCGAATTCGACCTCGAGGGGTTGGTTGAGAGGGGAGGGGCGGTGATGGATAAAAGGAGGTTCCCCGCGGCCATAATGAGGATTAAGGACGCGAAGGCAACCTTCCTCCTCTTCCCGAAGGGCAGGATCGTGTGCAGTGGGGTGAAAAGCGAGGAGGAGATGCGGGAGGCGGTCCGCAGGCTTCTCGAGTTTCTGGAGAATGAACGTTTGGTCTCCACAACACCTCGTCCTTCCCAACCCTGATGGGGCTGTAAGAATCTCCTGACTTTAATCGTGGAGAGTGTCAAAAATCACCTAGTGATTTTTATGATGCTACTTCCGTGAATTTTTTTGCTCCCGGGCATCTCTTTCAGCATTCCCGCTGGCTTCTTCAGATCCCAAAGTTTTGGTTAACGGCAGATACATTACTTCAAGAAATGTTTTTGAAACCTTAAACCTCCTCACGAACCATCCCCTACTCGTCCTTGAAACCTCAGCGGGCTCAATAATGCCGTATGAGGCGAGATAAAAAAGCTTCTCCCTTGCTTCAACCTCAGCTTTTGCCAGTTCCTTGCCGGACATCAGGAGCGCAGCTACTAGGGGAGTGGTTATTGGAAGCCCCAGCCTTGAGAGGGCCAGGATCGCGCAGACGGCTTCCTTAACCGAGCCGTATCTCAGCCAACCCGTCTTCGCGTAATTTTTGATGAATGTTTTAAAATGATAGTATAGGTTCCCGCTCTCCCATCTTTCAAGCATGCGCTTGTACTCCTCCCTGATCCTGGCCATTAAGTCGGTCGCCACCACCATTCACCATCCTGAAAAACGGGAGTTGAAGCGATTTAAAAACCGTGGCTCAAAAACCCATTTTTTACTTTACAGAAACCTAAGAGATCCGGTGGATCGAAGTTGATCAGGATCTCACTTTCGGAAATCTTCCGCTGCGAACCTAATGGCGAGGCATATGTCATCATGGCGGAGTTCCCAAGGATGGTGGCTTTCTGGGTTGAAAGGGGGCTCCGCTTGGGGGGAAAGGTTTCGTTCCAAAACTTCAGAAACAGATTCATTAAGGAGTGGAAGGAGCTTTTTCAGGGATTCCACAGCCAGTACGCGCAGACAAGCTGCATGGTGGCTTTTTCAGCGGGGCTTCTCTCAAAGCCCATCGGCGAAAGGACCCCTGTCGGTTCTATTGAGAGAAGATTCGTTGTGGTAAGCCAGAACATGCTGCGCCTGGAGGGCGGCGCCCTCCACTTCCATGTTAAAACACGCGGATCGCCCGCGAAGGTCATTCTCAAACCACAATATGAAGTGCAGAGAAATCTTCTTGAACAGGCTGAAAATAAAAAATGGAAGCTTGGACAGGCAATTGTGACCCCAGAGTGGGCGGTGGCCGCGTTCACAAGATTCATAGATCTTGGCTCGAAGGAGGATCCATACATAAGCAGTCTACTCTCAAAGACCGTCCATTTTTAATCCCATAGATTATTCAGTAAATGGGGGGGTAAAACATGTCCTCCAGGGCCGCGTCATCCGACGTAGCCGCATCCCTCGTCACGTTATCTCTAGCGTTGCTTGGGGGGCTGATCGCTTACAATTTCACGTCAACCTATCTGGCGAGCCAGGGGAGCCACGCTGTTCTCATAGTGAACGCCAACGCAGCCCTATCCCCAGACGGCGTCATCCTTGTCGTGTCGATTAAAAACATATGCCAGAGGGAGGTTTCGTCGGTCACGCTGGAGCTGGACGGCTATGTTGTTGCGACGGTGGAGAAGGCAATCCCGCCCGGAGCATCAGCATCGTTCACCGTCATGAACCCGCCTAGCGTTTGGGTGTATGGCGCATCTAAAGGAGCCCTGCTGAAAGCGACCTTCACTGACAAAAGCACCAGCACCATCATTTTCCCAGTATCCACCGTCGGCTTCCAAAGCACCGTTAGTGATCAGACTGGCAATCTAGGTGACCGAATGGGTCAGCCCAATCCGGGGCGCAGAATTCTTTTTTTAGACACCTTCGACGCTGGGCTTTCAGGCTGGTTTCTCTGGGGGAATCCTGAAGGCTACAACATAGAAGTTTCCAACCACGGCAAGCCGGCACCGTGCCTCCATATTTTCGGAAATGGACCGCGGGGAGCCGTTGCCGGAGCCGCGAAAAACGTGAGGTTGCCGGACAACATAACGACGGGTCAATTAACGGTTCAGTTAATGTTCGATTATAACGTGCATGGGCTTCCGGACAGGGGGGACTTCAAAGGAAACCTCTGGCTGAGGATTGATGGAGATGGGGAGATGCTTTTCAACGTGCAGATTTATGATGCTAAAAGCGCGTGTAGCGGCTGGGGGGATGCTGAGGCACGCGTGGTTCTACCAGAGCCAGCTCCAGAAATTTTAACGCTGATAATTTACACGGTTGATAGGAGCGACAGGCTTCAAGAGTTTTGGATCGACAATATATGCCTAGAATTTTGACAAATTCTGGGTGCTTGTTGTATATCTAAACTGTTAACTACGGCGGTATTTTGATAAATGATGCGGGCTTCCTGCTTCAACGATATGGCTCGGCTAACGGCGAATCGAATCGGCAAGACCCTTCAGGATTTTGAGGGCAATCTCCGGGTCGGATCCGTCACCCCCCTCCCTCAGGAACATCGCCGTTTTCCAAGCGTATGATAGGGGGATGAACGGTATGTTGAGTGCCTTCGCGAATACAAGGCTGTGATACCTCATTCCAATAATTAGGTCGCACTTCTTATAGAGCTCCAAGGCGGTTTTCAAGTCGTAGTTGTGCTTTTCAGGGTTGACTATTATATTGCTGTTTCTCAGCCCATTTAGGAAAGCGTTTATCACCGCCTCGTCGCAGGGCTGCATTACTATCGGATGGATGACGACCTTCATTTTCGATGCTAAGTTGAGGATGACCTTCCTCGCCTCCTCCTCCAGCGCGCCGAGGTTGAATGGGTCCGCGAATAATGGCGGTCTGAGGTTCAGCCCTACAACAATAGGTTTATCAGTGAAGTCGCTTGTTCGGCTCGCCTTAGGAGCGGGGTCTTCATCAGCTCCTTTCAACCCAACCCCAAGGATCCCCGGGAGGCAGAAGGCGATGTCCTTACATGTTAGGATCGGCCTTTCAACCCCGTATTTTCTAAGGAGCATGCGGGAGAATCTGTTTCTAACATATATTAACGCGCTGTCTTCAAGACATATTTTAACGAGTTTTCTGAATGGCGCGGCTAACGGGGCAACGTCAACCCCGAAGAAGGCAACCTTCTTCCTCAAAACCTTCGCCATAAGCATGTAGGGCCAGATTTTCAGGAGGGATCTGTTCTTCAGGATGGACCCTCCGCCGAAGACGATTAGGTCGGCTTTCAGTACGGCGGCTAAGGCTTTTGGGGAGAGCAGGCTGTGCGCGTTAACCCCATGCATTGCGCTGATGTTGCGGGGGTTCAGACCTAAAACAGTCACCTTGTTTCTTCCAAGGAAATGCAGGATCACGGTCAGCATCCCCTCATCCCCAAGGTTCTTGTTGCCGTAATGTCCGATTATCAGGATCAAAAATTTCAGGCCTCCGTCTCGCGCGCCCTCTCCCTCCAAACCCATAGTTCTGAGGCAACGAAGGTTGCGAGGCTTACAACGACACCGGCTATGAATGCGCTGACCAAGTAATGGATGTGGGCGAGCTCGGTTAAAACCCAAAGTATCGGTGCCCTAACAAGCCAATAGATCACGGTCGCCGAGAGGATGAACTTAACCAAGTGCCTAAACCATGGCTTCTGATCGTATAGGTTCCACAGGGGTTGACCTATCCAAGGAATCCTGCGTACCAGCGTCATGATTTTCCCATCGATTTTCTCAAGGGACTTCAAGCCGCATCACTTGGCAGAGGTTTCAAACACTGAAGAGGCGAGGCATATTTAAGTCAAGTTTCCGGGCGCTCTCCCGGCAGCAACCCGGCAGCCACTGGTTTAAAAACTCTTCAGGAGTGATTTTCTCAAGATTCAATCCAGCCATATATGGGAAAAAGGTGAATGGGTCATGTTTGAGGGGATAATGAAATTCCTCCGTGGAACCACGGTAGTCTTCGGTAAACCAATAAAGAACTGGAAGCTACTGACGATTATTGCGGTCACAGCGGCGTTTGTTGGGATCCTGATCTATTATTTGGGTCAGCCGGCTCCAGTAATCCCGCCCTACGAGGGGTGATGTAGGATTGTTTGCGAGTGGAAAAATCGATGCTTGGGGGACGCTTCCTTGAGCTTAGGTAGCAGCAATATTGAACCCGGCGATTCAAAGTCGCTTACCAAAGGGCTTCTGGATGCCTTAGCCTGGGGTTGCGTTTTCCTCAAGCGTTTTTGGGCGGAGTGTATTTTAGCGATTATCCTTCTCCTGGCGGCGGCTTGGTTTCTGTCAAACTTGGAGGGCGGTTTAGACCATGATGAAGCGAGATATGCAGTGACGGGATACTGCCTTTTCACCGGGGGGAGGGTTGTGGATCTTGGGGTCACAAACAATCCGCCGCTGATCAAATACTTCATGGGGCTCTCGCAGTTTCTACTCGGCAGAAGCTCCTTCGCCGTGAGGTTGCCCTCTGCCATATTCGCCATTCTCACACTTGCCCTCGCCTTCTACATAGGGAGGGAATTGTGGTCGCCGTTAACCGGGCTCTGCTCCGCGGCGATGCTGGTCTCAACCTTCGGCTTCAGCAGGAGGGCGGTTGCCGGTCTTTTAGACATGGGCCTCACGTTCTTCATCATCCTCACGTGCTTCATTCTCATCAAATTTAAGTCTAAATATTACTACTATGTTCTGCTAGGGATTGCCTCCGGATGCGTTCTCTCCTCAAAATTCACCGGACTCTTCGCGTTGATACCCGTGGTCTGCTATGTGTTGTACTCGGCTTTTGAAGATCGAAGCCCGAAGGCCGCCCTACAATTCTTCCTGACTGCCGCCGCGACAATGCTTGCGGTTTACCTGCCGTACCTGTCGAGCATCGACCTCGTGGTGAAATCCGCACTTCACGCCGCCTCAAGACAGGGAACCTCATTAAGCTATGGGGTTTGGACAACGATGCTGCTCTTTCTGAGGGAAACGGACTCCTATAATCCCCTCTACGCGCTGGGGATTTTGGCCTCCTGCCTCTACTTGATCTTCGGGGGCAGAAACAAGAAAATGCTGGGTTTGGTCGGGTTAAGTTACTACGCCGGCATACATTTCATGGGGATGGTGCACTACCGCTTCATACTGGCCCTGCTGCCCCCGTTCGCCATCCTCGCATTCGGATTCGTTGAGGAGGTTTCCTCCTCCCTCCTCCAACAGAAGCCCAAATTCGTATCTCCGAAGCTTCCCATCCTAATCGCCCTGCTAATCATAATTATCTCCCCATACGGACTGCTCGATTGGAGGGGGTCTCCAAGCGTTAAACCGTTGAACATAAGCCTCGACACCAAAGCCGATCAACTGGCGTCGGTGATTGTGAAGTACTCCTCCAGGGTCTACTCGCGCTCCGGGAGGCGGACAATCATAGTTGCAACACAGAAGCACCCATCGGTATTATATTACTTGGGGGCTGACCCAATAATGTATGTGCAGTCCCCCCACTCTCCGAATCCGCCGCCAAACATCTATAAAACAAAGGTGGCGTTAACTGAGAACACGACGGTCATCATGTATTGGATCGGATTCGACAAAAATGTCGACAACGAAGTATACCGGCTTCTAGTGAAGGGCAGGGTGGACATATTGGCGATCCATAATTTCAACAGATTGAAGCAGTCAGTGTCGGGCAAACGGATTCTCAACTACATTGATGCCTACTGCACGAAGATGGATCGATTGGGAGCCTACAGAATCTATTACATGAGGGGTGTTAAAGCAGGAGGAAGAAGCGAGGTATCCGAATGATCAGCATAATAATACCTGCCTTCGGAGCGGAGCCATACCTCCCCCACCTCATAGAGGAAATCAAAAGATTCGTTGAAGGGGACTATGAGATTCTAATCCAAAGCGAGAAGGGATTCGGCCGCGCCATACTTGCAGGTGTGGAAAGATCCAAGGGGGATAAAATAATCATTATGGATGCGGATGGCTCCCACAACCCGAAATATATCCTTGAAATGCTTCGGAAATTATCTGAGGCGGACATGGTGATAGGGTCGAGGTACGTTGCTGGAGGAGCGAACATGGACGCCTTTGCCAGGAGAATTGCCAGCATGCTCTTCTGCGGAGCCGCCCGCCTACTCCTCCGTGTGAGCGTCCGCGATCCAATGAGCGGGTTCCTAGCACTAAGAAAGAAGGTGTTCGATGAGATTAAGGTAAATCCGCTTGGCTACAAACTGGGATTGGAAATAATCGTGAAGGGCGGCGGCAAACTCCGAATTCTTGAGCACCCCATCGTGTTTGAGAAGTGCAAGATGGGGAAGGCGTCGATTAAACCATCAAACTTTAAGTACGCCGCACAAACAATCCTTTTCATGTTAAAACTCATAACTTGGCATTCCCGCGGCTGAGCCTGCGGGATTTCTGCTTCCGAGGTATTCATCATATTCAAAATATGGATTGTGTGGCGCTTTATATTTTTCTGGACTGAATAATTGTTTTCGCAGGAGCGGGTTAGGCGCGATGAAAATTTTGAAGGTTGAGATCGGCAGGCGAACTCTTCCTTTTTAGCATTTCATTCCCTTAGAATTTACGGTGTGCGA
>Ga0105158_1000990_pt1 | contig 11329 bp, 10 predicted proteins | sample LHCtaG_FD_81567 | JGI IMG/M metagenome (GOLD analysis project Ga0105158, IMG submission 81567) | Hot spring microbial communities from Little Hot Creek, USA to study Microbial Dark Matter (Phase II) - LHC4sed_matched | ecosystem: Environmental > Aquatic > Thermal springs > Hot (42-90C) >... | reverse complement strand
GGGTACTCGGCAGACATAGTAGTATTAGACTTGAAGAACATTAGAAACCTCCCCATACACGACCCAGTAGATCTAGTGGTGAACTATGTTGAGGGAGATAGCGTAAATGATGTCATTATAGACGGCAGGTTCGTTCTAAAAGACGGAGAGATGCTTACCGTAGACGAGGGTGAAGTCGTCAAAAGAATTATTGATTATGAGAGCGACATCAAAGACACTCTTAAAGAGCTAATGAAGGCCATTAAACGATAGAAACCTGAAGGAAAACAAATTAAACACTCGGGCTCTTGCGCCAAGAGACGTCTTGACGCCTGAACCACGTCGCGAATACAACAGGGAAATACGCCTCATCACCTGCACCTATTACAGCTAAGTTACTACTCGTAGCTGCTGTGACGCTTTGAGCTGGCTTAGCGCTGGATCCCTCAGCACCCTGCCCAGCATCGTGGTGAGGGATACAGCTGAAGGAATACGTGGCTCACATGATGCTATAGTGCCTTCTCTATGGGCAAGAGCTGTCTGTAATGAGAGGCTGAACACACTTGACAACGTTCATAGTATATCTTATGTTACGCTACGTAAAACCTGTTTACGTTGCGTAATATCACCAATAACTAGCTGTAAACCTCTTTCTTCAGCTCTGAATCCCTCCTCAGCTTAAACTCGCTTTAAGGGCCCCTCTTAGCTAATATCCCTATTTGAATTAACTTGGCAGCGAATTATCGTGTCTACAAGACACTCGCCCCATAGATGCGAGGCACTCATGTAAGGTATCTAGTGTACTTAGCCTAAGGGCCTCCATGCTTCAAATTATATGGGGTGGAGTCGAGAGATTAGCCGTGTTCACGGACCCTGCTACTGGGGTTGAATTGTAGGTGACGATGTGCTGTGGTATTATGTGGGGTATTTATTTCTGTGGCTTTCGGATATTTGTAATTGGGGATGAACTTCAATGTACAATCCATCTCCTGGGTTCCTAAAGCTAGTTAGTGAGCTGGCAAGGCGTGCTTTGGAGAGTGGGCGTGGCTTGAAGTATATAGTGGAGGTTAGTATTAGCAAGGAGGAGCTGCAGTCTTTCACTCCTGAGGAGAGGGGGTTTATTGAGAAACATGTTGTAAGCTCTAGTGATCAGGAGGTTGTCATCAGGGTTTCGGTTAAGAACCTAGTTGATGCTGGGTTGCTTAAGCTTGTGAAGAAGAGTGTGCTGTGGGCTCCCGAGAGGCGAAGGCTTCTATGGTTTTGGGCTCTTGGCGACAAGGTGCTTGATCCATACGAGTTTGAAAACCTATATAACCTGGATAGGAGGACTCTCAAGACACTCGCCTATGTGCTGGGCGTTGTTGACCTATACCACGAGCTGAAAGATTGGATATTGGAGATTTGGTCTCGAGAAGGGAGTGTTATAATTGAGTATGATGATATTTTGTTCGACGCGAACTTTCATGAGAACACTATTAAAGCAATGTATTCAAAACCCAGGTTAGACCTTGAAGCACGTATTAAGAAGGTGACTAGGCTAGAGCCCGTGACGTGGTTGAAGAGCGTGGATGTTTACTGGGCTATGTGCTTCATTAAGGAGGCTTTAGAGGGGGAGGTGGCTAAGTTTGCAGATTTCGTGGAGAGGGAGATGGGGCTTGTGCCCTATGTAGGCGTAGTCCTAAAAGTTGAGCTCCATGACAACGACGTCTACCATGGTGCAGACTACGATGTAGTCGAGTACGAGATCAAGGCAACGGACTCGCTGAAAGAGGGTGTAAAGGTGCCAGCAATACTGAAGTTTACCTATGATGTGCCCGCGAAGACTATGAGTGTAGAGTTTGAAGCAGAGATCGAGTCGGATATTCTCTACGAGGCGTTTAAGTGGATCCTCGAGCACGATAGAGAGACCTTCATAAAGCTACTCCCCAGTGGCTGCACAGTTGATGTCAGTAAGGAAGACACTGTAGCCCTAAGATTTCAGTGGGAGTATCATGTTGAAGAGGGCTTTCCAAGCATATCAAGGCACTATGAAGACGCGAAGAGGGCTTGTTCAATCCTTAGAGATATTATTAGCAAGTATATCGAGGCTATAAAGGAGCATGTGGTAGTCAAGGTTGATGGTAAAAGGTACACGCTCGCAGAGATCCTAGAGAGAGTAAAGTGGGATCCAAAAGAGCCCCGCGAAGCACTTGCACGAAAGCTCATAGTAATCACCAGAACGATTGAGAAGCCGTACGGTACAATATTGGCCGCCAAATTAATCCTAGAAGCACTTTCAGAGAACAAGGCAGGATGAAGAGTATTAGCGTCTACTCGTTCATTAAGGGTATCTGCAAGTGTTAACTAGTAAATCAGCTATCAAGCAGTCAGGTTTTAAATCAGCTTTACTTGAGAAAATTCGGCTTGAACAGACCATTTGTAGTATCGGAAGCGTTGAGATTAAAAAACGAGTGAACAAAAAAAGACTAGTTTAACTAATAGTTTTAACCTTCTACTCGCCCTTGTTCCTCCTCTTTCCTCTCTCGCTCTCTATACTTCCTTTGTTTCTCCCGCTTTTCTTTGATAGCGCTTTTGATCTTGTTAATTACCTCATTGAGTGTTGCTACTGAGCCATCTGGCAGTCTTTCAATCTTCAAAGCATAAGCCAAGATTATTGGGTTAAGCCTGTACTCACCAGCCCCTACAGCTTCAAATAGCTCTAGCTCAGCGAGGGTGTGCATTATATTGCTAACTTTTTGCCTGTCTTTTCGGACATCCAATGTAGAGATTTCAAGGATTTTCGCGATCTCCTCGTATATTACACTTTTGATCGCGAAATACCCGCTTGATAACAGTTTCACAAACCTCTCGGGCCATAGCGCCCTAGGAGCTATGAGGTACTTTCCATCAATCCTCTCCTTCTTTAACCTCTCCAAAAGCTCCACGATCCTCGGCTCTATCAACATGTAAAACTCTATCGGAGTGATTACATCGGCTTTTTTCTCTGGAGGTAGGATCTCCCTGAGTTTGGTGTAGATTTGAACAATAGCTCTGGGTGTAGGTAGCACCGTTGATATCAAATTTAAAAGCCCCTCATGGAGCAGTAGACCATATCTCCTAGCCAGAAACTCTAAGTCTGATCTGAGCCATCCCAGTACGTACTCACGATCATACACGATATGCGCTCTTGTCATGGGGAAATCGCTTGCTTTACTAATCCCTATCCGTGCAAAGATCCCACTAATGTGGGGCCTATTTTCTTTTACCGCTACTTCAACCAGTTCACTTATAGACTTTGTAGTGGCTATTATAAAGACTCCACTATAGATGTGACCCCTTGTAAGCTCCAAATACCTCATAGTAAATAGTACAAATGAACTCACTCCAACACCGCTTCTGAGGCCATCTCCTGTGTAGATTACACGCTCAAACTCATCAAAGACAACTAGCGGGTAGTAACCCTTTCTATTTAGCTCTCTTAACACTTCAAAGAATCCAAGCACATGTCTTTCTTCATCGTCCTTACTATATTTACTCTTGATGTTTTTAATGGTCTCTTCTATCAACTCAATTGCAGACATCTTTGCTTTCCAGTCTTCTCTCTTGCCAATTATGTTCGGCTTGTATGTGATCTCACCATTAATATATGCTTTTACATCACTAACATATTTCCCGAGCTCGTCGAGAAGTCTGAAGTCCATCTCTCCAAGGAAGAAGTATAACGGTATTACCTTCTCAAACTCGGATTTTTCGGGTCCAGATACTAGGTCGTAGACTAGCTTCCTCAATACTAGTGTCTTGCCACTACCATAAAGACCCTCAATATATATTGAAGAAAATATCTTACTACCTTTAGCTACTCTTGAGATTTCTTCACTCATCCCTCTATATGCAGCACCCACAGGACCAATATTAATATCAATTTTAGCTAGTGCATCCTGTGTGTAATCTTCTGCTTTAGGATAGAGCTCTAATCTAACAGTAGACATTATCCGACCCCCCATGATAGTTATTGACAAAACATATTTATATACGTTTATAATAGATGTCTTATGGCAGTCAATGACAAAAACAGACAGTCAAAAATTTAAAAGGTGAAGCCAGTAAATTACTTACCGGGTGGGGTTGTGAGACTCCCAGAGTTAGGTTATGTAACTAAGATAAAAGGGATTCAAACCAGTTTAGGAGCTCTCGAGGATTTATTCAAAATAATCAGGGAGAAGCAGGAAAAGGGTAAGAAAGCTAAGGAGAGTAAAATAGTCAAAAAAGTGCGAAAAGCTATGCTCACGTTACTACTATCAATTGATAAACAACCAATCCCCCCTGAGTACACTATTTTGTACTCCATTGAAGCCGTCAATAAAATATTAGGAGACAAAGCAGTAATCTTCCCGCTTTCAAATAAGCGGATAAGGAAGTTAGCGAAAGAGGCAGACGTTAAAGAAGGCGACTTATTGATCGCAATGCGCTTACTAAGAGGAGCAGGTCTTCTTGAAATATTTTATTTAGGCAATAGAAGGATAGTAGCACTAACACAGCTAGGGGCTATTTTAAGGGATTATATAGGGAAAGAAGGGATCTCGGATACTGAAAAGGCGTTAGCTCTAGTGCTGGCCAGCTTCCCCTTTTCTACAAAGATGCGTGTAATCTATGGGCTGTACTATGAGTTCGGAGAGAGCTATCACAACTTCTACACAGCTATAAAGGTTAAGATGCCCGAGGAATACCGCGGGCTTGAGAGACTTGCCTTTGAGATCTTAAATGAGCTAGCGCTTAGTCTAGCAGGTGGGGCCAAAGGATACATATCCGAGACCCACATGCTCGTTAAGCTATTAAATGGAGCCGTAACGCTATTTGGAAACGATAGAGAGGCCTTTAACGAGGTTTTTAGGTCGATCAACCACTACGTGAGATTCCCCTACGGAGATAGGTTTACCTACGAGTTGGCAGCGCGTAAAGCACTAGAGCCACGCCCATACTATAAGCTAGAGGAGGTTCTCGAAAAGCACGGGCTAGCCAGTCTCCTGCTACTCTTTAATAAGCTGAAAGAAAACTTCGTGGAAATTGAGAGGCAATTTAACGGCTTATATGGCCTGCCTATAAAAATCTATGCATAACTTTTATATCCTGTTCTTTATTTTTACCTTCGCATGCATGTCGTACGCTCGATCGTGACATGGCATTCCATAGTAGGTATGTTCCAGATCGATCTCTGGCGAGGTATACAATCTAGTCAGCAGACGAGGTGCTAATCCTCGTATCGTATTATTCTTAGCTTTTTTGCAAGATGAAGGACTTTCTCTATGAACTCGCCTACGGTCTTTGCATCTATAACGATTGATCCGTCGTGCTCCGGAACCTTACTGGTACGCCTCTTCATGTATATGCATAGCCTTCTATAGCCCACAACGCTGAAGCTTCGCGAATCTAAGCTTGGCCGTCATATACAGCTTGAGCTACACTATCGATGTAATGCATCGCAATAGCGTTGTTCATCTTCTCTGCAAAGCTCTTGACTCGGTTTAGGAACCCCATCAACGATTCTAGTGATAGAGCTATTGCTAGGGATAGAGACTTGTTGGCTCACGCTGAAAAGCCTCAAGAACAGGTTCAATACTTGTACTAGTAGCTTTAAGCCTTGTCAAAGCCTATTGACTGGCGCTAGTATTTTTTCTACGCATTTTGTATAGTTCCTAAAGCTATAAATGCGCTCCTCAAATTGCTGGATTTGCAGCCGCCTCCATTAATGAAAGAACTTTGTAAGCATTTTCATTATCAACACTATCCTTTAATAAGCATTGTGAGAATTTCTATAAGGAGCAATAGCTTTGGCAACAACATCTTTAGGCATCTCCAATTCATTAGAATTAAACTTATGTGAAATGAGCTTTACTCTACTCCTGCTTCAATTTCCAAAACCGGGTCTTCCCATTTACCACGCTCAGATCAGAAATGTTTGATTTGCATAGGTTATAGATTTTATAGTATAGTAAGTATAGTATTTAAAATGTAGCTAAGCAAGAGATTGATGATTGATGGGTGAGATGCTTAATGTATGAGAATCTCGTACTCAATGGTATATACACTGTTAAACCCCTGGATATCGGTCAGTTAAAGTGCTACAAAGCTTTGTTGAAAGGTAGTTATGATGTGTGTAAGCGTCGTCTTTATGGTGTTTTCACATACCTTCTTGGTAACAAACATTTGGCTACATATGAACTGAGAGAAGAGTCGCGAGAGAGCTGCCTAGTCAACATCTATGTTAAGGATGAGGAAGTTGTTAATATAGTGAGGAACAAGCTTTCTGACATCTTACAGAACCCATTTACATATGTAGGCATGGTAAACCCTTCGTACTCTGCTACTGAGAATTTCTTCGATTTACTTATTGATGTTGCCTTTAGAAAAGCGGGATTTGAGAAGGTTAAGGGTAGAGGAGTGTACCTTGATAGAGATGGGCAGAGAATGATAAAGAAGCGCACAATAATAATAATTGAGCAGAATAGTTATGGCAATACAGTTTATCACGGAGTTCTATTCATCGACTACAGCATTATTAGCAAGAGCTCGCTAGCCAATGAATTGCTAGAGAAGCTTGAAGTAGATGATTTTGCCTTGTTAAAAGAGAATAACGATCTTAGACTCAAAGCACTAGAAATAGCAAATTCCTATATCGGGAAAAACATTTTAACACTGGTTAGGAGAGGGGCAGAGTACAGATATTTATATAGTAAGATAGTGGGTGTAGAAGCAACATTTACTCGTGAGAAGAAGTTAGACACTGGTAAATCAATCTATGATTTATGGATTGAGAGGTATAGAAGTGATGAGAAGGCAAGGTCGTTCATTGAGATAGAGCCTAGTGAATGGGAATTCCCGTTGTTTAAGGTAGAGGTTAAAGGTGGTTCGGGAGGACCACTTATTTACCCACCATCACTACTGAAATTAATAGAGGTTCCAGTTCGACCAGATCCTGCAACTCGATGGGACAATATAAGGGAGGTAATGAAGGTAATTGAAGAGAATATCAAGAGGATTTACAAGGATTTGGTAGGCGAAGAGCTCAGGTTTAGGTACATTAAATACGATATTGGTTCGCATCATGTTGGTATAAGACTTAACTTCTATACTGGTTCCGACAATGAAAAGCCGTTTCGGACTACTGTTGTGAAACTGAGGTATAGAGATGAAAAAGGCAATGAAAAGTCTTACATTGTATCATCCCTATACGCATTCAGTCAGTATCGTTCTATGCCTTATGCAGGTAAACAGGAGTTGGAATTGTTGGTGGTGTACCCATCAACATTAAGTAAGTGGGAGGTAAAGGAGTTCGTGAACTACTTATCATTGTTATTCAAAGAGTTTAACTTTGGTAGTATAACAGGTCATAACTATTATGGTTATACCTATGACCCAGCAAACTTATCTGAAAGTCTAAATTCACTTGAAAAAACCTTGCAGCAGGCTGTTTCATTTCATTCAAACAAAAAATGTTTACCTCTAGTTATAATCCCTGATAACGAGGAATTCTATAGGCTATCCAAAGATGTGGCGAGTAGTAGAGGTTTCCATACACAGTTAGTTAAGTTAGAAACCCTTAACAGGGCTATAGAGTACATTCAGAAGATAAAGGATTCTAGCATAGATGCTCAAGCCAAGCAGTATATTGAGAATGCTCTAAGGTCTCTCATCGTCAATATATGTGGGGGTGTATATGTCGAGTACCTAATTCAGAAGAGCAAAGCCTTGGGTAAGATCTCAGGCCCTCTTACCTGGATATTGGCTGAGCCAGCCGATGGAAATGGTCAAAGTATGTATGTTGGCTTAGACATCTCCACTAAGAGGGGTGTGTCTGGAGCTGCATTTGTACTGCTCGATCCCTATGGAAAGCTAATAGATGCTAAGATAATTCAGCTAAAGTCGGAGGTTCTTAGTTATCAGGAATACTACGATATTTTAAGATTCATGGTTTCTAAGGCTAGAGAGCAGGGGCTGAAGAGAATAGTTATACTAAGGGATGGCATTTCAAGAACTCCTCTAGAGCTTAACGATTGTTTAAAAGCCTTTGACAAAGTTACTAATGATCTTAAGTATAGAACTGCTTTAGACTATGTTGCTGTGATTAAGCACTCTACTGTTAGAATCTTTGGTAGCGATGGGAAGACCAAGGTCAACCCAATCCAGGGGACCTACACATACCTCTACAAGCTAAAGCACTTTGGTTACAATGCACACGAGATCTTAGTTGTCGCATCAAAGCCTGAAGAAGGCGAAGAAGAGGAAAAGACAGGAACAGTTAGGCCAATTATTCTGAGAATCTATGAGCTTTTAAAACCATATAGTATCGAGGAGGTGAAGAACATTGCAGAAGAGTACCTAGCTCTAACGAGACTTGACTTTTGGAATATTAGAACTGGAGCATCAAAACTAGCTCTACCAATAAAAATGGCTGATATATTATCCTACATGCTATCCATGGGAATACGAATAAAGGTCTAACTAAATAACAAGGAGTCTCAAGAGCTCAAAAAGAATATTAGTGAGAAAATTAGAGTAAGCCAACAGAGTGGATACCTCAACATATAACCATATGACAAAGTATAAATTAGGCTAGTAGCCGAAATATGTAGCGACGCAAGGATTAAGAACTTTTCGATTGTAACTCCCTAGTTGCACAATATATTCATAATTAATGTTTTGTAAAACGTGAAGGAATTAGCTAAAACTCTTACTTGAATTGGCAATGAAATGCTACACCTCCAAAACACTTATTAACTACTAGAAGTAGTGCGCTCATGTAAGGTATATTATAGCACTCAGCTTAAGAGTCCTGCGTCTCTAAATTAGGTATAATAGATATATATGGGCGTCTATAATGATTAATCCGCCAGCGCTTAGGAACTTTACTGATACGCCTTTCCTAAGCCCTCCAAAAGCTCTATTAACAGCTAGTGCTAATGGTAGTTGAACATTATTAACATAGAACATACCACTAGCATTTAACCTATGATGTATTTCCGAAAGAAGCGACGATATCGTTGCCGGCACAACGTATCTTACGGATTTCCTCGCGTTTTCAGCCACTATTAGATCGATGCACTCTCTATGCTTGCTTCTAGCAGCTTTGGAGAGGAATTTTACTACTCCTTTAAGCTACCTATGGGGTCCAACTCTACAATCCCCGTCACTCCCTGGCGCAGTGACGGCCATAATCTGCGATGTAGAATATGATTGTTATTTTGCTTCGTGTGCTTTAAGCTTTTCAAATAGTTTTAGCATTAAGTCGGGGTCTTCTGTGTGGATTGGAAGTAGCTGTTTTGGCTTAATCAGCTGTATTATTTTCTTGAAGTCGTAGGGGTGGTAATGGCCGGATAAGCAAACTCGTTGTGTATGAACTCCGAACATTTTAAGCCACCGTATTAAAACCTCTTCTTCTATTTCTCTAACGACCTCCCTTGGTTCTGGATCTAGGAGTAGTGCTACTGTGTTTGATAGGTCAACCTCTCTCCCCTGAACTTTAAGCCTCCTTAAATGTTCTAAGAGCTGAGTGGGTTCAGCAATTATAATATACCTCTTAATATCCCTAAATACCTCATTTACTAAGCTTATGCTGCTAATAGGTACTGGCGGGGTACGTCTTGAAGTCTCTATTGCTACAAGTGTTTTATTTAGAAGTCTTGGCCACTTTTCGTGGAACAGTTTAAGCACCCAGAAAATCCTTTCGGAGGCCACGACTACATCTCTTTGACTCTGCTCAACAACACTGTATAGGAACAACGCAGCCTCTAAGTCTAATGGGTCAATAGAGACTATTATGCCCTCAAAAGTGCTCGTACTATTAATTAAGGTCTCCTCAAACCCAGTCTTAGTCATCATCGATGCTGTACTTCCCATGTTCGTTCCTTCGACGATTGCTAGATCAACCGTGTCTATACCTAACCTCCCCAAGCTCTCCTCTAATGAAGATACTGGTTCCGCTAGCCGCTGTAACCGGAAATCTCCACTGTAAAAGATAGTTGAAGTTTTACCAATGTAAAGGTATGCCACAGATGGATATGCGCTGTGACTAACAAGTAGTGCTGTGACTGAGTTCTCATCTTCAGACATTACTTTCGCCGATCTCGTCACATCCCAGGATCTTGGTAGTACATAAGCTAGCCACCGAGGCGACCTCTCATACCATGTTCCGATCGTCGCTTTAGCGACATCTTTATCTGGCAATATTATAGTTGTTGACGAGCTAACAGTTGATAGTAAGCCTATATGGTCCAAATGTAAGTGGGACAAGTAAAGAGCCTGTGAACCCTCAGTTATTGCAGGGTCTTGAGCTGGCCGAGCTGGATCATCTCTACTGGTCCCAAAGGCTCAACACGACCACCGTAAAACCTCCTCATGATATCAAATCTTATCCTATAGTCAAAAATGAGCTTTCTATCGCCCTCTTGAACAACTACGCAGTTCCCTCCGATTCCCCCGTACCCGCCATAGATCGTTATGGATACACCGCCTATTTTAATCTCCTTCTGAGGTATCATGCTTAAATCCTGCAAGTCTGTATTTATCAATAATAGGCTCCCAAATAATGTTATTAGCCGGATCCCTTATCATAACTAGCTTTGGCTTGCCAGAGCCTATGTCGTAGACTATGTACAGCCAGTGATCTCTACCAAGTCTTTTGCGCATTCTAGCTCTGGTCGACTAATTTCTATATCAATAGATGGGCCCCATCTACCCTTAACCTCTATATACCTAACCTCGCCCGTTTTAGGATCACGGCCCTTGATATCATAGTGTTCCTCCTTATGGACATCTATTGGTTCTCTATAACACACCTCTTTTTCAAATCTCATAACGAAGTCCATAGCGAGCTTTTCAACTTCGTCAACTAGCTTAGGTGGTGGCGCAGCTCTTTCACCAGTATCTGTGCGTATAAATAGTACTGAGCCTATCCATTTAACATTAAGCGTTATTGACTTTGTGCTGGGTTCCCAGTCAATATAGATGCTGGAGTACTGGGGTATATCCCTAGTTAAGTGAGATGCAGGTGGTTTTCTATGTATCGCTGGAAAGTTCTGCTCTACATGACGCTGAAGTTCTTCGATACGTATAGGAGGCTATATGGTGGGAAGAAGATGTAGAAACTAATGTTCCTTGTTGAACACCACGATCTTAGTAGGAACTGCATCACTAAATCTCTTGGGTTAACTAGGTACAAGTAGCTTTGGAAGACAAAGTTTTGTTGGCAGGTCATCAATAAGAGGTCTTATCTATGTAAACCTTAGGCTGTTCTCGTATTCGAAGAGCTTGTGCTAAGATGCTTAAGATGCTTGAGTAGCAGTAACACAGGTCCTTGGCTAGCTTAGACCCCTTG
>Ga0105158_1000988_pt1 | contig 11342 bp, 7 predicted proteins | sample LHCtaG_FD_81567 | JGI IMG/M metagenome (GOLD analysis project Ga0105158, IMG submission 81567) | Hot spring microbial communities from Little Hot Creek, USA to study Microbial Dark Matter (Phase II) - LHC4sed_matched | ecosystem: Environmental > Aquatic > Thermal springs > Hot (42-90C) > Sediment... | reverse complement strand
TTGTAATAAATCTGACGAATCTAGGATGATTTTCTTTCAAATAGTTTTGCTTATAATTCTGTTGTTTGCCTTCTTTAGCACAGTGGGATATATTGTTCTAAAATTTATCGGAATTTATTCATATCTTCCGAACAGTTTTGCGGTAAAACTTCCTATCATTATTTTAATGGGAATTTCCTTCTCCACTCTCTCACTAAGCGTGATAGCGCTTATTACAATAGGTTACCATGCTCTCATAATTCTTTTTAACGATTTTATTTTTACTTGGTTTTTACCAATCATTTCTGATTTTCGCAAGGATGTTTGCGAGCTCATGGTTCGCTCTGGGCATTTCAACATACTTTGTTCACCAGATCTCTTTATGGGCAAGATAAGCTTAAAGCCTATGTTAATTCTGAAGTTGTGGTATTGCCATCAAGATACGAAACCTTTCCCATGACAGTTCTTGAAGCCTACGCTTGCGGTAAACCAGTTATAGCCTCGAAAGTTGGAGGACTAAAAGACTTAATAATAAATGGAGAAACGGGCTTATTATTTGAGCCCGGAGATGTAAAGCGGTTAACGGGAAGCATTTTCAACCTAATAAACGGTGATGTAGCCAAAGGAATGGGTTTAAAAGGAAAAACTTTGTTAGGGAAAACTTTACCATAAAGAAGGTGGTGGAAAGGTTAGAGAAAGCCTACGCAGAGGTAGTCAAAATAGACTCGAAAAGTTCTATAACGATGCAGTTGTCATTCGAGTATGAACAACGTTAAGGTAATTCTTATACACAATACTATAGCTCCATATAGGCATCCGTTATTTGAAGAACTTTCTAAGAAAGTGAATTTAATGGTTTACTACTGTTCAATAAAAGAAAATTTCCGGGAATGGGACTTATGGCCGAGAAAATACGATTACAGGTATAAGGTTCTTCCAAAAATTTTCATTAAGACATCTATTGGAGAGCTTAGTTTAAACCCATCAATTTTGAAAGAAGTTATAAGAAATAAGCCAAATGTTATGATAATTAGTGGCTACATTGACCCAACAACATGGTTTGCTTTTGTGGCGGCTAAATTATTAAAAATTCCAATAATTCAATGGACGGAAGGAATAAAGGAGCCTCGGTCAATTTTAGGGGTAATATCCAGACCGATAAGAATGCTTTTTGTTAAAAGGTCAGATGCTATTATAGTTCCGGGAAGACTGTCAAAAAACTATGTTATCAGTCTAGGAGCAGATGCTGAAAAAGTCTTCATCGCAAGAAACGCTATAGACAACAAATTATTCATCGAGTTATCAGATAAATACAGGTCATGTAAGGAAGAGTTAAAAAGTCAATTGGGGTTAAAAGGCAAAGTTGTTGTTCTGTATGTAGGCCAACTCATAAAAAGGAAAGGCGTTGAACATCTTATTCAAGCTTATGGAAAGCTTAAACAAGAATATGATAATCTTGCATTAATTATTCTTGGAAGCGGGCCACTGGAGTATTATTTAAAGAACCTTTCGAGTACTCTTAAGCTAAAAGACGTCAGATTTATGTCTTCCGGGATGAGGTTAGAAGAATTGATAAAATTTTACTGCTTAGCAGACATATTCGTGCTTCCCACATTGGAAGATGTCTGGGGCTTTGTGATAAATGAGGCGATGGCATGTGGATTACCCGTAATAGCATCTCAAGCTTCTCAAGCTGCAATGGAGATGATACGTTTTGGAGAAAATGGTTACATTGTTAAAGAAGCAGACCCAAATCAACTATATGAAGTTCTTAAAATGCTAGTTTGCAACAAGGAACTTAGAAGAAGAATGAGTGAAAAATCTAGAGAAATTGTAGTACAAGAATTTAGTTTATCAGCGATGGTTGAGGGTTTCTTATCTGCAATAAAGTGTTGTGTCGGAGCCACTAAAAATAGAATTTGAGTAAGGGGGTTGGTCGGAATACGCTATGGCTCGTATGGTGTTGCAAGTATATTAGAATTCTTTTGTTTCCGATATATAAATTCAGGAAAGTACTTGGATAAAATGTTAGGAATAATAACTCCTGTAAAAAATGAAGCAGAGAATTTGCTTCGTACCTTTAACATGTTAATTAATCAAACTTTTTTACCTAGAATTTGGGTTATCATAGATGATTGTTCTGAAGACGACACACCTATCGTCATTAAAAAATTGGAAAAGGAATACGATTTTATAATAGGTCTTTCAATTTCAGAACGTAGCGACTATAACGAAGTGACGAGGTACGGACAAGTAGTTCAAAAAGGAGTTGATTACATATTAAGTTCGTTCCCAGATCTTGAATTAATAGGCATTCTGGATGCAGATATAAAGTTAAAAAATGATTATTATGCAACGCTAGTTGATGCTTTCATAAAAAATCCTGATCTGGGAATAGCCTCAGGAAGATATTTAGCATTAAGAGACGGGGTTGCTTGTCAAGCGTCGACTACAGTATGTGGTGCTGCTATGGTTTTTCGCAAGGATTGCCTATTAAGTATCGGTGGTTTTCCAAAAACCCCTTGTCCAGATACCGTGGCGTTACTTAAAGCAGTAAATAGGGGTTGGTTAATCGGAATTGCTTATTCAACATATGCTATTCATCTAAGGGAAAAAACCTCAGCAAACAACTATATGAAGCGCGGCTTTGGAATGTACCAGCTCGGATATCATTTTTTCAATGCTTTGCTGAGTGGGCCTTTTTTAGCATTTAAAAAGTTGTCTTTTTCACCATTAGGTTTCACAGTAGGGTACATAAAAGGAGCTATATGTACTAATAAAATTACAGACAAAGAAATCACGCGGTATTTCCATCAAAGTTTTCAAAGGGCTATATATAAGACAATTAATAGACTGCTTTATCGAAAAAACATTAGCATAGATATTGTCGGAGATTCCATCATCAAATTATAACTTATCTCACACCATCTCTATTAAGGAAAAGATGTGTGCAAAACTTTAACATAAAACTCAGCGTAACTGTAGAAAAATACGTAAAGTCTATTGAACCGAAAATCGCAACATTAATAATTTGAACGTTTAAACATGGCTGAATTGCTGAAAAGTCAGCATTGGCTGTGCAAGCCTGCTGAGAAGACTCCAGCTATGATAAACCAAGAATCATGGCGAAAAATAATAGGTAAATCTAGCCCATAAATGAAGATTTTATTTATTCTCGGTTTTGCTAATCCTTTTCCCGGCGCTGGCTGGACTAGGATAGGTTTCTTTGCGGAAGACTGGTCTAGGAAAAGTCACATGATTGATTTTTTAGGAGCTTTCAACTACAAAGCGTTTAGCAAAAAAGGCGTAAAAAAAAGCTAACAATATAAATATCTTGAAGTCTGCGGCTAAATTTTTTAAAATTTGCAATTTTTTAATCAAATGAAAAATGTATATTAAACAATTAATATCATCAGTTCGGAAGAACGGGAATAGCAAGTTTTTGTTAGTAGAAATAGGCGGCTTCTTAATAGTTTTTGTGGTATCATTTATAATTTTATACGCTGTTCCATATAGCGTTCCAAACAAAACTGCTTTCATAGCAATAACAAGCATTTTAGCGTTTTTACTGCTTTTACTGATATTCTTTGATGTTGAAATGCGGTGCAAAAACAATTTAAAGATTAAAATAAAGATTAAAATAAGTGAGCAAGTCTTTTTGTTGATTGTTTATATATTAGCTTTAGTTACTATTATTTTGGCGAACTTTTCTTCTCCATCTTTTAGTATTTTACTAAGGAATATTTATCAAGAATTTTTCGTCAAATTCGTAGCAACTATTTTGATAACATGTTTTTTGCCTGGATATGTAATTCTTAAGACTTTCAGCATTAGCGATATATTTGATGATATAGAGCAAATCGTTTACGCCATCTTATTGAGTATATTATTAACGGCCTTTGTTGGTTTTGTATCGTGGATTATGGGAAGCATTTATAATTATACTATAGTTATTTTAACGATAACTAACATCTTTATTCTACTACTGTTTTTAGGATTCCACCATAAGAAGTTAACTAATTTTTCTACATTTCATATTTCAGTTTTTAGCATCGTTCATTATGTTGTTATTGCATTAATTATATCTTTCCTTTACTTAGCATATTTTACAATTCACAATGTTTTCTTTCCTCTGCCATTGCTCGGCGATGAATTTAATCATGTCGGTTATATAGTTAAGTTTTTAAGGAATTATTATTCTTGGCAAGAAGAAGCATTAAATTCTTTAACAATACCAGCTTATCCATATTTTTTCCACCTTTTTGAAGCTGTAGGTATTGTTGCCTCAAATTTGCCTGTAGCACACTTTTATATACTTAGCTCACTAATTCTTCTTCCACTACCTCTTTTAGCATTCATTTCTTTAGCCAATCACCTCATTAATGGAAATAAAACACTTATAGTATTTTCTGCTTTAGTGTTTCAACTATTTTCAGGATTCGGCTGGATTTATGCAACTATAAATTACTCGAAAACAAATGAAATAGCGTCAATATATTCTGCAGCTGTCGATACCAATGATATTATTTTTTCAACGTGGTTTCCAACAATCACAGCACCTTATCTGATAGGTCTTACAATATTTTTGTTCACGTTAAACTTGGCTCTCAAAAAAAATCTGAGTTCCAAAAGAGTCGTTTTAATGCTGGCTCCACTGTTGTTACTAGGCATATTTTCACATTTTGCAGAAATATTATTCCTTTCTACATTAGCGTTAATTTTAACGTTGATCAATACGTTATTTCAGACCAATCAATTTCATACAAAAGGAATGGGAATAGCAATTTTATTGTCGTGTGTTACAGCTTTATTTTTAGACAAAAGCGCTCCGAAAACTCTTCTTACAAGTTATACATTTTTAATGCCTAGCATTACCTTAATTTTGGTTAGCATAGCGATTACTTGTCTTTCAATAATAAACGTTAAGCCAAAGATAAATATTCAAAAATGGAAGCAAACAATAACAAACAATATAAAAACGATAACGCTATTCCTCCTACTTTTACTAGTTTTTATTTGGATACTAGAAATCTGCACTCAAGCAAAAGCACTTCCTCATGGCGAAGTTATTCCGTTATACTTTATGCCGCTAAAATTAGGCACAGCTGGTTTATTCGCGTTAATATGGGTTTTTTCATTATCTGCAGAGGATGCTCAAAAATATGCAGCTTTAATGTTGTTATTTTTCGGCATTTTCTTAATGCAACTTTTACTTTATCATGGACCATTTCCACTATACACTCGTTTAGGCATATTTGTAGAGGAATTTCGATTTATACGCGATGTGACTTGGCCTGTTATTGCCATTGCTGGTGCAGGGGGCATCTATAAATCAATCAACGCAATTTTCAAAATAAAATCCAATTTAATAACCATCAAACAAAAATCTATTTATTTCCTTCTCTGCGCCTTTTTAATTGGTATAACGATATCCTCCTCTACGCTTTCTCATCTACTTAAAACGCAGTACATGTCAAATATGGCTTTAATAAAAGAGGAGGATTTCCCAATCATCCAATTTATGGAAAATGTTAAAGTCCCATCAGGTTCATCTATATTTGCTCCTACTTCTCTTTCAGAAAAGCTTTACAGCGTTACTGGCGCACCTATTTACACACCTCAAACACCTTTTTATGGCAATATCATATCTAACTCAAAGGACATTTCAAATATCTTGCTTGTACTAAAATACTTGAATGTAAGCTATGTTGTTACACTTAGATCAGATAAGTCGTTTTTGACGCAAACGCTACAATATTTTCCAAAGATTTATTCTGACTATCAGTACGACGTCTACAAAATAAGTGACTACCTACCTCCAAGCAATTCAGCTACTACTATGTTGTTAGCAAGTAATGGCAATCTTGCAGAAACTATCCTAAATTATGGATTCGAGGGGACTTTTCAATGGGTTGATGAATTTTATAACATAAATGGATGGCAACCCGACCTTGGTATGTTCTTAAACGTCATAAATCATACGGTTGTTCAAGATAACAACATTTTTCGACTAGAAGTTAAAGGTGTAAAGAACTCGAAAATCGTTGCTTTTTATAAATTTTTGCTCACAAATTGGATTTTTGTAGATGATAATACCTATGTTTTTTTGAAGTTTAAGACCAGTGGTGATACACGGTTATTGGTACACATACTTTATGATGATGGAACAATAGGCAACACATTATATATGGGTAGCGTTTATATGAACAGCAAGGACTGGGCTTTCTCAATTACCAAAATAGAAAAAGTTGGAAGATACATAAATGGATTCCGTATTGGTGTGAGCAATTTGTTTAATCAAGATGTAGATGAAATTTCGGCTGAGGTGGATTTTTTGATCGTTTTTAAATCAGCAATTCCTCATCGCTTTAATGATGCAGTTGCAGCTCTCTCTCTGGCGAAAGTTAATTATACAATTACATATGAGCTTGATATCTTCAACATTAAAAATTATAAAAACATTGTGGTAATTGATGAAGGCACATATACTGCTACTAATAATACATTAGATAGACTTTTACAATTGGCTGGGAAAGGGCATACAATATTAATATTGGGCAATTTTAGTAGGAATGGTCTTTTCTCACAGTTTATAGACTTTACTGGAAAATTAGTTCCAGCATCGCTTATAAAAATTGATAAGAATCATTATTACATTTATCAGAAGATATATGTCGAACAGATTCAACTACATAATTGTGAAGTGTTAGCCTCATATGAAACTGAGATAGGCTCTATTCCGTTAATTGTAAAGCTGAACAACACAAATTTATATTATATGAATATCTGGCCTATATTGGATGCTTTTAAAAATTCAAGTGATACCATACTTTTGAATGATGCAAGTCATCTTCTCAGGTTGCTTTTTGAAACAGTGATTGATGTTTACACTGAAGATATGCATAGGGCATTTTACTTAAAAAATATCGGTCCGCTGGTTATAAATGGTACTTTAAACGTTTCTATGCGTGAGCTATTTTTTACAAAAGAATTTATGGCAAAGTTTAACGAATCAACCGGTAGTGGTCTTACACTTGAAATTGATGGATCTATAGAATTGAATTCATATAAATATGGCTATAGTTTACTTATAATTTATGGAAAAGTGTCTATATTATTAAATGGCAGCATGATTTTATGCACAAACGTTGACGGACTTAAAATACTCGCGAAAGTATCAACGCTCGAAGGTTATGGACGCATCGAGTTTAGTTCTTTAACTTCTGCTGCACCTTACAGAGTGATACTCAATAATGTGAAATATGACTATCAAGGGTACTTTAGCGTCGAGGTCATACCTTTTTCTAACAATTTATTGTTTGTTTATCCTAGAAATCTTAACGGTTTTTTAAATTGAACGCTGACATCAATAGCATTGGTTTTATTTTCAGCTGTTTTCCACCGATTACAATGGGCGGTGTAGAAAGGTACCTTTTATATCTATCCGATTGTTTAACAAAAAAGGGTTTCTCTTCGATAATATTAACGCGCTATTATCCTCCTCTTCCAAAGAAAGAAAAGCATGCAAACTATACGTTATACCGAATAGGCCTAAGCCCCTTTCCTAAGGTTTATAGACGTTATATGAGTGGCTTTCAAGACTTTTTAGGCGATCACTTTACTTACTCCTTTCTTGGATTTTATGAAGCAATCAAGCTTCTTGAGAAAATTGATATAGTACATCCTCAACTAGGAGGGGAATATGATGTATTTTTGGGAATGAAGCTTGCATCAAAATTAAAAAAACCATTAATAATAACTGTACACGGCAAATTCGGTCATGAACCTGAGGATATATTACCTAGCGAAAAGCTTTTACGAATTTTAAAACAAGCTGATTTCGTAATAGTAAATCGAAAAACATCATATGATTTCCTAATAAATCAAAATATTACTAAACTTATTATGATGGAAAATCCGATACCAACATATCGATACAAAAAACCCGAAAACCTTGAAAATTTCAATAAGGCGTCAAATGGAAAAATTAGAGTGCTTTTTATTGGACGACTGACATATAGAAGAGGGGCTCACATAGCCGTTCATAGCTTCATTCAAGCTGCTAAGAAAAATTCAGATATTATCCTCTGGATAATTGGGGATGGACCTTTAAAATCGCCGCTAATAAAATTTATTGAAAAAGAAGGTCTTTGTAAAAGAGTTGTTTTCTTTGGAAAACAATTTGATATCAGGCGTTTTTTGTGGGGTTCCGACATTTTTCTAGCTCCTTCACCAATAGATAACTTCCCAAGTTTGTCTCTTAGAGAAGCTATGGCTGCTGGTTTACCAATTATTGCCACTGATGTGGGAGAAACGAGGGATTTAATAGAGCATAATGGAAACGGTATTATCGTTCCACTAGAGTCGGCAAAAATCGCAGAAGCTATTTTGGCATTAACAAGTAACGAGAAGCTGCGTCGCCGGCTATCAGAATCCGCTCGCAAATACGCCGAAGAGAAATTTGATATAAGTTCTTACTGTAGTACCTTACTAAAAATCTATCGATCGATTAAATAATGATTAAATAATAATGATTAAATAATTATGTATTAGTAAAAAGAGGAGGTATATTTTGGCATCAATTATTGTAAAAGGAGGGACTCCGCTGCAAGGCACTATTAGAATAAGTGGAAGCAAAAACGCAGCTCTTCCCTGCTTAGCGGCTTCTATTCTCACCAACGAAACTGTTATTCTCAAAAATGTACCTGTTATAGAAGACACCAAAAATATGCTTGAAATGATGCGTTTAATGAACGTTAAAGTAAATATTAGTGAGAATGCAGTAACAATAAAATCCGACAATCCGGATTTTGAGATTCCGCCACATCTTTCTAGACGTTTGCGTGGATCAATATTGTTCTTAGGCAGTTTGCTAGCTCGGTGCGGTCGCGTGAAGATTAGCGGTTACGGCGGTTGCCCCATAGGACTTAGACCGATAGATCTTCATTTATACGCGTTTAAGGCTTTGGGTGCCAAAATTAAACAGGGAAAAGACTTTATAGAAATTGCTGCTAACACCCTGAAAGGTGCGGAGATATCTTTTGACTTTCCAAGTGTTGGAGCCACAGAGAATGCGATTATGGCGGCATGTGTCGCAAAAGGAGAAACTATTTTGAAAAATGTGGCAGTAGAACCGGAGGTTCTTGATTTGGTTAAAATGTTGCGGTCTATGGGTGCAGACATAAAAGTCAACAGTAAAAGAAGAGAAATCAGAGTTACAGGCACAAAGGAAATTAGAGGTGTCAAACACAAATTGATCCCTGATCGTATAGAAGCTGGAACATATGCTGTTGCTGCGGTTATTACTGGTGGCAAAGTTACATTGCAAGACTTAAATGTTATGCATCTTAGGAGAGTGATTAAAAAACTTTTAGAAATGGGCGCAGAAATATCGATTACAAGCAAGTCGAGTCTTGAAATATATCCATCAAAGAGCCCTCTCAAGAACATAAATGTTATCACCAAACCATATCCAGGTTTTCCAACTGATCTGCAACCGCAGTTCGCAGTACTTTCTACTCAAGCTCACGGTATTTCTCAAATTCTTGAGACGATATACGAAAATCGATTTCTCTACGTTCCTGAACTTTGTAAGATGGGTGCTAAGATTGATGTGTTGGACCGTAGGATAATAATTAAAGGACCGACGGTCCTCTATGGTTCAGAAGTCTATGCAATGGACATTCGTGGTGGGGCAGCATTGGTTTTAGCAGGATTGATTGCTAAAGGTTCGACGATCATCAATAATGCTGAAGTGATAATGAGAGGTTACGAAAAAATTGAAAATAAACTTACGGAAGTTGGAGCAGAAATTGAGGTGATAAAGAGGTGATTGCTAACGTAGCCAATATTGTACAAAAAGGGTGGTGTACTGGCTGCGGGATATGTGAACTAGTATGCCCATCAAATGCTGTTGAAATGTTTTACGACAAAATTCGCGGAATATATTATCCATTAATCAGGGCTCACAGGTGCAACAATTGTGGTTTATGTTTGAAAGTTTGTTTCGGAGCTATGATAAGCTCCGTTAATTATGAGAAAATGAGGACTTATGAATCGATACTAGGAAAATACCTCGCATGTTACATTGGATTCGCAACGGATAAGAAAATAAGATTTAAGGCGTCTTCTGGAGGAATTGTTACCGCCCTTCTAGTTTTTTTGTTGGAAAATAAATATGTGGATGGAGCTATTGTAACTAAAATAGAGGCTGGAAATCCGCCATTGGCGAAGGCATTTGTTGCTAAAAGTAAAGAAGAAATTATCGCCGCCAGTGGTTCTAAGTATTGTCCGGTTTTGCTTAACGATGCTTTCAAGTCCCTTGAGCCTGGGAAACGTTACGTTTTTGTGGGTCTTCCATGCCAAATATTTGCCGTAAAAAGACTGGCAGAATTTAATAAATTCGTTAAGGATTCTATAAAATTGTACATAGGTCTCTTTTGCGGCGGAACACCCAGCTACAATGGAACAATCTATCTTCTACGAAAATACGGTTTAAAAGATCATAATATACAACAAATTAGATATCGCGGAGAGGGTTGGCCAGGCAGCCTAAGAATCCAGACAAGGTCAGAATCCCTCAACATACCATTTACAGAGTATTGGCCTTTAATCTCGCCCTGGTTTCATCTCAGCATTTGTATGATTTGCATTTTTGGCCTATCTCCACAATCGGATATCTCGTGTGGTGATGCGTGGTTTCCTGAACTCGTTAAAAAGGATAAGCAGGGGACATCCATCCTAGTATCTAGAAGCGACTTTGGTAACAAAGTCTTACATGAAGCAGAAGAAAGACATGCGGTTAAATTACAACAAATACATCCCAGCTCTGTAATAAAAGCTCAAAAAGCAATGATACTTTTCAAGCATTATAGATTGAATGCACGATTACGTGTTCTGCACCTATTTCAGAAAGATTATAAACTAAAATCTTCGGCGTATTCAATAAATCGCATTAATCTCAGCGATTATTTTGACGAAATCATCATGTTTATCGGTAGGTATTTAGCATCCCATAAAAATCTTTGGATACTTTTTGATCTTTACAGAACTGCGTTAAAGGGTTTTACCTCTTTTTATGCACAGTTAAAATGTTACTTGACTTATATATTGCGAAGGCTGTGAAGAAAACTCCTTTGAAGGAGGCTAGCTAATGATGATTATGTTTTTGAAAGACCTATACTTTCTTATCCACGGTAAAACTAAAATCCCTGTTGCTATTGTAACCTGACATTTATGGCACTAGGCCTCAGATAATTAAGTCTGCTCCTATAATTCACGAGGCTTTAAAGAGCGGTTTGGAGCTGAAGATAATTCATACCGGTCAACATTATGACTATGACCTTTCACAAGTTTTTATTGAG
>Ga0105158_1000985_pt1 | contig 11350 bp, 15 predicted proteins | sample LHCtaG_FD_81567 | JGI IMG/M metagenome (GOLD analysis project Ga0105158, IMG submission 81567) | Hot spring microbial communities from Little Hot Creek, USA to study Microbial Dark Matter (Phase II) - LHC4sed_matched | ecosystem: Environmental > Aquatic > Thermal springs > Hot (42-90C) >... | reverse complement strand
TCAATATTTCGCTCTCCAGCCGTGTTCAGAAAGGACAAGCTTCCTCCTACACTTCGGACATACAGGTCTGATTGGGCCCCCTTGTACTTCCTCGGGTTTAACCCCGGCCGAGATGGCCTGGATGGTGGCGAGGAGAGTAAGGTTTGAGAAAGACAAGTTTCCTAGTTTTTCGGTTAGCCAACGGAGGTGGTCAAAGGTCGTTATGACCGCACCGCACTCCGTGCACCTCACCAGAGCTCTTTTGACAGAGTTCCTAGGCTCCCCTTCGGGGCCGGCGAAAACGGTATACTGGGTGGTCAGCTTGATCCCCTCCACGGGGCAGCTCGAAGCACACTGACCGCAGCCTATGCAGCGCCCGTAGGAGACCTCGATGGTTCTTGTGTCCGCATCGTCCGAAACTGTGATTGCCTTGCTCGGACAGACCTCGGCGCAGGCACCGCACCCCATACACTTGTCCTGGAACTCGGGCCTCCCCCGATAACTCTCGGGAGGAGGTGAGGGAGTGGCTGGGTAGCGAACGGTGAAAGGTCTGCTCACGGCCGACTTCAGGGCCTCCGCCAGCTCCTTAAGCTTTAGTCCCATGCTTTCTCGAGAGCTGTATAAATTCTTCTTCAGTCAGAACTCTCTCCCTCCCCCCCTCGTCCACTATCGATACCCGGTCCGCACAGCTGAAGCAGGGATCTATAGAACCTATAATGATGGGGGCGTCCGCAATGGTGTAACCGATGAGCTGCGGTCTGAGTGAAGGAATGTTCACGTAAGAGGGCGCCCTTACCTTATGTCTCTCCGGGATGTTGGTGCCGTTGGATTTCACATAGTGTATGTCCTCCCCCCTCGGCGCCTCCACCTGACCTATCCCCTCGCCGGGCGGAACTTCTTTGAATTCCGCCCTGATGTCCCCCGGCGGGAGGGAGGAAACCGCCTGCTCCACTATTTCAGCCGATTGAATCGTCTCCAAGAGCCTGACAACGGTCTTCGCCCAGACATCCCCCTCGCTCATGACCGGTACCTCGAAGCTCAGCTCCTTGTAGGCCGCATAGGGATGATCCTTTCTCACATCTATTTGGAGTCCGGATCCCCTCGCCGTCGGCCCCACCGTGCAGTACCTCCTAGCGTCCTCCTTCGTGAGAACCCCAACCCCTTGGAGCCTAGCCTTGGTAACCCTGTCCCCCATAAGCATATCTATTGCCCTCTTGACGTTGCTCTTCGCTTCCCTCACCGCCTTCAGGATGAGGGGAACGTGCTCCGGTTTTATATCTCTCCGCACTCCCCCAACTGCCATCATGGCGTAGTTCTGCCTGTTCCCACAGACGACTTCAAAGACATCTAAAATCGGCTCCCTCCATTTCCAGCTCCACATGAGGAGAGTGTCAAATCCGATGAGGTGGGCGGCGACCCCGAGCCAGAGCAGATGGCTGTGGATCCTCTCAAGCTCGGCGATAATGGTCCTTATGTACCGGGCCCTGTCCGGAACCTCAATCTGGGCTATGTCCTCGACCGCCTGCACGAAGCATAGCGGATGAACATTGGAACAAATCCCGCATATCCTCTCCACCAGAAAGGTAACCTGCTCGTAGGTCATGCTCTCGGCGAGTTTCTCTATCCCCCGGTGGTTGTAACCGATTCTTATATCCACGTCGACGATCTCCTCGCCCTTGGTGTAGAGCTTAAAGAACTCCGGTTCCTTCAAAGCGGGATGATACGGGCCGATTGGGATAATCGCCGCCATTTACCCCTCCTTCCTCAATGGGTATTTTCCCTCGGGCCAAGTCTCCGCCAAGATCAACCTCCGGGGTGAGGGGTGTCCCTTAAATTCCACGCCAAAAAGATCATGAATCTCCCTTTCGATGAAGCCCGCCCCCTCTAAGACCCCAGTTATGGAATCGATCGATGGCTCGTATTTGGGAACCTCCGTCCTTAGGCTTACCACAATGCCCCGGGAATCTATAGAGAAATGGTACAGGAGTTCGAAAAAGGATGCGTGGTCGACGCAAGAGATGGTTGAGAGTCTTCCCCCGTACTCCTCAAACACGAGCTTCGCGGATTCCCTTATGTCCTCCTTCTTGACCCGGACGAAAATTCTCTTCTTTCCAAAGTGATGTTTTAGTTCGTATTCGATGAAGGATTCTCCCAGTCTTTCCTTCAATTCCTCAGCCAGCTTCCTCTCCTCTATTTCGGTCTCCATGCAAACAACCTCGCTCCAACCATTTCTCTCTTCCTCCTTGCCCTTGCGGCGATGGCCTCCATCTCCTCGAACTCGCAGTACATCAGGGCACCGGTTGGGCAAACGGAAGCGCAAGCTGGCTTCCGCCCATCCTCTAGTTTCCCGATGCATTCGTCACACTTGGTCGAAACGTGCCTGAGTTCTCTGAATTCAATGTTGCCGAAGGGACACACAATGGAGCAAGACCTGCACCCTATACACAGATTTTCGTTTACCACCACGGTATCTCCCACTCTTTTTATTGCATCTTTTGGACAGGCCTTGAGACACGGGCTGTTCTCGCACTGCCTGCAAACACCAGATAGCGGAAACCTACCCTCAAAAAGCTCCACATTTATACGCTTCTCCCCCCTGTTGACCTCGGCGCATGCCTGCTCGCACGCACCGCAGCCTATACAGAGATCTATATCGAAGTAAAGCTCCATCACCTCACCCCCAGCGAGGCAACGAGTGCCTTAAAGTCCGGCACATACAGTACCCCCTCTGGAATAGAGGGTCTGACCTTTGCCACCCTCTCCACCTCCCCCTCCGCGGATTTCACCACCACCCTGTCCCCCTCCTTTATGCCCATTTTCCCGGCATCAGCGGGGTGCAACTCAAGGAATTCCGGGGTGGGTCTTAAAATTTTCCATTCCGGGTTGAAATAGGTCGGCTGAGTGACCACAGCAAAGGGGAACCTCTCGTCTGTCTTGGGTGGACCCTGAGGCTGGGTAATCTTGAAACCTTTCCCAGAGGAGGTCTCAGAGGATGGACCCCCCTTGGTTTGGGAAATTCCCGGCCGTATCTTCTCAGATAGTCTTTGTAAAATGTCCGGGATCTCCCTCACCTTGGGTGGCGGGTCGGAAATGGGAGGAACGGTGGTGCTTCTCCCTTCCATGTCTGTATAGGTCGCCGACATTTCCGTGAAGGCTGGAACGGGTAAGAGGAGATCCGCCCCACTTTCCTCAAAGGTGGTGAAAAGAACCTTGAAGCTGGCGTCAATTTTTCTCGGATCCTCCCTGAAAATCAGCGCCACGTCGACCTTTTCGCCCTCGAATGGACCCGCCCCTGCTGCTTGCAGGAGTGTTGCATTGGGCGCCCCGGGAAGCACGAGAATTTTTGCCCCCACCAGCAGGGCCAAGTTGGAGACCCATTCAGGGGAAACACCTGGGGTCCAGAGGATGAGGGCCCTAGCCGAGCGAGAGAGGGCGGTTGCGGGAACTTCTAGGGCAGATCTCGCCACTCCGGAGAGCTCGAACGTCTCCTCCTTTACCCCCGCCAGGAACTCCTTCAGCTTCCTGAACCCCTCCTCCCTCTCGCACTCTTTCTTGTAAAGGCCCCGCTCGATCAGGATTTTCGCCAAGTGAAGGAGGACCCAAGATTCAGTCCCGGGTTTTGGCTGGATCAGCTGCGAGAACCAGCTTGTGGGGCCCGCCCTGCACGAAAGGTTGAAAAGGGGAACCCCCCTTTCATACTTGGCCCTGAGCACTCTCCCCGCCAAAACCGGAAACTGCTCGAAAGGCTCCCCCAGCGCGAAGATGAGATCGCACCTCTCGATCTCCTCTAAACCGGCCCTCTCGCCCCCCAGCCCCAAAGTGGGAAAGCTCGTATATAATTTACCCCTCACTGCCCGCATGAAGGAGGAAACTGCCGAGATCTCCTCCCCGGAGCAGGTGCCGGAAACGAGGGCGGCTTTACTCCTAGCGGCCTTGAGTTTCCTCGACAAAATCGCCAGCGCTCTCTCCCAAGAGATCCTCTCGTATCCCCCTTTTCTTCGCATAGGGTACAGGAGTCTTCTCTTGTGGTAGGTGATCCTCCAAGCAAGTATTCCCTTCGGGCAAAGAGGGTTCCTGAAGCTCACACCCTCTATCTCCCTTCCTTTCTCCAGATAGAGATCGCACAACAAGCAGCAGTGGGTGCAGACAGTTTTGGCCTCCATCACCACCACTCCGGGATGTGCTTGACTTGCTGGTAGGAGAAGATGGGGCCGTCCTTGCAAACGTAATAATGGCCGATGTTGCAGTGCCCACACTTCCCCACCCCGCACCTCATCTTTCGCTCCAGGGAGACGTAAATGTTCTCGGGCTTGTACCCCACCTGCAGGAGCTTCTCCACGGCGAATCTTATCATGATGGGCGGACCGCAGACCACTGCGATCTCCTTCTTGAAGTCGAGCTTAACGCGATCGAAGAGGATGGTGACCACCCCCACGTTTCCGGTCCAGCCGGCCGTGCCCACGTCCACGGTCAGGTGCACCTCGGCACCCTGCTGCCTCCACCTTTCATACTCCCGCCTGAAGGCCAGATCGGCCGGCGTCCTCGCACCGTAAAAAAGAATGATCTTTCCATACTTCTCCCTCTCGTGCAGGAGGGTGAGGAGGAAGGACCTAAGGGTGGAGAGCCCGATCCCCCCTCCGACTATCAGCACATCCTTCCCAACAGAGGCCTCCACAGGATAAGAGTTCCCGTAAGGACCCCTTATGCCCACCTTCTCGCCTGCCTGCATCCGGTGAACGGCGGAGGTCAGGGATCCGTGCCTCCCCAGGCTGGGATCGTAGGTCTTCATTATGGTTATCTCCAGCTGCTCCTGGAAGGGAGGGGAAGCGATGGCGAAAGGTGCCTCTCCCACCCCCGGAACCGTCAGCTCCACGAACTGGCCGGGCTTGAACTCTAACCTCCTCTCCGGCCTGAGGACAAAGGTCTTTATGTTTGGGGTCTCCTCCACCACCTCCAGAATTTCGGCCCTCTGGGGAAGGTAGGGGCTGCTCATTGTGCGGCCTCAAGTATCTCTCTCAGATCTATATTTCCCAGGCACGCCTCTATACACCTTCCGCAGCCCGTGCAGGCGTAAGTCCCGTACCGGCGGTAGTAATAGGCGAACTTGTGGAGCACCCTGTTGGCAAGTCTGGAGTGAAGCTCCGGCCTAGGGTTCACGCCCGCGGCCACCTTCTGATATCCCTCAAAAATGCACGGCTCCCAGAACCTAAGCCTCGCCAGCTCTTCGGCCATCCTCCTCTCGCTCAGGCTGAAACAGTAGCAGGTGGGGCAGATGTTGAGGCATGCTCCGCACTCCACACACTTCCTAGAGAACTCCTTCCACCGGTTCTCCCCCAGTCCCTCCACCCTCTCCAGTCCTTGGAGTTTTGAGCCCTCAAGCTTCCTCTCCGCCCTCTTTCTGTTCTCCTCCCGCTGCTCGAGCATCCTGGGGGTCACCTCTGTTGTGAACTCTGCAAGCGCCTCGAAAACCGGCAGCCCCTTCGGGGAGCCCAGCTCAACGATCATCCCATCCTCCACCGGGCTTAGATTCAAATCAAACCCCTCTTTGGGGTAAGGTGTGTAGCCCAATCTCGTACAAAAACATGCTTCCCACGGCTCGATGCAGTCCAAGCTTATGAGGGTGATCCTCTCCCTCCTCCTCTTATAGTGCTCGTCTACAGGCTCTTCTAGGAAAACCCGATCGAGCAGCTGGAGAGCCCTCAGGTCGCATGCCCTCAAACCCAACACCACTGCCGATGTTTCAAAAAACTGTGGCTCAAGCCTCGAAAGATCGGGGGAATACCGCAGGAGGAACTCGACGGCGGGGAGAAAGAGTTGCCTAACGGATGCCAGTCGCTTATCAAGAACAATACGATCCACTTTTTGCTCGTCGATGGGTTCGAGCAGAGGGTTCTCCCACCTCTGAACCGGCGCCAGCAGGGGAAAGGTTTTGGAGAGCTTCTTCAGCGCCTCCGCGGTTTTTTCTTTGGGGAGAAAGGCGCGGATTTTTTCCATCGATAGTAGTCAGGCTTTTATATAAATCCCGCCCGCACCGGAGCAAATACCAATAACACTCAGTGGCCTAGTTAGTGCGGGGTACCATAGCTCAACGAAGCTCTGTTGCAAGCATCTGGACCGCTCTCCTCAGGAACGCCACGACCCTCTCCACCCCCAGCCCAACCTCCGCACTGACGGGCCCTTCCAAGCTTTTGGGCTGTATACCCACCAGCAGAACCCTTGCCCCCAGCTCCACTTCCAAATACCTAGACAGCAGACCGAGCGGGAGAGTGTGGGTAGAAATGCGGGGACCCTGAGTCTTGAGGGGATCGAAAACCCGAAACTCTCCTGGCTTTCCCCCGAAATCCACGCTGTCGACGAAAATCACCCAAGCCGGGGAAAACCTTCTGAGGGGGGAAGTGACGTTCTCCGGGGAACTGCCACCCTCCAGAACTAGGATACCCTGGAGGTCCGAAAGCCTCCTGGCCACCAGCACCCCTGCAGCGTCGTCCCCCTTTGACTCGTTGCCCACCCCCACGATTGCCAGCTTCACCATACTCCCAGCTCCGAGAGCATCCGCCCGACGTCCGCAGAGAGCTTCTGGGGAGGAAACCCCTCGCCGAGACTGGCCTCCACCTGCGGATCGAACCCCACCCAAGAGTGCTTCAGGCCCATCCTAGCGACCTCCCCCCTCCACCTAGGTCCTTCCGTGCACATGTTCTCCACCACCCCTAGGATTTCCGCCCGCGCGCGGCGGAGGAGGTGCAGGAGCTTCCGGGCGGTTTCCCACGCGAGGACGGAAGGGGTGACGACCACCACGAACTTCGGCCTAAAGGGAACCAGGTCGAAAATCTCCTCACCCAGGCCGGGGGGCAGGTCGACCAGGAGGAAGTCGAGCTCGCCCCACCTGACGATGGCAAGGATCTCCAGAAGGGCCTCCGAAATCTCCGGGCCCAGCAGAGGACACGTATCGAAGAGAAGCCCCATGGAGAAAACCTTCACCCCTCTGCCCTCCACTGGAAGCAGGCCCTTTTCCTCCCGGGGGATCCCTGAAACGCCCAAAATGGAAGGGACGGAAGAGCCGTGGAGGTCGAGGTCGAGAACCCCCACCCTCTCGGATCCCAGACGAAGGGCTGAGGCGCAACAGAGGACGCTCTTTCCCACCCCGCCCTTTCCGCTCGCGAAACAAATCACCCTTTTGACCTGCCGCAGGTTCTCCTTGGCCAGCAGGGCGAGAGAACTCATTGTACCACGATCGATTTGATTTCCAGCTCCCTTCCGCCGGAAACCTCGAGTCTTGGGGAGCCGCACTTTGGGCAGCCAAAGGCCCTGAGGGTGGAGGGGAAGAAGTGTACGCACTCCTTCTGGGAGCTCGTGAGCGGCAGTTGGTCGAAGGAGAACTCGCCCCCGCAGTCCAAACACCCGATTCTCCCCCTGGCCGTCTCCACCTCCACCTCCATTCCTTCCGCCCCCGTGCCCTTTGAAATCTCCTTCAGGATGGAAACGAGAAGAGCGGGGCTGATCTGCCTGAACTCCCCGATCCTCAAAACCAGCTTCCTGACACCCCGCCCTTTGGCGACCTCGAGAACGCTCCTTAGAACACCCTCGGCTAGAATCCACTCATGCATCGTTTAATAACTCTTCCCTTACTTGTGTATGGGGGTGGATGTAAGCAGGCTGAAGGCAAGCGATCTCTTCGAGGTGCTCGATTTTTCGGAGCTTCAGGATATCGCTGCCATAGCGTACGAGAAGGAATTCGAGGCTGGACACGTCATCTTCAAGCCGGGGGACAGGGCGGAGGAGATATACATTGTGGAGGAAGGGAGGGTTTCAATCGATATCGAGGTTGGACCCTCTGAGAGGATCACCGTCTACGTGCTGGGATCTGGGGAGTTTTTCGGGTACCCATCCCTTCTCCCCTCCAAAGCATATACTGTGGTGGGGACCTGCTTGGAGAAAACCAAACTCATCGCCATTCAGGGAGACAAGCTCCTTTCCCTTCTGGAAAAAGACCCAACAAGAGGATACAAGGTCATGAGGCGGCTGGCGGAGCTTATAGCCAAGAAGCTCGCCGAGACCCGCCGACAGCTGGTCTACTGCGTGCTTCCACCAACCAGAGCATGAGTTTACTCTGGTAGACGCGAAACTCGCGACGAGAAGGTTCTCCCCAGCAACTGTTAATCCTCTTAAATCAAGTTTAATTGGTGATGAAGGACAATCCCGCGAAGCGAGAGCCGGTGTGAAGAGTAGGAGCACCGGTGCATCCGACGCGGGGACACCGGAGCCGCCCCGCCGAAAGGCGCGCCATCATGGGTCCTCCTGGAAGCGGATTGGCGGAACGCCTCGCCGTGCCCTGGAGACAACCCTGGCGCGGTACAGGCGGGGATGGCCCCGCAGAATCCCCACCACGAGGGTTACCGGGCGGAGGACGCCGGACGGCAAGACGATGAGCCCCGGGGTTAGTGTGTTGGGGGAAAGCGGGGCCGCTCTAAAGTTTAGTTAGCCCTTTCCACTTCCAACACTTTCTGGCGAAATCAGGCAGCTCGCCGTGCAGCTTGACCCAGTTCTTGAGAAAGGAGACCGTCCGGGGGTCGGTGAGGTATCCGGAGCCGAAGTCCCCGAACTTTTCGTGGAGCCCCCTTATCCTCCTGTCCCTCCTCACCTTCGCCAGGATGGAGGCGGCGGAAACCTGGACATACTTGCGGTCCGCCCCATTCTCCACCACAAGGGTCGGGCTGGTTCTCAGGTACCTCCTCAGCCTTTCCTCGAAGAGCTCGGGGCGAGGATCCGGGGAGTCTATGTAGGCCTTGGCGGGCTTCAGTCTGTCCAAAATTCGAGCAAAGGTCTCCGCCTCGATCTCGTTCAGGTTCTTCCTCTCCATCAGGCGGTCCAGCTGCTCGGGCCATATCTCCGCCCTCTCCACCCTGACGGCCAGACTCTCTATGAGGTCCGAGAGTTTCTCCCTTCTGCTCGGGCTGAGGAGCTTGGAGTCCCTCACGCCCGCCCCCTTCAGCTTGGGGAGATCCGATTCCCTGAAGCTTACCCCGCAAAGAACCATGGGGCCTAGAATGGGTCCCCTTCCAGCCTCGTCGAGACCGGCCACGATCATCCCTAATTTCTTCCCTCCCCTTTTCTGATGAGGGTGGACCTGCACACCCACTCGGTTTACTCCGGGGACGCTGCACAGACCCCTGCCGAGATGATTGCCGTTGCGAAGAGGAGGGGTCTGGACGGGATCGCCATCACGGATCACAACACCGTGGAAGGAGGGCAGGTAGGAAGAAAGCTGGAGAAGGACTTCGTAATTTCCGGCATCGAGGTTGCTTCCAGCGGGGGGCACATTCTGGCCTTAGGTGTGAGCGGGCCAATTCCCAAGAACCTGAGCCCACAGGAAACCGTCGAGAGGATCAGAGAGGAGGGGGGAGTGGCGGTGGCGGCCCATCCCTATGCCCCCTTCAGGTCGGGGGTCGGGGATGAGATAAAAAGGGTGGACTTCGATGCCATCGAGGTTCTCAACGCTCATCTTCTCTCCAGGAACTCCAAGGCGCTGAGGATCTGCAGGAGGCTGGGAAAACCCATGAGCGCTGGGAGCGACGCCCACCTGCCAGAGGAAATAGGCGGGGCCTTCGTGGAGGCCGAGGTTTCTTCCCTGGAGGATCTCTTGGAATGCCTCAGAAGGGGAAGGGTCAGGATTGGAGGAAGTCTGCCCTCTCTCTGGGCCGAGCTCCGGTCGCTGGCGAAGAAGAGGATGATAAAAATGAGGAATTTCTTCCGCCGCCTGTCGAGTTCCGGTACCTAGAGAATTGCAGAGAGTCCCAGATCCTGAAGGAGGCGCTTAGCTCTCTCCTTCCCTAGGAGAGCGAAGAGCTCCTCCTTCGCCTTCTCATCCCACCGATCCAGAAGCTCCTCCACCCTTTGGAACTGCTCCGGGCCCAGATCTCTAGCGGCCTCCTCCAGAGCCCTCCTCCTCCCGCGCAGAAGCTCGCGGGGACTGATTACCGCTCCCACAAAAAAATCGGTTTGACACACTAAATCTCTCTAAAAACCACGCTCGTCCCCCTATGGATGAGGGTGGTGGTGATAGCCCCCCATCCGGACGACCTGGAAATCTTCTGCGGGGGGACGGTCATAAAGCACGTCAGAGGGGGGGACAGGGTGATCGAGATCCTCGCCACCGATGGGCAGAAGGGATCACTTCTCAGTTTTCTGAGGGGATGGAAACCGTCCCAGCAACTGGCGCGGAGGAGGAGGGAGGAGGCGGAGCGGTCCGCTTCCTTCCTAGGGGTGGAACTCAGGGCGCTGGGACTGATGGACCGAGAACTCACCGTGCCCCCCCTCCAAGAAGCCTTGAAGAGAGAGTCCCCGGACCTGATATACGCACCCGACCCCGAATTTACTTTTTATTCCCATCCCGACCACTTGACCGCGGGGAGGGCCGCTGCCCCCTTCAGACCCATCCGCTTCTATCACACCACCAGGCCAAACCTCAGAGTGGATATCAGGGAGGTCCTGAAGGAGAAGAAGAGGGCGATAAAGCTCCACAGGAGCCAGTGGTCAGTCTGGGGCCTCACCTTCCCGCTGAGGGGGCGGAGGATTTCAACTCCCTTTGAGGAATTCAGGGAGCTGAGGTGATCGAGGCCAAGGTATCGGTGGGGAGCAAGCTCTGGAAAACCCCCATGATCCTGGGGCAGTTTCTGGAGAACATGGGGGATAACATATACGGCGGGCTCTGGGACCCCAGCCAGCCGCCCGAAAACCTCTGGCTCGGGGGGATAAGGAGGGACGTGCTGGAGCTAGCAAAATCCCTGCGACCCCACATTATAAGATTTCCGGGAGGCTGCGCGGCCGACTACTACCACTGGAGGTATGGGGTGGGACCCAGAGAGAGGAGGCCTGCAAAACCCAACTACTACTGGAGGTGGGCGGGAGGGGGGATAGGGAGGCCCGAGACCTACCAGTTCGGAACCGACGAGTTCTTGGAGTTCTGCAGGGCGGTGGGGGCGGAACCCATGATCACCGTGAACGCTGGGACGGGGAGCCCGGCTGAAGCTGCGGGGTGGGTGGAGTACTGCAACGGGGACCCCTCCACGCAATACGGGAGGCTCCGAGCCTCCTACGGGCGCCGTGACCCCTGGGGGGTGAAGTACTGGTGTATCGGAAACGAGCAGTGGGGGCCCTGGGAGAAGGACTCGGGTTCGCCAGAGTACTACGCACAGAAGTTTCTCAGGTTTGCCAAGGCCATGCGCTCGGTGGACCCCGACATCAAGCTCGTGGCCTGCGGCCTCAACTTGGAGTGGGGGGAGGGGGTCTGGCCCCAGCTCCTGCCCGCCCTGCTCATCAGGCCTCTCTTCAACCCGCTCAAGCCCATCTTCAACCCCCTCAACTGGAGGAACTG
>Ga0105158_1000982_pt1 | contig 11377 bp, 6 predicted proteins | sample LHCtaG_FD_81567 | JGI IMG/M metagenome (GOLD analysis project Ga0105158, IMG submission 81567) | Hot spring microbial communities from Little Hot Creek, USA to study Microbial Dark Matter (Phase II) - LHC4sed_matched | ecosystem: Environmental > Aquatic > Thermal springs > Hot (42-90C) > Sediment... | reverse complement strand
TGGCTGCCGAATTGCAGGACGACGACGTACGGCCCTCGCGGCACCCGGAAGCTAGCGGTACAGTTGGGCGCTACCACGCTCTGCGCTTGGCTGAGGTTCTTCGCGAGCGCAATGGAACAAAGGGACGGCTGCCGCCCGCTCTCCAGCACGCCCTTCACGGTCAGCGTAAAGAGCCTGGTCATGATCAAGGGCACCGTGAAATTGCTCGAGACCAGCAGCGAGCCCCTGTAGGGCTCAGCGAGCGGGTGAGATGCTTCAAGCACGTAGAAACCCTGAGCCAGCTCAAGCGTTGCGACCCCGTCCAAGGCCGTCGTCGCGCACGTAGAATTTGCGCACACTAGCGCTCCCGGCAGGGGGGTGCCGTCGTCACCGACCGCTTTCACAGTCACGAAGCACGTTGCTGCGCGCCGGCTACCTAATCCCTCCACGCGCTGCTGCCCGGGCAGCGTTACCAGCTTCCCACCCACAACCGCAGCAGCCCTACCACTTAGCAGCTTGAGCCTTAAACTGGGTTCCGCCGGGCTGATTTTTTCGGCGCGCAACTCACCGGTTAACGCGTCGAGGAGAGCGCAGTAAGCTGTGCCCGCTACTGGATCGTAGCTTGCTACCGCCAGCTTCCAATCATCGTCGAGCCGCGATAGCACCCTCCTGCCCGCTGGGATGGGCAGGACTATGTACTTTGATAGCCCTCTCTCGATGTCCAGCACGTAGACGCCCAGCCTACCTTCGTCAGCGCGCGTGTAGTGGAGCAACCCGCCGCTGGGGGAAAAGCCGTAGCTGAGCCACCCTTCGTGGGGGTGAGGCGGGGTAAACGTTTTGAGGGGGGAGCTTAAGCCCTTGGCAGCCAAAGCAGCTAAGTCGTAAACTTTCACGGCGTCCCACAGGACTAGCACCAGCCAGCTGTTGCGCCACAAGACCGATGCGGATTTCAGGTGTGATATGGATGCCGAGAAGAGATCTTCGCCTTTTTCAGTATCGCGTATCACGATGTATTTTTCGTCGTTCAGCACGCAGATGTAACACAGCGTGTTGAAGCCAGCAAGCAGCAGCGCGTCGCCACTCGGGCTCAACGAATAGTCCGTAAACCTGTTGACAACGCTGTGGCTCCAAACTACGTGCATCGTTGGCACGCTCACGAGCACCGCGTAAGCTCCAGCATAGATGAGGGCCACACCGCTTGCGTATATCACGCCGGAAACTCCCGGCTTGATTGAGTTGGGATCTAAGGCGAGCTTGAGCCAGGAACTACGCCCGTCGAAAGCTAAGAGCCCGAGCCACGCCCTATCCGTAAGTACGAGCAGGCCGTGAGGGGGTGCGGCTTCGAGGTGCACGGGTAAGCCGTAGTGCAGCGTGTCGAAATCCCACCTCAAGCCCCCCTCTAGGGAAACCACCGTGCCGTTCCTCAGCGCCAGGAACAGCGAGGAGTTTAGAGCCGAAACGTCAACCACGTCAAGACTGAAGGTTAAAGGCTGAGCTAATGCTGCAGCGCTGAGTGCGGCGATCGAGAGAAGCCACATCGCGAAACGTGCGTTCTCCTTCATTGTAAAGCTGCGCGCTCCCGCCCTTGATAAGGGTTCCGTTAACGCTCTCCGAGGGTTGCGGGGCTTTCCCCGCTAGCTGGGGCGGAGCGCGCTCCGCCGCCGTGCCAGCCTAAGGGTTGCTGGGGTTGCGTTCAGAAAGAGGAGCGCAGCGAGGGTGATGAGGCTGACGTCGTTGCCCCACGTTGACATTGAGTACCTCAAAAGGAGCGCGTGCGTGCCGGGTGGCACGCGTATCTCGATAAAGGGTACGCGGTAGTTAGCGATCACGCCGTCCCCGGGGACCCACACGTACGATGGGATGCCGGGGTAGTAGCGCCCCACCGGGACTTCGCGGCCCGCGACGAAGGCTCTCCAACCTGGGTAGAATACCTGGCGAATCCGGACGATCGCATCGCGGTCGGCCTTGTACACCACGACGATTCTATTCGGCTCGAGCTTCACCCGCAGTACTTCGCCCGAAGTTATGTCCACTATCGCGTTGAAGGTGGAAGTTTTGAAGACGTGGAACGGGGGTTCGGCGTAAACCTCCTCAAAGAGGTCAGGCCTCGACTTCAACGCTGCGGTCAAGGACTTGTCGAAGAGCACAAAGTAGCTTATGCCGAGTTCCCTCGCGAGTTCGTAAACCCTTTCCGGCCGCTGAGCGAGCCAGGAAATGGGTTGACCGAGCAGATGGTCAGTTTCCGTGTTGGCTAACGGGTGGGTGATGTACCTGGTGCCAAACCCCCCTCCGATCTGGGGCTTCCCCGTGAGGATCGAGGACAGGTAGAAGTAGTGGGATACCGGCAGGTAGTTCCAATCGCCGAGCTTCCAGAGAGTGTCCTGGTAGAAGACGTAGGTGTTCTCCGGTACATTCGCGCGAACCCACTCCATAATTTTGACAAGCTTAGCGATCCCGGGGAAGTCGGTGTCCATTTTGAAGATCAAGGTCTCCGAGTAAGGGTAGTAGAAGTCGGTCAACCGGAAGTGCGATTCCGCAATCACGGCCACTAGCAGCAGGGCGGCCACGCCGACGCCCAAGTAGCCGAGCTGTGCCTCTGAGCCCTTAAGCCTCCGCACCAAAGAGTACGCCTTCCCCAATAGGGTAGCGGCTCCGAGAGCTGCTGCCGTGAACGCTAAGTACCTCGCTAGCCCGGCGAACTTATAATACGCGTAACCCTCGCTCAATGGCAGCGCTTTAGCGAGGTCCACATCCCACCACAGCACTCTGAACTTGAAAGAATCCGGGCCGGTCGCAACTAATAGCAGCACCGAAACGACCGAGGCTAGGGCGGCGGGGGGTCTCTCGCTAAGGACGGCTGCCAGCGCGAATAGAGCTGAGGCGGAGACCAAGCGCAAGCCCAAGTAGCCGTCAAAGGGAGACGCAGCGGAGACAATCCACATGAACAAGGCGGAGGAAGCCGATACCGCGAGCACCGGCGCGTGCTCTCGCCTCGTGGAAGCGCAAGAGGCAGCGATCGAAATTGCAAAGAGGGCTAAAACGAGGGGCCCCAGCGATCCGAGAAACGCTCTCACGCCCCAAGGGCCGGTGCGCCAGGTGATCGTCGGCAGGTTGTGGTACTCCCAGTTGGTAAGCGACAGAGGGACTACCCAGAAGGCGATGAGAGCCAGCGCGCCTCCCACAGACGTAACGAAGGCTACCCCATCCCATACCAGCGCAGGCATCGCAGAGATGACCTTAACCTTAAGCCCGCCCTCTCGGTGCAGGAAGCGCTTTAGCGCAAATATCACGGCTACAAGCGCCTCGGCCATGAGGAGGGCGATGCCCGTCATCAGGTGGCTCAAAACAGCGGCGGCGCCTAGGAGGGCGGAGGCCGAAGCTCTCCTTAACCGCTTCCACCCCCTACCGCTCAGGGCGCTCCACTCGGCTGCGAGTGCTAGGAGCGCGAAACCTATCCCCAGCCTGTGCGGCCACATCCCAATGTAGTAGAGCTGCTTGAGCCCAGCGTCCAACCACACGGACTCCTGAGGTGTTACGACGACCGAGAGCAACGCTGCTAGCGCTGCTGCTGGCACCCCGCCGCCCGTCGCTTTAGCCAAGCAGAAGGCCCCGACCGCTGGGAGCACGTACGTGATGATTAGCGCGAGCTTGTAAGACAGGACGATGTCCAAGAGCTTGAAGGAGGCGTAGCGGATCACCGCCACCAGCAGGTAGGCACCGGGGTTGTAAAACTGATTAAAGACCCAGCCGAAGTTGTTGTAGGGGTCCCAACCTAGGATCGTTAGCTGGGGGAGGAAGAACTCTGAGGTGAGGTAGGAGCAGACAAGGTGCGGAGGGTGGTCCCAACCGGGGGGGATGCCCTCTCTGAAGAACGTCTTGACCGAGGACAGAGCGAAAAGTAGCACAGCTAGGAGTGCAGCAAGCTCGAGCAAAGGTTCTACGCGGAATCCCACGTGCACCTCGCTGCAGCGCAGCTAAAAAGCTTCGCGCACAAGCTCCAACGCGCGCCGCCTCCTCCCCCGCAAAGCCTTTAAGCTTCTCCCAGCCAAAGGAGGTGGGCCGGTAGCTCAGCGTGGGAGAGCGCCCGCTTAGGCGCCAGTGAGCGCCGCGGCACGCACGCCTTAGGCGGCCGAGAACGCGGGAGGACCCGGGTTCAAGTCCCGGCCGGTCCACCACCTCACGCGTAGCTGCTTCAGCCCCTAAGGTTATCGTTGCGACGCTTGCGCCTCAAACCTCAGGTATTTGAAACGGCACCGCGGCTTTGGGTTCCGCGTGGTGAGGATCGAGGTCGACTTTCCGGCTAAGGTTTACGTTGGGGAGGGGGTTGCGGGCACGCTGGGCCTCGAGCTCTCTGCGATGGGGGCGAGGAGGGTTTTGCTCGTAGTGAGCGATGCCGTCGAGAGGGGCGTTTTGAATGAGGTTTGCGAAGACCTGTCGGCGACGCGGCTAGAGTGGGGCACATTATTCGTCCACCCTGAAGCTTACAGCACTCAAGCAGTCGATCGCGTTGCGGAGCTCCTCCATCGGATCCAAGCGGTGGTAGCGCTGGGGTGCTGGCTCCCCGCGGCTTTGTCCAAGATCCTAAGCGCGCGCCTCGGAACGGCGCTCGCAGCGGTTCCCGCGCCCCCCGGTCTTGCCGAGGCCTTCAGCAGAATGACCGTGCAACCGCGCGGGTACGTGGGCCCCTCCAAGCCGCTAAGATTGCCCGATGTAATTTTCGTCGACGCCGGATTCATCAACCGCTTGCTGCCCAGCGAGGAGCTTCGGCGGGCCCTCGCCCTGGAGACCCTCCTTGGCGCGCTTGAGGCGCTGGCCGTTGGCTGGAGGAACGGCTTCGTCAGCTTGCTGGCGGGGGCGGCAGTGGAGAGGCTAAAGCGATCACTGCGCACCCCATCCGACGATGATGTTCGGCATCTCCTCGAAGCGTCTGTCTACGCGGCGCTGGCGCGAGGGCACGCTATGTGTTCGGCGCCCTCCTCGCTGGCTAGGGCCCTCTTCACTCTCTTCGGCGTGGACCCGTGCGCTGCCGAGTTGGCGATCGCGAGAGCTTGGGTGGTGGCAGCCTTGCAGGCTGTTGAGGGGTTGCCCGCAGCCGGCACGTACCGCAAAGCGGTGCGCTTGCTAGAGGAGCTTACCGGGGGCTTTTCAGCAGTTCCCACGCTCGACGAGTTGGGCGTGGAAGAGAAGAAGTTGGACCTTGTCGCGGAGTACGCGTGGACCTTCGAGCACCACTGCGCCGAGCTCGATCCAGTGGTGTCGAGTAGGTTCAGCTTAAGGCGGCTGCTCCTTGAAGCTAGCTCTCGGAAAAGCGGCCGACGCCGCTAAGGGCGGCGTGCGCAGGGTGGGTTCAGGGGGTCGGTGACCGCTACCCTGTACAGGAGGCACCGCCTCGAATTTCTCTCGTAGAATATGCATCCGTCGCATTTCCTCCCGGCGCTGGGACGGGCTTGAGCGGCTTTCGCAGCTTCGGCGCGCCCCTCCAAGCTAACCTCTTCTACTTCAACCGGAGGGGGATGCGCAACGAGCACTGCACGCCTGAGAGATGGCGTTGGCTGAAGCGGCGATCGCTCGGGCCCCAAGCGCGCCTTCTCGGGCGGGCCCTCACCAGGGCTTTGCGCAGCGGGCTTCGCCAGCGGTTGCTCGGTTTTCTGCGCAACCGCTGGTGTGAGAGCTCTCTCGGCTGGCTTCAGGGGTTCAGCTGAACGCTCCGGCGCGTGCCGGCTTGGCAGCGAGTCCCTTATGCGCAGCTCGATTCGCGGGACATCCGCTGCTCGTTTGGGTTGCGCGACCTGCGTGGTGGGTTGAGGCACTGGTTGAACCGCTAGCGCACCCCTCACCACCTTGAGCCCCTCAAACGCCAGCGCCTCCTCGATTTCCTCGCGCGTGGGCACTTTCCCCTGAAGTATCGCTCTTCCGTTGTAGACTATTGCGGGCAAGCTCTGTATCCCGTACTTCCTGAACTCGGCTGTCGCTATCCCCCCGTAGAGCTCTTCTAAGGTCCTGAGGTAGTAGGGGAAGTCCTCGGCCCTCTTTAACTTCAATCTTACGACTTTGATTTTAGGTTTTTTTCCTTTTATATTGTCTATAACATTTTTCAAAATACTAACTAGCTCTTCGTGCGAGGGCTCTTGGCACACGTAGACCGTTATTTTGCCTACCACGGGGTATAGGGGGTTGAGGGTATAATAGCGCTTACGCCGATAGTTCGCCATCAGGTAAACCTTAAGATCGCGTGTGCTCTCTCTCGCACGTGAGCGCGGGTCTTGTGGCGGGAGTCGACATAGGAGCTACCTATACGCGAGTGGTGATCGCTGACGAGAAGGGCAGGATCCTCGAGCGAACGAAGTTCGAAACTCCGAGGAGCAGCAGAGAGGCGGTCCCTGCCTCGATCGCGCGCGCTATAAGGGAACTACTGAAGAGAGTCGGGGGGTCCGAGAGGGATCTGAAGGGCATAGGCGTCGGCTCGATAGGCCCCCTCGACGTGAAACGGGGCGTGATAGTGAGAGCTGCGAATCTCCCGTTGGAGAACGTCCCAATTGTCGAGCCCCTAGAGAGCGAGTTCGGCGTCAACGCGTACTTGGTCAACGATTGCGTGGCGGCCGTCATCGGCGAGAAGCACATGGGAGCGGGGCGCGAGCACAACAACCTCGTATACATCACGATAAGCACGGGGATAGGCGGAGGAGTGTACGTCGACGGCCGCGTGCTTCTGGGCAAGGACGGCAACGCCCACGAGATCGGGCACATGGTGATCGACGCCGAAGGCAAGCTCGTTTGCGGGTGCGGCAAGAGAGGGCACTGGGAGGCGTACTCTTCGGGTAGCGGCATACCGAAGCTCGCCAAGCTGCTGGCCGAGGAGAAGCCTGAGCTCTTCAAGCGCAGCATGCTCGCCAGTAAAGGCGACCCGCTGAAGCTAACCTCCAAAGACGTTTACGACGCAGCCAAGGCGGGCGACGCGTTCGCTAAGGTGGTTGTGGAGGAAGCGGCAAAGTACAACGCGATGGGCGTAGCGAACGTGATCAACGTCTACGACCCATCGCTCATCACAGTTGGTGGCTCGGTAGCGCTCAACAACGTGGAGCTCGTAGTGGAGCCACTAAAGAGAATGGTTCACCAGTATGTGGTGAATAGGGTACCCGAAATAATCGTCACTCCGCTCGGCGAGGACGTCGGGCTTTACGGCGCCGTCGCGTTAGCGCTGGGGCTTGAGCAGCTGCCGATCGAACGCTCACGCTAGCTGCCACGTCGTTTCTTCGCCGCGGTCGTACAGTTTCACCCCCAGCTTTGCCATCTCTGAGCGGATCCAGTCGGCTAGCTCGTAGTTCTTGGAGCGCCTGAGCCTCCTCCTCACTTCCACGATCAGCTCCACTAACCGCTCGAACGGTAGCGGGGGGCTCTCCGCGAACGCGCCGTCAAGCACGCCGAGCACGTTGTTAAACTCCTCCATTAAGGCGTAAGCTCTGAGAACGACCGCGCCCTCGGGTTTCTGGGGGATTCGCGAGAAAACCAGCGAAGTTAGCTCGTACACGTAGCTGAAGGCTCTACTGACGTTGAAATCGTCGTCCATCGCGCTGTAGAACCCCTTCCTTAGCTCGTCCATCTTCATCAGCAGCGAGCGCCCATCCTCGCTTAGCTTAAAGCTGTACTCCTCTTTGCGCAGCAGGTCGCGCAGGATCTTCACGGCGGCTGCTAACCTCTCGTAGTTTCGCTGCGCCTGGTGCAGCGCCTCCTCGGAGAATTCGACCACGCTCCTGTAGTGGACGGTGGCGAGCCACAGCCTCACGACCTCCGGTTTCCATTTGGAGAAAGCCTCTTTCAGGGACAGTATGTTGCCCAAGCTCTTCGACATCTTCTCGCCCTTCACGGTTAGCATTCCCGTGTGGAGCCAGTACTTGACCCAGGGGCGCTTCCCGAGCGCGCTCTCGCTCTGAGCTCTTTCGTTCTCGTGGTGAGGGAATATGAGGTCGCTGCCTCCGCCGTGCACGTCAAATTGCGCTCCCAGGTAGAGCGTCGACATTGCGCTGCACTCTATGTGCCAGCCTGGCCGCCCAGGACCCCAGGGGCTCTCCCACCACGGCTCTCCCGGCTTCGCGGCCTTCCACAGCGCGAAGTCGTAGGGGTTCCTCTTCTCCTTCACGAACTCCTGCTCTTGGCCCCACAACTCGCGCGCGAGCCTCCCGCTGAGCTCGCCGTACCCCTCGTAGCTGTCCATGTCGAAGTACACGCTGCCGCCGGGCGCTACGTACGCGTGGCCTTTCTCGATGAGCGTTTGGATGAAGCGCACGATCTCGTTTATGTGCTCAGTCACGCGGGGGTGGAGGTCCACCCTGATGTTTAGCTTCGACAGGGCGTCGAGGTAATCTCTCGTGTACATGTCGGCAATGTCCTTCCAGCTCACCCCCTCCTCTGCCGCCCGCTTGATGATCTTGTCATCTATGTCGGTTATGTTTTGGACGTGGAAAACGTCGTAACCGATAAGCTTCAGGTAGCGTTTTATGACGTCGAAGGCGACGTACGTCCTAGCGTGCCCGAGATGCGTGTAATCGTAAACCGTTGGACCGCACACGTAGATGGAGACCTTGCCAGGGTTTACTGGTTCGAAGACTTCAAGCCTCCGGCCCAGCGTGTTGAAAACCCGCAGCACAATTCGGCGCTCACCGACGCCCTCTCCGGGGGAAAACCGTTTAAACGTTGCGTCGCTTAACGGGCTGCGGCACCCCCTCTCCGCGCCTTTTGGGTCTTCGCTTCGTAAGCGGCCTTCACGAAGGCCACGTACACGGGAGCTGGCCGCAGCGCCCTGCTCTTGAACTCCGGGTGGAACTGGACGCCAACTATCCACCTCGCGGTGCTTAGCTCAACGGCGTTGACTATCTTCCCTTCGGCGTCCGTTGCTGAAATCCTCAGCCCATGCCTCTCCCCCATGAGCGCGTAGTCCTTGATGATATGGTAGCGGTGCCTAAACCTCTCCCTCACGACTTTTGCACCGTACGCCTCGTAAAGCCGCGTGCCCTCAACTATGCGCACCTCGTGGGCGCCTAACCTCATCGTGCCACCTTTAGCGGTCACGCCCCGCTGCTCGGGGAGAAGGTCGACGACCGGGTAGGGGGTGGAGGGGTTTATCTCAGTCGAGTGGGCGCCTCTGAGCCCTAGCACGTACCTGCAGAACGCTACGAATAGGAGCTGGGCTCCGAAGCAGATGCCAAGGAACACCTTGTCGTTCTCTATCGCGTAACGAGCGGCCTGGATCATGCCCTCAACCCCCCTCGAGCCGAAGCCCGGCGTCAACAGGATGCCGTCGGCTTTGCCGAGCTCCTCCTCCATCAAGCCGGGGTCCTCCTCGAACTTAGAGGAGTCGATGTACCTGATCTCGACTCCCAGGCCTAGGTGAGCGGCCGCGTGCTTCAGCGCCTCGCAGATGCTGATGTAACTGTCCTGAATCATCGTGTACTTGCCCGGCATCGCTATCACCACCTTGTCCCTCGGGTACTTGTACCTCCAGACGAGGTTTTCCCACTCCCGCAGCGCCTGCGGCAGCGGGTCCTCCCTGTCCAAGCGGAGTAGCTTGACAAGGTAGCGCCCCAAGCCCTGCCCTTCGAACACCAGCGGGAGCTCGTACACGACGTCGAGGTCGGGGTCGGAGATAACCGCTTCCTCCGGCACGTTGCAGAAGAGGCTAATCTTGCGCCTGACGTCCTCCGTCAGGTAAGTCTCCGACCTACCGATGATCACGTCGGGCTGGAGCCCCATGCTTTGCAACTCCTTCACGCTGTGCTGGGTGGGTTTCGTCTTCTGCTGCCCTACGGTCTTCAGGTAGGGGACCAAGGTCACGTGCACGAGCGCGGTCGTGCCGGGCGGCGACTCGAGCCTGAACTGCCTAATCGCTTCGAGGAAAGGCATCGCCTCTATGTCGCCAACCGTGCCGCCGACCTCCACTACCAGCACATCCGGCTTGCTCCGCTCAGCGACCATCCTTATCCTGCGCTTGATCTCGTCGGTTATGTGCGGGATCACCTGGATGGTTTTGCCCAAGTACTCACCGCTCCGCTCCCGCAGGATCACCGTGAGGTACACCTGGCCCGACGTTATGTTGTTCGGGGGGTGCATGTTCACGTCCAAGAACCTCTCGTACGTGCCGAAGTCCTGGTCTATCTCGGCTATCGTGAAGCGGTAGCCGGGAGCCGGCTCGAAAACCCACACGTCTTCGCAGACGAAGACCTCGCCGTGCTCGATCGGGTTGAGCGTCCCCGGGTCCACGTTGAGGTAAGGGTCGATCTTTATCATGTCAACCTTGTACCCCCTCAGCTGGAACAGCTTGGCGAGGGAGGCCGCGACGACGCCTTTCCCGATCCCGCTCAGCACGCCCCCGGTGACGAAGACGTAGCGGGTCCGTCTAGCGTCGCTCGCGCCCGCTCCCCTCGCCGAAAGTTCCACGAACCCTTTCGCCGCCTCTGCAGCCCCCATTGCAGCTGCGCCGCTTTGCGGTGCCAGCCTTGGTGATGAGAGCGAGCGCTCTCTTGCGAAGCGAGTCGGCCCCCTCACTAGGCCAGTTTCCACGCGGAGACGCTCTCCCGCGAGAGGATTTATCCTTGGCGCGAGCGTGAACACTAAATAGCCCTCGCGCACGCGTGTGGCAGATGGAGCAGACGCGCAGAGGTCCCTCAAGGGCTAGCGCGCTGGCAAGCGTCGCTATAGTAGCGCTTACGCTCTTCGTGTTAGCTCTGCCGGAGCTCAACAAAGGGTTTGTGAAGGCGGAAGCGGATGCTGTAACGAAAGCTCTCGAGCGCTTCACTCAGCCAGATCTCTTCGCCATCGCTACACTAGACCTCAGCGGGCAGTGGCGCTACATCGTGAAAACGTATGAAGAGGGGGTCTTGGAGGAGCTGTACAGACCGGACGCGCCGCTCGAAGGTTGGGGCGTAGTGAACGTCCCGTTCATGCTCGCGGCGGCTCCTAAGAACTCGACGATCTGGCTGAGGAAGGACTTCGAAATCCCGGGCGAGCTCCGCGGGTACAGGGTCAGGCTCGTCTTCCTAGGGGCTTTCTACAAGGCGAGCGTGTGGCTCAACGGGGTGTACCTAGGCGAGCACGAAGGGTACTTCGCGCCCTTTTACTTCGACGTGGGCGAACAGCTCAGCTACGGCGGGGTTAACACCCTGGTGGTTTGCTTGTCCACGCCCGTCGAGCTCGACCTCGACAACAAGCAAGGGGTCGTGGGGGTTTTCAACGATTGGGACGTGAAGCCTTACCCGCGCTGGGCGCTGGGCAAGCTGCCGCCCCGTTACGAGTGGGTCGTGCCCATAGGCTTGTGGAGGCCTGTCGTGCTCGCCGTGAGCGGGCCAGTAACCGTTAGCGCCGTCCTCATCGACAGCCGTTACGACGGCTCCACGGGCTCGGCCAG
>Ga0105158_1000980_pt1 | contig 11436 bp, 9 predicted proteins | sample LHCtaG_FD_81567 | JGI IMG/M metagenome (GOLD analysis project Ga0105158, IMG submission 81567) | Hot spring microbial communities from Little Hot Creek, USA to study Microbial Dark Matter (Phase II) - LHC4sed_matched | ecosystem: Environmental > Aquatic > Thermal springs > Hot (42-90C) > Sediment... | reverse complement strand
GGTTTGCCACTATGCCAACCACATGCCCATTAAGCCTTGCGAAGCCTATAACTATGTTTGGCGCCCACAGTGGCTGAACTTCGAAGAATTCGCCGTTGTCGACAACGCGGTGGATTATCTCCTTAACGTCGTAGGGCTTGTCCGGGTCGTCTGGCATTATACGCGCCAGTTCTTCGTCTGTGCGGTTCGGGTCGTCGCCGGTTTCCACATAAGGCGGGTCTTCAAGGTAGTTGCTTGGCAAATAGCTCAAAAGCTTCTTTATAATTTGGATGCAATGTTCCTCGTCTTTAGCTATGAAGTGGGCTACACCGCTGGTTTGGCTATGCACCATGGCGCCGCCAAGCTCTTCAAAGGTGACCTCTTGCCCAAGCACGGCTTTAACAACGTCTGGACCAGTTATGAACATGTAGCTTGTCTTGTCCACCATTATGATGAAGTCTGTTAGGGCTGGAGAATAAACGGCGCCGCCTGCACATGGACCCATAATGGCGGATATTTGGGGTATGACGCCTGAAGCCATAACGTTGCGGAAGAATATGTCGCCGTATCCAGCTAGGCTTGCTACGCCTTCTTGGATGCGCGCCCCGCCGGAATCGTTTAGGCCTATGACTGGAGCGCCGGTTTTCATGGCTAAATCCATAAGCTTGCAGACTTTTTTAGCGAACATCTCGCCGAGGGAGCCGCCGAAAACCGTGAAGTCTTGTGAGAAAACGAAGACCAGCCTTCCGTCTATTGTTCCATAGCCGGTTACAACGCCGTCGCCTAAGTATTTGCGTTCAGCCATGCCGAACTCCGTGCACTGGTGAACCACAAACTGGTCGATTTCGTTGAAGCTTCCCGGGTCTAGGAGGAGGTCTACGCGTTCTCTGGCGGTAAGCTTGCCCTTGGCATGTTGTTCTTCTATGCGTTTAAGGCCGCCGCCAAGTTTGGCCTGCTCCCGCATTTCCATTAAACGTTTAATCTTCTCCTCAACCGTTGGCTCTCTAATCTCCACCATCCATTATCCTCCATTTAGCAGTTAATGTATTGGCAAGTTAGTATTTAGAATATGCGCAAGTCTTTACGAGAAAATTATATGGGCATTAAAGGCTAATGTTTCAGACATAAAACTGTGAGGGAAAAGCGTGACATTATCAAACCCTGTTATCGAAACTTTGCTAAGCCACAAGTCCATCCGCAAATATAAGGCGGAAATGCCGCCGGAAAACGTTATACGCACCATTGTTAGGGCGGGACAACAGGCGCCCTTCGCCTCCCAAGCCTACAGCATAATCCTCTCGCGGGATATGGAACGCCACCCATACAAGGCGCCGCTGCTTTTCACCATCTGCGTCGACTACCATAAGTTTGAAAAAATTATGGAGAAAAGGGGCTGGAAAATGGTCACAAACGACTTGGTATTGTTGTTTTTTGGAATTCAAGATGCCGCTTTGACGGCGGAAAACATGGTAATCGCCGCCCGAAGCTTGGGGCTTGGAAGCTGCTTTTTAGGCAGTGCTATGCTTCAAGCGGAAAAAATAGCCGAGGAATACGGCTTGCCAAAAAGGGTTTTTCCGCTCGTGCAGCTGGTTATGGGCTATCCGGCTGAAGACCCTCCGCCGAGGCCAAGATACCCATTGGAGTTCACGCTTTTTGAGGGCAAATATCCACAGCTAACCGACGAGATGGTTTCGCAAGCCATGCGGGTTATGGATGAAGGTTACCTAGCCCAAGACTATTACAAGCGGCTAAACGCCAAAATACCGTTGGAAGATGGGCGCCCAGACCCATACACCTACGAAAACTACAGTTGGACAGAGCACATATGCAGAAAATGGGGGCAGTGGTATCCAGACCCAAAAGTACTGCTGGAACAGCTGGGAAAGCGAGGCTTCCACATAACGGAGAAGAAAGGCTCATAGGATTTCCTAACGCCTTATTTTTAAAGAAAGGTCTCCAGCAAAAACGCGCTTCAAAGAGCCATCCCTAAGCCTTAAAACTAGCGCGCCCTCTTCATCCACGTCGGAGGCCAGGCCCTCCAGCTTTTCGTTTCCACTGTAAACTTCGACTTCACAGCCCAGAAAAGAGGTGTAGGTTTTCCACTTCGCCAGAATCAAGGCGAAACCCTCTTTTAGAAAGGTTTGGTATAGGTTTTCCAGCTTTTCCAATAAAGCCTTTAAAAGATGTTCCAAGGCTACTTGCTTGCCAAGCGTGGTTTCCAGCGAGGTCGCTGTTTCCCAAAGCTCTGGTGGAAGCTCATTTTCAACTTTAAAGTTGGCGTTTACCCCCACACCTACAACCACATAGTCAACTTTTTCTCCAACGGTTTTCGTTTCCGAAAGGATGCCGCAAATTTTACGGCCATTCACCAAGACATCGTTGGGCCATTTGACTTCAGCCTTTAAGCCGTAAAGCTCGCGGAGGGTTTCCGCCACGGCTAGACTTGCCCAAAACACCAGTTTAACAGTTTCCGATGGCTTTAAGTCTGGTTTGAGGATTACCGAAAACCATAACCCACCCTTCGGCGAGTGCCACCTTCTGCCGACGCGTCCTCTTCCAGCAGTCTGAGTTCCAGCTATGGCCACTGTGCCTTCCGGCGCACCCATTTCCGCCAGTTCTTTAGCCCAGTCGTTAGTTGAGCCTATTTCACGAGTAAAGAAAATGTACTTTCCAATAAAATGCGTCCTTAATTCTTCTTGAACCTTTTCCACTTTTATTTTCAGAGGCATGCTACTTTTCTCCGTATATCATGAAGACGCCTATGTAAAATACTGCGTATAAGGTGGCTGCCAACATAAAGGAAAGATTGAAACCCCAATTTGCAATTAGTACTCCGCTGAGGGCTAGGCTGGCAGCCTCGCCGAGATGGAGTCCCATCATAAGCAAGCCTATGTCTGTCCCATAAGACTCTTTACCACATATTTTTGAGAGAATACCCTCTTGGCCTATGCTGTTTATTCCCTCAGTGAAGCCGATGGCCATTATGAGGACCGCAGCCAATAATGGAGGGGAAAAGCCTAGGGGTATGAGGAAAGCGGAATAAGTTATCCCGCCTACGAGGATAAGGCTTCTCACATGGGTGCTTCTAGAAAAAAGGTGGGAGGATAAACCAGCCAACAAAATCATAACGCCAAAAATAAGCCCGACTGTTTCTGCGGAAAAACCAACATTGTTAAGGAAGTAAGGTATAACGTATCCGGAGCGGAAGCCGAAGGCTACACCTAACATGAAAAAAAGGAACAAAGCGATTTTAAACCTCTTCTCCTTCTTTCTAAAGTCCAGTAAACGTAGGGCTTGCTCCACTTTGAATTCGCCTTTCCTCTCGTCTTCAAGCCTTATAGAGAATAGAATTCCCAAAACTCCTAACAAGGCACACAGCACCATGGTTCCTTCATAGAGAATAGACGTCACAATAAAGCCGGCGGCTAAACTGCCAATTCCAAAAGCCAAATAGACAACAGTCCTCAAGTGCACCAGTGCCCGCCAGTCTCCACGGCTCCTTTCGAGGATATAGGCCCTATTCACAGCCCATATGGCGCCCTCTTTCATTCCCTCAGCCACCTTGCCAAACAAGAATTCCATGGGAGTGCGGGCAAAGCAATAGATTAGGCTGGCTGCAGTGCGTAGAAAGCCGTTCGCTATGAAGAAGGGCTTTCTCCCCAAAAAATCTGAAAGCATGGCGAAAAACATTCTTCCAAACTGCATTATTAGAGGCATGGAGGCAAACACAAAGCCTATTACAACCACGTTGATGTTCCGTTCTTTCATTACCAGCGGTATAACAACGCCTAAAACACCGCTTGTAAAAGAATGGAACACTTGAATAAGCAACGCGTTTCTAACAGAACGCAAACAGCTCAGCCCATGGGCGGCAAACTTTTACTCCATCACAAGTTCGAGAAGTACACCCTTTGTGCTTTTGGGGTGGACGAAAGCTATTTTCTTCCCCTCAGCGCCGATTCTAGGTTTTTCGTCAACAAGCACCACACCCTTCCCCTTGAGCTTTTCTAAAGCCTTCTCGATATCATCTACCTTTACGGCAATATGATGTATGCCTTCACCTCGGCTTTCAAGAAACTTCGCAACAGGGGTGTCGCTGCTGAGAGGTTCCAAAAGTTCGATTTGAGTTTCGCCGCCTGTTGAGAGAAAAGCTACCTTAACCTTTAGTTCCGTTAAAACATGCACGCCTAGAAGCTTGAAGCCCAACGTGTCGCGGTAAACGGTAACGGCTTCCTCCAAGTTTTTAACAGCTACGCCCACATGATCCATTCCAAGGAACATTTACATGCAACTCCATTTTAGAGTTTAATGCAATCTTTCTTGCCATAAAAAGTTTCCTAAGCTATAATCGCTAAAACATCGCCCTTATTTACAACTGCTCCTTCAGCAACAAAGATTTCCTTCACAACACCATCCTTCGGGGCTGCAATCTCGTTTGCCATTTTCATAGCTTCAAGAACGCATATGCACTCGCCCTTGGAAACTTTTTGTCCAACATCAACCTTTAAAGCTACAATCCTTCCAGCTATCGGGGCTAAAACAGCATCCTTCCCATGAGCAAGGCTTACAGCAGACTTTTTAGAAGGAGTTGAAGCGGTCTCGATCTTCGGAGTTTCCAGCTTAAAAGTTGGTGTTGGATATTGAACCTCAAATGTTTTACCGCCAACTTTAACTCGCATCACGCCTCCAGGAAGCTTCAAAAGCTCCGTTTGAACTTTTCCGCCGTTTATCTCCAAGGAAAATTTTCCATCACCGGAATTGGCAAACTTAACTTCCACGGTTTTACCGTTAACATCAACCAGGAAGGAACTATCCTCCCTTTTCAAAATTCTAATGTTGTGTGCCTTTTTGTCTACCAAAACTTCGTAGGTTTTCAAAAGGTTCGCCTCAAACCCTTAATTCTAGTGGCAACTTTCCAAAGTGAAACCCCTTTATGCACGCGTCTTGGGATTAGTGCCTTGACCTTGGCTTCCGCTTTTTGATTTGCTAAGGCCACCGTCAATGCAGCCATCTCCTCCTCTGTCAAGGCTTTTGTTGGAAGAAGCTTTTCCATTCTCTCGTCGACGAAGTTTACGTGGATATCCCCCTTCAAGAAGTCTTCATCATCCATTATCCGCTTATGGAAGGGTATTGTGGTTTTCACCCCTTCTATGCTGAATTCCTCTAGGGCATTGCGCATTCTTCTTATGGCTTCCTTGCGGCTTAAACCCCATGTGGAAAGCTTGGCGATCAACGGGTCGTAAAAGACGGGTATTGTGTAGCCGATGTAAAGGTGTGTGTCAACTCTAACGCCTGGACCGCCGGGCAGACGCAAATTTGTAACCGTTCCCGGTGATGGTGCGAAGTTGTTGTAGGGGTCTTCAGCGTTTATTCTGCAGTTTATGGCATGTCCACGAATTTTCACATCCCTCTGTTTATATGCGAGTCTTTCACCAGCGGCTATTTTTATCTGCTCTTTCACTATGTCTATGCCGGTCACCATTTCGGTGATTAAGTGTTCCACCTGAAGCCTTGTATTCATTTCTAAAAAGTAGTAGTTTCGGTTTTGGTCCACAAGGAATTCGACGGTTCCAGCGTTAACATAGCCTATAGCCCTGGCGATTTTTATGGCCGATTCACCCATTTTTTCCCGAAGCTCCTCATCCATGAAAGGTGAGGGCGTCTCTTCGATAAGTTTCTGGTATCTCCGCTGAATCGAGCATTCCCTTTCGCCGAGATGGATAACTTTGCCCTTTTTGTCTGCCAGTATTTGGAATTCTATGTGTCTTGCTCTTGGAAGGAACTTCTCAACATAGATTTCGCGTTTTCCAAAAGAGGATTCAGCCTCCAACATAGCTGTTTCCAAAACACGGCGCATTTCTTCCTCATCTTTAACGAGGCGCATGCCCTTCCCGCCGCCGCCATAAACTGCCTTAACCAAAACGGGAAATCCAACCTCCTCGGCCGTTTCGATGGCCTCCTCAATCCTGCTTGCCGGTTTTAGTCCTCCTGGAATAACAGGCACTCCAGCTTCAGATGCAGCCTTTCTGGCTTCAACTTTATTTCCCATTCTTTTTAGAACCTCGGCTGGCGGACCGATAAACTCTATTCCGTTTCTTGTACACGCCTCTGCAAAGGCTGGAATCTGCGACAGAAAGCCGTAGCCTGGATGGATGGCTTCGCACTCAGACTTTTTAGCTGCTTCGATTATTTTTCCTATATTTAGATAGCTTTGGCTTGGTTCCGCTGCGCCTATAAGGTGGCATTCATCAGAATATTGAACATGTAATGAATCTGCGTCCGCCTCTGAATAGACAGCTACTGTTTTGATCCCGAGTTCTTTGCATGCCCTAATAACCCTTAAGGCAACTTCTCCTCTGTTGGCTACGAGAATTTTTTGGAACATTTTCTCGCCCTAAATATGGTCCAGTGCGGCTTTTAAACTATTGTTTGCCCATCGCATAAAAAATTTTGAACATTGTTCCGTTGGAAAAATATAAACGCTAGGATATAAAAATAGGTATTCCTTCAAAACGGTGGCATGTGTTAATGGAAAAACACTTGCATGACATAGTCATCGTCGGCGCTGGCTTGGCTGGTTTAAGGGCTGCTGTGGCAGCTGCAGAATTCAACAGTAAGCTTGACATTGCCGTGATTTCGAAGCTTCATCCTTTAAGGTCTCATTCTGTTTGCGCTCAGGGCGGAACAGCCGCTGTTATGCGGGAGAAGGACTCTTTTGATTTGCACGCTTATGACACTGTTAAAGGCGCAGACTTTCTTGCAGACCAGGACGTTGTGGAATTCTTTGTTAGACAAGCGCCTAAAGAGATCATTCTAATGGAGCACTGGGGTTGCCCGTGGAGCCGGACACCGGATGGCAAAATCGACCAGCGGCCTTTCGGAGGCCACACTTATCCGAGGGCGTGTTTCGCGGCAGATATGACTGGTTTTCATGAAATGCACACGCTTTACGGGAAAGCCACAACCCACGAAAACGTGAAATTTTACGACGAGTGGTTTGCCACCTCGCTTATTGTTGAGGACAGCGCTGTCGTGGGGCTAACAGCCATAGAACTCAAAACTGGCGAAATGCACGCCTTTCAAGCAAAGGCTGTGATAATGGCCACAGGCGGACACGAGCGCATATACGAGTTTACAACTTTCTCGCACACCACAACCGGTGATGGAATGGCTATGGCTTACCGCGCCGGCGCACCCCTTGAAGACATGGAATTCGTCCAGTTCCACCCAACAGGCCTTGTGCCCTCAGGCGTTTTGATAACAGAGGGCGCACGAGGCGAAGGCGGCTATTTGCTTAACGCTGAGGGTGAACGGTTCATGAAGCGTTACGCGCCTGAAAAGATGGAGTTAGCTCCCCGCGACGTGGTTTCAAGGGCTGAGCAGACTGAAATCCTTGAGGGAAGAGCTTTCCAGGGACCATATGGACCATACATAGCTTTAGATCTTAGACACTTAGGCGAAGAGAAAATTAACGAGAGGCTGCCTCTAATACGAGAAGTAGCCATAAAACTTGCCGGCGTAGACCCGGTTAAAGAGCTTATCCCAATTAGGCCGGCGGCTCACTATTCTATGGGCGGTATAAAAGCCAACATCAAAACCGAAACACCAATTAATGGTTTGTACGCGGCTGGCGAATGTTCATGTTTAAGTCTTCACGGCGCCAACAGACTTGGAACAAACTCAACGGCTGAATGTCTAGTTTTCGGCGCGGTTGCCGGAGAGGAGGCAGCCAAATACGCCATGTCTACAAGTTTCCACGATTTTCCGGTGGAGAAGGCTTTAGCAGAGGAGAAACGGGTTTACGATGGAATCCTTGGAAGCGAGGGCGACGAAAGGGTTCCCCAGCTTAGGGATGAAATGCGGAGGCTCATGAATACCAAGGTTTGGATTTTCCGCACCGGCGAAGAGCTGAAAAGCGCCCTTAAAGAGGTTAGAACCCTCAAAGAACGGTTCAAACACATAAAGGTTGAGGATAAAGGAAAAACCTTCAATACAGGTTTTACGGCAGCCCTTCAACTTGACTTTATGTTAGACTTGGCAGAAGTCACCGTAATCAGCGCGCTGGCAAGAACCGAATCCAGAGGAGCCCACTCAAGGCTAGATTATCCAAACCGGGACGATAAAAAATGGCTGGTTCACACGTTGGCATATTACACGGTGGAGGGGCCGAGGCTTGAGTACATTCCGGTCACAATTACGAAGTGGCAACCCGCTGCTCGGAAATATTAGGGAGGTGTCGTCCCCATGAGTGATGAGGTTGTAAAGGTTGTTGAAGTCAGGATTCGCCGCTACGACCCAGACGCGAAAAGGCATTACATGTCCACCTATAAAGTGCCCATCCGCCGTGGAACAACAGTGCTTGACGCCCTTAACTATATTAAGGAAAATTTGGATGAGACGCTTACTTTTAGGCACTCTTGCAGAATGGGAATTTGCGGAAGCTGTGGAATAAACATAAACGGCAAACCCATGCTGGCTTGCTATACCCAAGTTCTCGACCTTAAAGCTGACGTCTTAACCATTGAACCTCTATCAAACCTTCCAGTTGTAAAGGACCTGGTGGTGGATATACAGCCCTTCTTCCAAAACTTTAAGAAAATCAAAACTGTGCTCCTCAAGCCTCCAGAAATCCTCAAAAAGGCGGAGGAATTCACTCAGTCTCCAGAAGACCTTAAAAAATATTGGGATTTGACGCTTTGCACAAAATGCTCCATTTGCTTTTCAGCTTGTCCAGCCGCCATAGACGAAAAGTTTCTAGGACCTTCAGCCTTAACCGCCAATTATAGGTTTATTGCAGACTCAAGGGACGAAGGCTTAAATGAAAGGCTTAGACCCATGGCTGACAACGTTTGGCTTTGCACATCATGCAACTCTTGCACACTTTTCTGTCCGAAACTTGTAAATTGTTCAAACGCTGTGGTTGAAGACCGAAGCGTCCTCGTGGAAATGGGATTCATTCCCAGAACGGTTAAGGATGTCCTCGAAAGCGTTATGAAACACCATAATCCCATGGGAACCCACCAGAGCAAGCGAATGGCCTGGGCTGAAGGCTTAAACATTAAGACTTTTCCAAACGTGACGAAGGCTGATGTCTTATACTTTGTTTGTTGCTCAACCGCCTATGACGTGCGGAACAGAGAAATCGCAAGAACCATGGCCGCCATGTTTGACAAACTTGGCGTTGACTATGCAACCCTAGGCGAAGAAGAATGGTGCTGCGGAGACCACATCTTGCGGATGGGCGAAAAAGGCCTTTTTGAAATCCTTGCGGAACACAATGTGGCGGTTTTCCAAAAGTTCAATGCAAACCGCATCGTTACAGTTTCACCCCACTGCTACAACACCTTCAAAAACGATAAGCCTTACAAAGACCTAGGATTAAACGTCCAACACTACACGCAGTTTTTGGCTGAAGCCGTAGAAAAAGGCAAGATTAAACCATCAAAACCAGTTAAAAGGCGAGTTGCCTACCACGATCCATGCTTCCTGGGCAAACGCAATCAAATCTACGACGAGCCGAGGCAGATTCTCCATTCAATAAAAGGTTTAGAACTTATTGAGATGCGGAGAACACGCGAAAGTAGCTTCTGCTGCGGAGGCGGAGCCGGCAGAGTCTGGACAGAAGAAGCTGACCCGGAGAAAAGACCATGTGTAAACCGTGTTAAGGAAGCTCTAGATATGGAAGTGGACACCATTGCAGTGGCTTGTCCCTTCTGTGTAACAACTTTGGAAGACGCCGTTAAAGTCCTAGAGGTGGAGAATAAAATAGCCGTTAAGGATATTCTTGAAATTTTAAAAGAAGCCCTATAACCTCCCTTTTATTTCTGATTCATGCAATGCTAGAAAGTTTCGGTCTCGAAGCCAAAGGGTATGAAGCAGCTTACAACATTTTTGAAAGGTTATCTAAAATGGCCACATAGGATTTTTCAAGGGTTATAAGTCCGCCTGTGGGGCCTCCTTCCCCGACAACTATGTACTCGTTTGGCGCATGGGCCCTTGCTCCGTGGCCAAGGCCTCCCATTACGAAGGGCAAGTTTAATGGTTCACGGTTGAACATGCAGAAAGGGGCGCTTCCAGCCATGTGGGGCCATATTTCTGGTTCATAGCCAAACTCGCGGTAAGCCTTCAACACGGCCTGGGCTGCTGGTTCGCGGATGCTTGTCTTGGCCCATCCATAGCCTTCCTCAAGCTGCACTATTTTTATTTCCTCAAAGCCATGCTTGTCCAAATGGCGCCTTATTTTTGGGATAACCTCTTCAACCGTCATGTTGGGGACGAGGCGCACATCAATCTTAGCCGTTATTTTATGGGGTAAAACCGTTTTTGTGCCAGGACCCGTGTATCCACTCCATATTCCGTCTATGTTTAGGGTCGGCGAATAAAGATATTTCATTAACGCCTCCTTTCCGTGAACATCGTCGATGAAACGTTCAATCTTCATCTCTTTTTTAACTGTTTCTTCGTCGAAGGTTTTCTCAAGCTTCTCTATCAACTCCAAGTCTTCTGGGCTTGGTGGAGCTGCGTTTTCGTAAAAGCCTTCCACTAGGACGGTGTTTCCATCTTTTGAGGTGAACGTGCTTAAGGCTTGTATCATCCGCAGCGCTGGGCTGTCAACCCAAGCTTTGTTACTTCCATGAATGTCGAATTCTGTGGGTCCGTAACCCCAGCTTTTCCCATCCAGCTCAAGTTCAAAGTAAACTATTCCCTTAACGCCTAAAGCCATCTGCACCTTGCCTTTCTCGTCTTGGTCTGCCGTTGGAAAGAAAACAGCATCTGCCTCCTTCAGTTTATTCATATACTTGTGTATGAACTCGGGCAGGTGGCGGCTTCCAAGTTCCTCTTCCCCTTCAGCCACGAAAATCAGGTTTAGCGGTATTTCTTCACCCACCGCTGTTATAGATTCGCATGCGTTTAGGAAAGCGCCAAGCTCGCCTTTAGTGTTTATGGCTCCTCTTGCAACTAGGCATTTTCCGAAGGGTTCCATATCAACAACGCGGCCTTCCAATGGGGGAACAGTCCATCCTGGCTCGTCCACGGGCTGCGTGTCATACATCATGTATATTATCACGGTTTTCTCTGCGCCAGCATCGTAGAAGCCGTAAACGACGGGGTTGCCAGAAGTCTCCACAAGCCTTGCGTCTTTGCATCCCAACGCCTTAAAATAGTCCCGAACAAGAGTTGCACACTCCCTTATTCCAAGATTTTCAGCAGAAATTGAAGGTTGTCTAACAAGCTCTTGTAGGCGTCTTAAATGTTCCTCGAAGTGCTCTTCAATGTATTTAAAAACTTTCTCCCTATCCATTCGAATCGCTTCCAACAGTTTCCAAAATATTGGCGCATAAGTCTAATAAGGTTTCTGAAAATCAAGGTCTGGATAATTTAATATATAAAAGGCTGAGAATTCTATTGAAGGTAAGAGGGAAACTTTTGCCCTTGGATGACCACCTGACCGTCGCG
>Ga0105158_1000977_pt1 | contig 11456 bp, 8 predicted proteins | sample LHCtaG_FD_81567 | JGI IMG/M metagenome (GOLD analysis project Ga0105158, IMG submission 81567) | Hot spring microbial communities from Little Hot Creek, USA to study Microbial Dark Matter (Phase II) - LHC4sed_matched | ecosystem: Environmental > Aquatic > Thermal springs > Hot (42-90C) > Sediment... | reverse complement strand
TAACAACATCCTTAACGTTTTCAACACTACGTATTATTTCGCTTACATCACTGTTTTCTTTAATGCTTAAAGTTATAATATCGCCACCTAAGCTATGTTTCAATTCCTCGGGAGAGCCTGTTATCACGATCCTACCATGGTCTATTATAGCTATACGATCGCATAATGCGTCTGCTTCCTCTAAATAGTGCGTAGTCATGAAGATAGTCATCCCATACTCTTCTTTCAAACGCCTAATATAATTCCATGTCGCAGCTCTTGTTTGAACATCTAAGCCCAGAGTCGGCTCATCCAAGAAGAGAACCCTTGGTCTATTTACTAGGCCGCATGCGAGTTCAAGCCTACGCCTCATTCCTCCAGAGTATGTTTCAACCTTCTTATCCTTGAAGTCAACGAGCTCAACAAGCTCGAGAAGCTCTAAGGCCCTTTTTCTAGCCGTTTCACGAGGTACACCGTACAAGTCTGCACATAGCATTATGTTCTCGTAACCAGTCAAATCCTCGTCCGCAGTGTATTCTTGCGGTACGACACCTATTAGTTTCCTAACCTCATTAGCCTGCTTCACAATATCGTAGCCGAATATTGATGCAGAGCCTTCCGTAGGCTTTAGAACTGTTATCAACATGTTTATTGTTGTTGTCTTACCTGCGCCATTAGGCCCTAGGAAACCGAATGTTTCCCCATCTTTAACACTGAAGCTAACGTGGTCGACTGCAACCAGCGTCTTGTTGAAGATTTTGGTTAAACCTTTAGTAACAATAACTTCTTCACCCATTCGAACCACCTCTAATCCTCTTATTCACTGCCTCTATTTTGTCTGCAGCCTCTTCAAGAATCCTGCCTACTTCTTCAACGATATCTTTAGAAGGTTTTCCTTTTGAAAGAATCATGAACTCTCTAAAGGCAGAAAAGAGTTTTCGAATAGGCATATGCAATTCTTCCATTATTCCCATTGGAGGGAGGCCTTTCATAAATGGAGGACGCGGTGGATGAATCATGAGTGGGAATAAAGCAGTTTTCTCAAACAGCTTCTCTCTAATCTCTCCCCTCTCCGTGAGAAGCTTTCTACCCTCATCAGTCAACTCGTAACGCTTCACACCGCTCTCATCCTTAGGGAGAGGCTTTATGAGGCCTTTCTCCTGTAACCATGTTAACAATGGGTATATTGAGCCTGGGCTTGGTCTCCAGGCTCCCTGAGTATCTTTCTCAATCTCCTCCATCAGTTCAGAACCTGACATGGGTTTTTTGCTTAGCATTTCCAAAACCAGGTATTTTAAGAGGCCTTTTGGTGCGCATGCAATGTGTCTTATCCAATGTCTAGACATGTCAAAGGCGATATCGACGTCGATATATAACTTTTCCCCTAAGCAACACTTATATACCATATTCCTTTAAGAATAATTCTCATGAGAATAATTCCCAGAAGAATAGAATTAGAAGCATGTAGAAAAGAAGGTCCCTGGAAAATGCTTTACGGAAGAAGAAAAACTGGGAAAACCTTTTTCGTAGAAAACTTTATGGAGTACGATAATTTCTTCTTCGTAAACAGAGACGCAACCATATTGGAGAAAAACTCTATGGAAAAATATAGTTGGCAAGAGTTTTTCAAAGTTTTTAAGGAGATTGTGGGGAATAAGAGAATAGTCATAGACGAGTTTCATCGCCTCCCAGGCGAGTTCTTAGATTACTTGCACTCCATTGGTATTAGGGGAGAACTGATTCTCATAACTTCAACCCTCTGGCTTGCTAAAAATATGCTAGCTAAAGGGTCTCCGCTCATAGGACTTGTTTCACCTATTAGAATCGGGTTGATCGATGAGGCGGATGTTTTGACAAGCCTTTCTAAGGAGCTTAAGGGTAGAGAATTAATTGAAGCAAGCGTTTATTTAAGAGAACCGTCCCTAATACCTAGCTTTAAACCACCTCTAAATGAGTTTCTCACTAATTTTCTCTATCAAAATAGGTTTTTCATTAAAGGCTTAGTAGGCGAGATCTTTACAGAAGAAGAAAGGGAACTTACTAAAGTCTATGAAGGGGTTCTTAAAGCCATTGCCGATGGAAAAAGCGTGAGTACGGAAATATCGTCTCTCCTCTTCTCAAGAGGGTTATTGCTGAAGGATAATCCGGGGGTTATGCAAAAATACTTGGACATACTTACTGAAATGGGAATAATAGAGAAGATTGAAGTTTTCGGAAGAAAAAAGTTCAAGTATTATCATGCTTCACCTGTTTTTGACCTGCATTACTACTTGGAGGAGAAATATTCGTATAGTGAAGTAGAGATATCTCCAGAATTAGTTAGAAAAGTTGTTAACGTTAAAACCCCCTTTTATGTACAATGGTTTTTCCGAAACCTATTATCTAAAAAACTTGGGCTCGTTTCAAAGATAATAGAGGAAAAAGATTTCGAGATAGATATAGCTCTTTTCGAATTTAAAAAATTGAAGGTAGTGGGGGAAGTTAAATGGAAAGAATTCGTTAATAGAAGTGAGATAAAGTCTGTTGAAGAGAAGCTTTCAAAATTCAGTAACGCCAGAAAAATGATAATAGTACCTGATGAAAAAGTTTTAGAGAAGGAACCGGAAAACTTAGAGCTTTATGATGCTGATGAAATATTGAAGCTTATCTCTAGTTAAAGCATCGAATCTTTTAACAAACCTTATTGATTACTCTGTTTTGTACTATCAAACCTTTTAAATACATTGATAATACAACCTTATGCTTCGCTTATTGAAAACACCAAGTATATTCTTGTGCAGTATAAAGTAAACATTACAACCATGTTGTTAGCTTAATAGTATCGTGCTGAAAGTGTTAAATTTAATTCACTATCTTCTGTTCAAAAGTCTTGAAGAGCCCATGAGATCTTCCGTTGCAACGATTTTGAGTAGATTTTACCTATATCTAGCGAAGCTTTTTTACACCATTCTAAGTAGATTCTTGGGTCTATATAGCTGTTTAAACTGGTGTTAAGATTATAGTCTCTTGTTCTCCTCATCAACTCAAGCTTTATTCTCTCTTTCTGAAGCTTTTCTCTTAGTTTCTTTAACCTTCTCTTCCTAGCTTTAGTAGGCTTCATCTTAAGCATCTCTTTAACCTTCTCTATATCCTGCTTAACCTTCTCTACTCTCTGAACCTGTTTTTCAACACGCTCCCTCCAGTTCTTAGGAAGCTTTTTCTTATGGTTCAGCGTCTTAGCTGCCTCTAGGTTGGCAAGCTTTGCTACAAAAACCTTGTAAAAATCAGGATCCTCAGGATGTACTTTCTCATTATAGAGTTTTTCTAAGACCGCTTTAGACGCGTAGTAGGTTCTGAATATTTTAGATGTTAATCCGGACATTACTTTCGATAAGAAGGCGTTAACATGCTCCGACCTCAATTTCGGAAATATTCTCTTACCCGGGGTTTTATCCATCAATTCTTTAAGGTTTCTAACCACGATCGGGGGAAGCTTTACTTTACGATGGAATCTGACAGCAGCCTTCCCCAAGAAGTCGAATTCAACAGTGTCTTCGCTTAATATCTTAACGTTGCTCTTAGTCAGCGTCGTCACTCCTTTAGTATCTAGTTCATCTTTATCCTTCTCGTCTCCGACCCTTAGCTTGAGGAGATCTATTAGAAAGATTGCTGTAGCAACTTGTCTTTCAAACTCATCGCTAGACTCTAACCCCTCTCTTACAAGCTGCTTTATCTCGCCTAGGTTTTCTTCAAGCTTCATCGCCATGTCGAACTTGCTTCTCTCCCTATCCTGTTTAACTGGCGCGGTCTCCCCAACCCATATGTACTTCATCTTCCGAGTAAGCTTATCTCTCCAGCGGGCTATCCAGAGAGCATCAGGATCCCATACTCTTCCACCCCATTCTCCGCCATCTGGAACAGGCGGCGTGGGTGCATCGGGAGAGAGATTAAGAGTTATATCACTGTAGCTTACTCTCGGCTTCCATCTTCCTCTTAAAGGATGCTTGCCCTTCCCAACGTAAATGCACGGAGGCTCGACAGCATACTTTATCTCTACTTTAACCCCGTCTATTATAGCGTAGCCGTATTTCTGCTTAAGCTCTTCTCGAACGCGTTTTCTCTCTTCGCTTAAAGCCTTCTTCTCCTCCTTTGTAAGATTCTCCTTTCTCCTCTTCTCTTCTTCAACCCATTGCTTTACCTCTGAAAAATCTATAGAATTATTTTGAGGACTACCATTTATGCCTAAAGCAGCATAGAAATCCTTGAGAAAATTCTTAACGAAAACGCTATCCTCCAGTCTCTCCTGAGGCTGTTTCATGAATGCTATAGCCATTTCCTCCTGCTCAGGCGTCAGCTTAATCCTCTTACCGTTGAGGATTATCGAAAGACCCTTATACTCGTATGGAGGAATATAGACGCCGTTATGAATCAATTGTTTCATGCAGTTTATTCCGCCCCTTTGCTCAAGGGGGTAAAAAATGTTTCGTTAAACCAGCGTTAAATATGGGAAAAACTTTTATTAAGACATCTTTTTATAGGGAAAATCACATGAAATCTTTAATTATCTCACCAATTAGTTTCCAATCCTCTATCATTATGCTTAAAGCACGAGGATTATACAGAGCAGTCGCAGGATGGTAAGAAGTAACTATTTTAAGGCTTCCGTACGATAATGTGCTCACATTAAAAACCTTACCGTGAATCTGGCTCATCGACGCAAGCTTAAGGCTGAATTTTCTGAACAAAGTGGAAGTAGCAATATTGCCAAGCGTTATGATCAGCCTCGGCTTTATAGACTGTATTTGAACGTTTAAATATGGGAAGCAGGCTTCCACCTCGTCTTCAGCAGGCTCCCTGTTTTTAGGAGGACGGCATTTTACAACATTAGTTATATACACTTGGCTCCTTTCCAATCCCGCAGTCCTGAGAAGCGTTTCGTTAAGCAGCCTGCCAGCCTGGCCTACGAACGGCCTACCCTCCTTGTCTTCGTTTAAACCAGGCGCCTCGCCGATGAGCATTACTTTAGCGTTTGAATCGCCTTCTCCGAACACTACGTTAGTCCTGCTCTTCCATAATCTGCATCTCTTACATCTCATCGCCTCGTTCAAAGCCTTCTCGAGCTCGTTCAACTCTTTACGAACAGTTTTAGATTAACGCTAATCCAAAAGCTTTACTCTTATCTTTCTAGTTTAAGCAGTGTTTCAAACCTGCTCCATCCCCTTTTTAACTATCAGAGTATATTCGACGAGCCTCTCACCCAATAGCCTGCACGCTTTCAACACTTCTTCTCTAGGCTTACCCACTGAAACAGCACCGTAGTGCAGCGTTACTCCTGGCGCGACATAGTCTGGAATACCAAATACAAGCATGCCGTAATTCAACATTGTTAAGATTATTGAAAGACATGCAACTTCGTTGCCTCCGCCGAAACCACCTGAACTACTGAACGCTACACCAACCTTACCCCTCATCCTACCCCATGCAGGCATGGCAACCTTGGTGAAAAGCGTATTCATTTTACTCGACATTGTCCCGCAATGCGTTGGGGTTCCGAAGGCAAACCCATCATTCTCAAAGAAATCTTCAGCAGTAACGTCATCAACCTTCTTTAAAACGACTTTAGCACCGGCCTTCTCCGCACCCTCTGCAACAGCCCTAGCCATTTCCTCAGTGTTCCCAGTATAACTATCGTATACAACCAATATCTTTACTTCCTTCATCATGCCTGAGCACGCAAATAAATAGTCTTAAAGCTTTTTAATGTTTTTTCGCGTCAAGTTTAATAGTCGGATTCTAGATAAAAAATTCGATAAGAAATGATTAGGGACCTTAGGGCGCAGGCCAAGGTTATGAATAGAGAAGAGGTTCTCAAGCAGCTTATCGAATTCAAACTGGAGCCAAAGTTTTCAGCAGGAATATGGTATTTCTCACCAGCTAGGTCAAGGTTCCACGACGATTATGGAAGAACGCTGAGCATAGAAGAAAGGCTAGGAATAGTTCTTAAAATGTATGATGAGAAAACTATAGGGAGCGATTTCCGCATCGAAGCGCACTATCCTAATGAGATTAACGAAGATAATGTTGACAAGTATAAGCAGGTTGAGAAAGAGACGGGGATAAAGGTGATAACAGTTATTCCGAATCTCTTCTACGATAAAATCTTCGAATTCGGCTCATTATCCAACCCCGTTAAAGAGGTTAGGGACTTCGCTATCGATAGAACTATTAAAGCACTTAAGATGAACAGGGAGCTTGACACGCATTTCATGGTGGTCTGGCCGGGGATCGACGGATATGAGAATCCTTTCGGCACCGACTTTTACGGCATGTGGGAGAGATTTGAAACAGGTTTAGCGCAGGCAATGGACGAGGTTCCAGGAGTAAGGGTGGCGATAGAGCCTAAACCCTACGAGCCAAGGGGAAACAACATTTACAGAAACACTGCAAACGGTATTCTAATGGCTCGAAACGTTGAGAAGCTCTTGAAATCCAGCGAGAACAAGAGGTTGCTTGAGCAGGGTCATGCAATGGTCGGCTTAAACCCGGAGGTTGGACACGTGTCAATGGGGCACGAAGAGCTTGCGTACGCTTTCGCTTCAATACTTAGAGAGGGTAGGCTAGCGCATACGCATTGGAACAGCCAGCCTCTTGGAAACTATGATCAGGATCTTAACGTTGGAGTATTGGCTTTAGACCAGCTTTACGCAGCACTATTCGTACTGAAAATGCACGGCTATAAGGAGTATTTCGGAATAGACATAAATCCTGAAAGGATGCCGGTTGACGTTGCTCTAAAGCTTAACATGAGGGCTATGAGAGCTGCATGTAAAAGACTCAACAACATAAGCTATGAGGATTACAGCAGAATCGTAGACGCAATGTTCAGCCCAGATAAGAACCGTGGGGTAATAGAAGAAGTGTTCACGAAATCTTTCGAATAGTTTAAACCTTGTTTTTCCCAATTTTTCTCCCAATTAACTGGTCAGTATTTAAGCTATCGATTTTTGTCATAGACGAAACTTACAAATACTTAACTCAAAAAAGACGTTTCTGGTCTTTAGTTATTGAAAGAATTCATAAGAATAGAACGCGGCAAATGGATTCTAATAATACTGGCTTCAGTATTCGTAATTGTTTCGACACCGCTGTTTAAAATAGAACGGTGTGAAGCCGATTTAGAATCGGAAAAATCAGCCTTTCTGACTCTGATAAACCAGTATAGGCAACAAAACGGTTTCCCACCCCTTTCCGTTTCCAATGCTCTCACAATCGCGGCACAGAGGCATAGTGAAGACATGGCCCGGAGAAACTACTTTTCCCATACAACCCCTGAGGGAAAGACTTTCGTAGATAGGATAAGGGAAGCAGGTTATACTTATAACACTTGCCTCGGCGAAAACATTGCTGCAGGCTTCAGCACAGCTCAAAGCGTTTTTGAGGCTTGGAAGAATTCTCCTGGACACAATCAAAATATGCTCAACCCCTGTTTCAAAGTAATAGGTATAGGTTTAGCATATGAGGCAGGCTCAACCTATAAGTGGTATTGGACGACAGACTTTGGAGGATATGATGACTCTGGTTCTGGGGGAGGGGGCGGCGGAGGGGGAGGAGGCTACACGCCAAGCAATAATCCTCCCTATAGGCCTGCGAAACCATCTGGACCAGCCTTCGGGCATATTGATGAGAACCATACTTTCACCACCTATTCTGAAGACCCTGATGGAGACCAGCTCATGTATATTTTCGACTGGGGAGATGGTACTACTTCAACAACAAGGTATGTTGATTCCGGAACCCAGATAAGCCTGACCCACTCGTGGTCTAAGCCTGGAGAATACAGTGTTAGAGTTATGGCTAAAGATAAACGTGGCGCCAGCTCTCCATGGTCACCTACTACGATAGTGAAAATAATAGTTCCCAAGTTGAAAATAAATCTGTCATCTAATATCCCTGGAGTTGAAATAATCGTAGACGGCGTTAAATACTCTACTTCAAATACTTTCGAATGGCTTAAGAAAACAGTGCATAACGTAAGCGTGCCTAAAACCATTGAATTCATGGAGGGCGGGAGATACTTCTTTAAAGGATGGAGTGATGGTGTTGAGAACAATACTAGAGTCATAACGGTAAGGGAAAACATGTCTCTGACAGCAATCTACGAGATCCAGTACTTGTTTACATTCAAGACGTATCTGGATAATTCGACTTCAAACTGGTATCCGAATGGAACAGTATTAAATCTTTCAGTGGAACCATTTATTTACTTAAAGTTTGGTGAGAGGCTTGCTTTCAAGAAGTGGTCTAACAATATTACAGACACAAATATAGAAATAATTGTAGATAAGCCTGGATTTATCGAAGCATTATGGTGTAGACAATACTTGATCAAAGTAGAGTCTCCCTACGGTATTGTGCAGGGGGGCGGATGGTACGATGAGAACTCTACAGCTTTTTTAAGAGTAAATTCTAGTATTGTAGAGTTGGAAAACGGTACTAGAAGAGTTTTCGAAGCATGGGTTGGCGAGGGGGAGGGGAGCTATTCCGGCACGGAGATGAATTTAACAATAATCGTTAGAAACCAGATTAATGAGACCGCTATATGGAGGACAGAATACCTGGTGGATGTTGAAACGGAGCATGGAAAGCCCTTGGGAACAGGATGGTATAATGTTTCCTCAGTAGCGAGAGTATTCTTAGAACCGGTGGTTTACGATTCTCCAGTCGTACGCTATGTTTTTCAAGGTTGGGAGGGAAGTTTAGTTGAAGACAGTAACAACATTACTATTAAAGTAGAGTCTCCAGTGTTTTTAAAAGCCGTTTGGAAGACAGAGCATTATCTTAACGTAAGCTCTGAATACGGCGAGGCTTGGGGAAGCGGATGGTACTCAAGCAACTCCTGCGCCTCCTTCGGAATTAAACCGCCTCCTTTCCACATAATACCGTATGTTTTTGAAGGGTGGGAAGGAGACTACTACTCTATAGACCTGAATGCAACGATCATTATGGATAAGCCTAAGAAAGTTATTGCGAAATGGCGTAGAGACTATACGTGGATAATCTTAATCGCAATAATTCTCGTCGCCGTAATAAGCCTTATCGCATATCTGAAAAAGAGGAGAAAGGAGAAAAGCTAATTTTCACCTACATATTGCACCGTTTATTCTCAAGTAGGGGGCTCCCTCAGATATTGCAAAGCCTTTTTCATAAGATGGTCTTAACTGGACGGAAGAACCTACAGCATCTATCCTACTTATGTCTCTGATGCTGCAGATTATTTTCAAGTTCTTTATGGGCATCGTCAACTCTTTATTTTTCAAAACATATGCTATTTCTGGTTCTATTTCGATTCTTCCCTCGTCTATTCTACACTCAGCTCTAACCAAGCCTTCAGCATAAATCCCGTTCTGAGTATCTGCAAAAATCTCTTCTCTACTCCAGTCGGAAGGATGTATGTATACGTTGCTAACCATCGGCCTAGGCTTATGCAATATTCCCCGAGCGTTTCCAGCGTCAGAATCTTTCTTCGCAGTTAATCTCGTGTGCAAAAGGTTAACGCCCTCTTTACCTAGGAGTATTTTCTCTCTAGAACGGACGCCTTCGTCATCCCAGTAGAATGAGCCGTAAGCGCCTTCTAGAAGAGGATTGTCGACAAGCCTTATTTCATAATTCAAGCCTTTAAAGAAACGCTCTTGATACACGTCTGCTTCCAGGAAGTGTGCTATCTCGTGTGCAAGACCACCCGCAGCCTCAGGATCTAAAACAACTTTAAACCTTCCAGTAAGATACGGATATGAAAAATGAAGAGAGACAGAGGGCTTAGCCCTTGTAGAATCGCTTGCCCTCTTGACTAAGCATTCAAGTATTTCCTCCCATTGCTGGTTTCTCAAAGCTTCAAAACCGCCCATGCCCCCGACCATCTTGCTTGAAAAGCCTTCAGACAATCCTTTTGAAAGAATATAGATTGTGAGGTCTGTCAACGGGATTTTCTCACGCACCTCCGTGCCTTCAGACGTTATGAGTGTTGAGTCAAAACTATAATGCGATGCGACGAGCTCTGTTCTAACTCGAACACTCGTTCTTGACTTTATATCCCTATCGATAGATTTTAAGAAGCTTAGGACTTTTTCGACTTCAAACTCTTCTACAACAGGACGTTCGACAAAACCTTTCTCAGGCGTTACGTCAACGAGTTCAACTGATTGACTGCATAATCTCGCGCTCTTTAACGCTAATAGTGCCGCATGCTCTATAGAAGACATGTCTGATTTATCTGTGCTCGCTACACCATATCCTCTTGATACTACTCTACATATAATACGAGACGATTCTTCTTCAAAACAGTCTGAAGAATCCGTCCTCAGGGCAACCTGTATAGTCTTCTGGCTAATAATCCTTATGTCCGAATATCTTGCAGGAATCTTATCAAGTATTTTTAATAAGTTTTGCATCGACTCTTTTTAAAAAAAGAGGTCAATAATTTTTCGCTGAGGCTAGAGACTGTTATTTAAAAAGATTAAGGCAATCAGGAAACATGCTTATCAACGTAACTCCTGTGCATTTTGAAAGATTCTCTAAGGCTCTTGCTAACAAAATTATGGAGCTCTTGAAGCTCCTTATAGATCTCAACATTAGAAGCCTTAGGGCTGAGCCTAGTGTTTTCATCTAGCTGCACAAATCTTTCACATATCTCTTCGATACTGGTTTTTGAGCCGATGTGATTAAGATAACACCACATTGCCTGTAATGCTGCACCGTAAGCAGCACCCTCGTCAACCTTTATACAGACTACTTCAGTATTGAAAATGTCTGCAGCTATTTGTCTCCAAGCCCTATTCTTAGAGCCCCCGCCAGTCAGCCTTATCTCCGTGGGCCTTATACCGAGCTCCCTCATCCTGTTTAAACCATAGTTCATACCTAGCGTTACCCCCTCCATCGCTGACCTAGCCATATTCTGCTTGTTGAAAGTCTTACTGTTTAAACCGTAGAATACTCCTGTACCCTCTGGAACGTTCGGAGTCCTCTCTCCTTCGAAATAGGGGATTAATAAAAGCCCGTTCGCACCTACTGGAGCCTCTTCAACAGCCCTTGTCAAATCTTCATGAGACATGTTGAAAAGCCCTCTGACGTACTCTGTAGCAACAGTAACGTTCATCGTGCAGAGCAGAGGCAGCCAGGCGTTTGTTGAATCGCAGAAGGCAGCTATTTCACCCTTAGGATCGATAACGGGAGTCTTAGAGTAGGCATAAATGGTCCCTGAAGTCCCGAAGCTGGCTGTAACAATGCCCTCTCTAACGTTTCCAGTCCCGATAGCACCCATCATATTGTCGCCGCCGCCAGCACTAACTATGACGTCGTCTCTGAAACCAAACTTTTCAGCTATTTCTTTCCTGATCCTTCCAGCGGGCTTGTCGGAGCTTTGGAGGGGTGGCAGCTTATCTTCGAGCTCAGGGTCGATTGCAGATATCACTTCTCTACACCATACTCTCCTCCTAACATCC
>Ga0105158_1000976_pt1 | contig 11460 bp, 7 predicted proteins | sample LHCtaG_FD_81567 | JGI IMG/M metagenome (GOLD analysis project Ga0105158, IMG submission 81567) | Hot spring microbial communities from Little Hot Creek, USA to study Microbial Dark Matter (Phase II) - LHC4sed_matched | ecosystem: Environmental > Aquatic > Thermal springs > Hot (42-90C) > Sediment... | reverse complement strand
TGACATCGAGAATGACCCGCGCTCTTCCCTGTCCAATCTTACTACCAACTGCCTTTCCAGTGCAGATAACCTTACCTTCACCTTTCAATGTGTAAATTTCATAGAATTTTTGCTGCTTTATGGCATGCACAGTCTCCGGACGAGCTTGGACAATGTAAAGCTTGCCTGTTCCCACAGTTATTCCGTCTCCATCCTTTGCCCACTCGATGTCCATCGGACGACCGTAGTGTTCTTCAATGATAATTGCCCAGCGCGCAAGCGTTAAAATTTCTTCATCACTTAGCACAAAGCTTCTTCTTTCTTCAAGAGTGGTTTTAACTTCCCTCAAAGGTTTCTTTGAATTTGAGCCATACACAAGCTTTACATGCTTCGACCCCAGCCTTTTTGAAACAATAGATTTGTAGCCAAGTTTAAGAGTGGGTTTGAATACATAGAATTCGTCTGGATTAACCTTTCCCTGAACTACATATTCTCCAAGCCCCCAAGCTCCAGTGATGTAAACCACATCTCTAAAACCGCTCTCGGTGTCAAGGGTGAACATAACTCCTGAACTAGCTGAATCTGACCGCACCATCTTCTGCACAGCGACCGAAAGATAGACATTAAAATGGTCAAACCCCTTATCTTCCCTGTATGAAATTGCCCTGTCGGTAAACAGGGAGGCAAAACATTTTTTAACGTGCTCAACAACCGCGTCTGCCCCCCTTACATTAAGGTAGGTCTCTTGTTGTCCTGCAAAGGAGGCATCAGGAAGGTCTTCTGCAGTTGCCGACGACCTTACCGCAACATCAACATTCTTCCCGTACTCTTCCTCAAGCATCCTGTAGGCTTTTCTTATTTCCTCTTCAAGGTCCTTTGGCATTTGAGCATTAAGAATTAAGCTCCTAACAGTTCTACCCCTACGCTGTAGGTCAAGCACATCGTGAGTGTCAAGACCTTTTAAAGCTTCCTTTATCTTATCATCAAGATGGTTTTGATGAATAAAGTATTTATATGCCTCTGCAGTAACCGCAAATCCATTAGGAACATTTATCCCCTTAGGGGTAAGCTTGGAATACATCTCTCCCAAGGATGCATTTTTTCCCCCAACCAAAGGAACATCTTCATAGGAGATGTCCTTGAAGAAGAGAATGAAGGGCTTTTTTGACATACTCCCTCCTTTTGAATTGATCTAATTCAGATTGAACTTAACCTTAACAAAACATGTTAAACCTGTCAAGATATGCACGAGGCTGTATGAAGGCTAAGGAGTTGGTTATTATCTACTTTGGTATAAGCTTTCAACGGTTGATGAGGTGCCCCTTGGACCATAAGATTTAACTATGATCGAATAAATATAGGGTTGACTTGCTTTGATGGCAGGGTCCAACTCTGCCACGGGACTTATACCAAAACCAGCTTGACCTATGCCAACTAAACATACCGCTGACTTTGCAATAAACATGCCATCTTCACCGATTAGACGAAATTTTATCTCCCCGCTACAGCATAAATTACCTGCTCGAGTTAAAGGGTTGGGACATTCTCCCCTTTCCATTTCTCTAAAATAGTCCGTGTCTATGTATGCTGCGATCAACTCAACTGTGCCTGAAGCTGCTTCTCTTAAGGTAGCATAGGTTTTAATGGGGAAAACTATGCCGAGCAATCTTTGGTAGGCAAGATATAGTCCACCGACAAGTATAAGTCCAATTAAACTTAGGACTAAAGTAAGGAGAAGTGCTGCTCCCCTTTGCTTTGTCTCGAGCTTTTTATGCATTTTTAAAGTCCCCAGCCCCTTAAATTAGGCAATGAAACCTCCTCTTCTATAACCTTAAAGGGATAAAATTGATAGTCGTCAGGAAGAACAACTGCCCTTTTATAATCTCCACATCTACATCTTTCAGAATAGGTAAGAGACTGCTGATACCTTATTGACCCTCTTCCTCCTGCTTGAACAATCATACAAACTCTAACACCTGATAGATTTTGAATTGATGGTGGCATGGAAGAAGGGCTTCCTGTCTTATCAATATAGCATACATGAAAATCATAGACGCAAGAGATAATAGGCTGTGGTGTGTCATTGCCTAACGCTAAGCTCAGCGTCCTTTTCTGTAAATTAGGATGACAGGATTTATCATCAGTGCTTGTATTACTTAAATACAGCTTTGCTAAAAAATAATAAGGATATTCCCGAGGTGTCTTATCAAGATAAAAAACTACGCTTGAAGGCCATTGCGATATGTCATTGCAGGGAGAAACACCATTTCCTTTTTTTTGGCGATTATAATTTAAGAAAAGACAATATCCTCCAGCGTTGCTCGGATTGATAGGGCATGCCCCTCCGAACCTGTTCGTCGCATTTCCAAAAACATTCATGCTGTTGTCTATTGTCCACCAACAGCCAGACCACCTTGTCTGCCTACTTGCAAGCGAAAGGTAGCAAAGTTCAGATATGCTTCCACTTATCACTGCACCACTACCGCAACTTCCAGGGCTAATTCTCAAATAATCGGCAGACACCCCAAAACCTATACTTTGAAGCTCCTTTTTAAGAAAGGTTCGTAGAGCTGAAACATCCCCCTCTGACTTTAAGGAAAACCTTGCCTGTCTTTCCGTCTTAAGCATTCCCATAAAAAAGGCTAATAAACCCGCGGAAAAAATGCCAATTATAGCTATTAGGATAAGAACCTCAACAAAAGTGTAGCCCAATCTTTTTTTCATCGTCCATCCATTTTAAGAATCAAGGCTTGGTAAGAATGGGCTCGGTTTGTTGCCGGGTCTTTGAATTCTACCTTCATACAGATACCCAAACCTATTGGGGTTTGGCTTAAGATTTGGGTTGGATCCTCGGGACTTGGCAGATTGACTTCCGCAAGGGTATAGCTAAGATTGAAGGTGTAAGGTGTGCCTGCGCAATCATCATAAACAATCTGCTTTCCCTTTAAGCAGGCTACGCACCTAAAAGGTGGGTGGCAGTTTGTTCCATCATAACTCATGGGTGAGGTAAAGCAATCTACTTCAAAGCTACAAGTTCCGTTTAGGTCGCAAACACCTCTATGGTCTCTCCTTAGGCTTGCAAAAGAATCAATTGGAAGATTTATTAGGTAGCCTTTTTCAACCTCAAGGATTTGCCTCCCCAGTGTGTGAAGTTCTAAGGATTTCTGTCTTTTCAGATAGTCCCTCATCCCAACCGCAAGCCCTGACACAATAAAAAGAAGAAAAAGAAGCGCTACAATAAGCTCAGACAAACTAAAGCCTGAGTTTCGCTTCCTTTTACTCAACACGTATCCTACCGAACCTGTCTACTATCACAGTTAAATTTTTTTTTCCAGAAGGGGATTTGATGGTTACATTGTTTGGGCTTAAACCGCAGATGTAATCAAAAGGAAATCCCTTCCGATCAAAAACCACATAGAAATGAGATGGGGAATTGTTTTTTACAAAAGTAAACCCGGCATCGAGAACTTTTACCTGTTCGATGGGCCTACAGTTCCCCTGAAAATAGGGGTAGCAGTCTGCATCGCCGTTGCAGTTCTGCGTCAGGTTGTTAACACAGACCTTGAGAGAGCTTGGTGTATCACAATTAGGGTAAGAATCCCTGCAGTTTCCGTCATGGTCAATGAAGATTTTGTATTTTCCAGAGTCGGTGCAAGCTCTTATTCCCCAAGCTACTCCGGTGATTTGAGCTTGGTTCTTTACAAAGTTTAGGTCTGAAAGAAACTGATTTAGGGCTTGGCGGAGGCGTGCTTTTTCAAGGAAGCTTTGTATTTCAGCAATCACCACCCCGGCAAGAATTAAGACAATTGCTAAAAGCACCAAAATTTCAACAAGGGTGACCCCAGAGAGAGTCCATACTTTGTCTACTTTTCTATCCACAGGATAAACCGTCCGCGAAGAGTAGCTTTGAGTGGCGTTGGCGGTTGAATAATACTTCCTGCTGAAGTTTGAGTAAAAAGAGCCGTGCCTTTCTCGGTCTTCAGGGGTTGGAAGGGTTGACCAATGGGTGGTGATCCAAAGGCTATAAATTTACTCACAACAGGAGAGGTCTCACCCCTCATGTTGTAGCAGGGACAGCCTTCAAGAAGACAGACCATCCAATAATAGGTTTCACCACCAGCAGAGCACACATCCTCAGAAGGACGAAAGCTAAGGGCGTTCACTAAGTTGTTAAACAAGAAGACCGACGAATACATTTGCTCACCGCCAGTTAACCTATGGTACCAACCCTGAGGGGCAAAGCTGTAGATATACTGATAGAAGGCTCCTTCAGAGATTGGGGAGCAGCCACTTTCATCGCAAGAACATGTAGTCTCCGTGGAATTATATAGAAGGGTAGCGTTGTAGTTAGAGGTGCTTGTGCAGTAATTTGTGCGGTCTATAAGGTCTAAAAAGTTTATGGTGCAATTGCCAAGATAGCAGGAATCTTTAAAGGCTATGAAATAGTTTATTTCCGGATAATTTCTTGTTAGATACTGTCCAGTGCCAAAGACAACCCAGAGGTTGTTTGTTAGATCAAGGGTTATCTGAAGTGAAGCAAAAACTGGTTTATTGAGGGGAGAGCTAAAAACCGGTCTTATATCGCTATCTGAAAGGGATAGAACATCCTTGTATGCGCCTCCTTCTGTCTTTAAGCTGATCCTGTAGATGTTGCCTGAAGTCTCGCTGTATGTGCCAAAGTAGATAAGGTCATCTCTATAGTCGTTGTCAAAATCTATAGCTCTGATATGACCGACCGCTTGGTTTGAAGCACCGCTGATGTTTAAAATCTTTTCCACCTGACCGGTTGCTAAGTTTATGAAGTATAGTTTGGGCTGGCTTACAAATCTAATGGTGTATGGGCTACCAACTCCAGCGACCTCAAAAGGTCCGCTCCCGATCACAACATAGGTTTTACTCCAGTCTTGCCCCTCGCTTAGCTTAACTATTTGAGGATAAGACAGAGTTAACGAGCGGTCATCAAGAGTGATTTCCCATTTCAAGGTTGGTCTGTCAAATATTCCGCTTAGCCAATCGGTTAAATCAAGTAGGAAAAGGCTTGAGGAATAGGTTATTCCGTTTGCAGCTATAGCCTTCCCGCCAAACCCCATCATCCCGAGTAGATATGTGCGCCATTCACCAGAGATCTTTGCGTCAAACACGCTAACTCTATAGTCAACAGTTGGGACATGACAATAATCTTTGTGCCCAAGCCAGATAAGGTAGGGAAGAGCGTTCCTCGGAATGAAAGCCCATTCCTCCTTTCCGAGAAGGTTTGAGCTTTCAAGGTTGAAGGCATCGGTCAACTTCAAGGGTTCATTAGGTGGGTTGTAGGTTTTTAGCCAACCAGCGCGGAAGGCATGGAGCATTCCATCGTTTGCTCCCACGACTATATAGGTTGTGCGCTTTCTGTAGTTATCGCCGTTGATGTAGTGAAGGTAGCTTGCATCCCCATACCTTATGTGGTAGTTGTTGAGAGGTTTATAGGATACAACGATCGGTGTTGAATGGTATATGTCGCCAAGCTTCCAGGTTTGATCTTGGCAACTACCGTAGCAGTAGCTTGGGCATAGGTTTGAAATGTCTGCCGTGCGAGGCCTTGATACAAACACTGTTGTATTGCTGTCAAAGGGGCAAGGATTGTCTCCCTTCCCAAGGATGTAATCAACTATGCAGGTTGCATTGATGGCTTTTCCCGCAACATCACTCCACATACTCTGGAGATACCCGGCTAAGGATGCGTCAGTGAGGGCTGTTAAAGCTCCATTGTTGTTTACATAGACCCTTCTCTCCCCCCAATTGGTTTGAGCAAGCCTGCATCCTGCCTCAAACAAGGGTATGAGCTCTTCAGGGGAGCTCTTTTCAACTGATGTGCAGGTCGTTTCGTTAGTTATGGTGTAGACCTTATTTCTCGAAGAAGTTGAAACAAACTGCGCCCATAAGTCCTCAAAAAGCTTTAAGACTTTATCCGCAACCGTATCCTCTCTTATCCTTCCCTTTGCGTCAACCCACAGGGCTTTTAGGAAGCCGATCCAGGAAAGCTCTAACTCACCAGCCTGATACCTGGGGTAAAAGTAGGGTTGAAGCACAAGGGCTCCAGTTGAAACCCTCTGAGAAAGGGTAGCAACCGTTGCTCCAGCAGAAGCCCTCCTAAGGATGTCGTAGATGGCAGAGAGGATCGCAGTTTTTAGTTGAGGAGCATCGTTAGCTTCAAAAAAGTTGTAGGGCAAACCATCCCTTGGTGAACCAAAGGCTGTATCCCATTCTGCACAGAGAGGGTTCCAGGTTCCGTTTGGATTACACTGAGAAAGGGGATAACCAACATTTCGTGAATCTGGTGGATAGCCGGCAAACGGATAGGGCCAGGCATTTCCATCTAAATCCTTAAAGCCACCGAATATAGCGGTTGTGATCATCGCCTGTCTGCCTTGTAAGGCTGTCCCAGGGTCTTCATCGCCAAAGGCATAGACTGCATAGGTATAAACTACCTGTTTGCGAGGAAGGTCATCTCGTAGATCCTGCGTTGCTAAGGTATGCGCCGGACGAACTGGGTCAACATCACCGTTCCAGGCTCCGTCAGAGATAAGTAGAACAAATCCCTTCCTGCAGGGAATTGGTCTTGTATTTCCACCGCTACCATCGTAATATGGGTCGGTGTTTGCATTCCCCTTCCCTATGTAAGCTGAATTCGCTTCATAGGTATACCTATTTTCTTGTTTGTAATAATCGTAAGCCTCCCGGAGGGCTTCTCCAGTAGGGGTTCCCCAGTAAGGAAGTTCCTCGTTTATGGCGTTTATCAAGTTGGATATAGTTGCTTGCTTGCCAACTCTAATTTCTCCATACCTTCCGTCGCTGGCAAAGACCATGAACTCCATTATCAATTTGCACTTCTCGTTTATCTGGCCGTTTAAGTCTGAGGTATCGCAAACATCGTGAATAATTCCTTTGATAGCTGAAGAGTCTGAGGGGCTGACTTTGATGTTGGCATTTTGAATATTATTATTCCCAAAAGGGCAAGTTCCGTTATAGTTAGAGATGGTAAGTCTGCGATTAGATGTGGTTGTTGCAGATATGGTGAACCTGCATTTAAGGTTATCGTCATTTATAACATATTCAGCCCCTTCGCTCTCTAAAAAAGTAGCACCCTGAGAGCTTGAGGACCTCCCTCCCGTTAACACCCATCTTGCGATGTCAACGCGGGTTGTCGCTACCCAGTTAAGGAGATTGCCAGAGATACAAGAAGAACTACCAACTTTGTTTGAACAATCGCAATTTTTTTCTTGAAATCTTGAGGCTGAGTATTCATAGCATTTTTCCGGGTCAAAATAGCCGTAGTAGGTTCTGTTAGGGTTATATTTCCAAGGAGTTGATGTGCTTACGGTATAACTTCCACATTGAGCAACTCTTTGACCTGAATACCCATCAAAATTGCAAGCTAAATAGGCTGGAAACTGCATAGAACCGGAAAAATCCATAACTATCAAGAGATTGGGCTTTACGGTTTCGCTGATCGTGGTTGGAATGTAGCAATAGTCTGTCATATCCGCAGTAGCTAAGGTCTCCCTGGGGTTATCCCGCAGAATGAGGGCAGTAATAAAGTATAGGAAAAAGAGGAGAGCCTTTCTATTAGACCTGAGTTTTTTAAAAAAAGGACGACATAAAATCTCGTGTATCATAAATAATAAGGTATTTATAGGTAAAGAAAAGTCAAGTTAATAAAAATTTTGAACTTTATAGGGCTATGTAAAAATTTTTGGCTTAGGCCGTTATGAGCGACAAGACTTAAGCTCCAAACTTCTTTAGCCTCCCTGCGTGGGCAAGGAGGAGGGGCATAAGCTTTACCGCAGGGAAGATGCCAAGCTCTCCTTTTAGGCATTCCCTCTCAGTAAACCTCTGAGAAACCCCACCTAACACATAGGGAGAACGGATGAGCACAGGAACAGGATGCCACGAGTGGCCCATAATCTTGCAGGGCGTTGAATGGTCTCCTGTTATGCACAGCACATCAGGGTTAAGCTCAAGAACAAGCGGAAGCTTTTGGTCAAACTCCTCGATGACCTTGACCTTGCCCTCAAAGTTTCCGTCTTCACCGTAGGAATCTGTCTTCTTTATGTGCACAAAGAAGAAGTCATACTCTGCAAAGTGTTCTCTCAAGCTTGTTAAAGCAAACTCAATGCTTGGACCAACATCTTCCAAGAGGCTCATTCCAACTAAGCTTGCAAGGCCCTTATACATTGGATAGTAGGCTATGCATAAAGCCTTAGCCCCAAACCTTTCAGGAAAAAGGGTAAGCTTTGGTTTAACCGAAAAACCCCGAAGGAGAACAAAGTTTGCCCGCTCTTCATTCTTCAAAACCTTCGCCGAAAGCTCAATGAACCTTTGAACAACCTTTGCCACTCTTTCAGCACCTTCGTTTTCTCCTTTTGGGGGTATAGGGTGGAGGTTCACCCCTTGAGGGTCTGTGTCGTTGATCTTAGCAGAATCCTCTGACACTTCCTCTTGGAACCTAAACACAACGGAAAACCTATGCTCAAGTCCAGACTTTAAGATTACTTCAACTCCATCTATTTCTTTTATCTCTTTTTTTAGCTTCTCTATAAGTCTTTGGTTTTCCTCAGTTGGGATGCGTTGGGCTCTCCTATCAACAACGATGGGAGTTTCTCCTTCATAGCGGACGGTCGCGAAATTTCCTCTTACAGCTATGTCCCTTTCAGTCAAGAGCAATCCAACGCCGAGGGCTTCGAGAACACCCCTTCCGATCGTGATTTCCTTAGGGTCGTAGCCAAAGAGACCAAGATGCCCTGGACCGCTCCCTGGGGTTATCCCGTGATCAACAGGAATGTGAAGTCCCGTTGCGCTTTCCTTAACTAAAGCGTCAAGCGTTGGGGTCTTGGCATACTCAAGAGGTGTTTTCCCATCCTTGTATGGTAGGTCGCCAACTCCATCAAGCACGATAAGAACGATCTTAGAGCCCGCCTTCTTTATCAAGTCCCTCAGGATGTCCATACATTTCCTCCCACAACTTTTCCTTTTCTTTTTCTATCTCTTCCTCATACCATTTGGAGCTAAATTCTGCTCCGCAGGTAAGGCACCTTACCTTAGCTTTGGCTCAGGTTCCTGTAAGCTCAGCCCTTCCACCGCAGGCTTTACAGTAGAGCTCCATTAATGCACTTTTATGCTTTCGACTTGCTCAATGTATTCTTTAACCAACTCGTCTGGGCTTGCCTTCTCTTCATCGGTTGCCAAGACCTTAATCCCAAGCATGTTAAACCTTTCAGCCATCTCTGGTGTTGGTTTAAAGAGGACGATGTGAGTTGCCGCTTGTTCCTTTAAGAACTCGTTCAGGTCTTGATCATCGGGTTTTCTTACCACATCTTTAACCAAGATCTTACCCTTTTCTACATCATACAAGGCAAAAAGGACTGCTTTATCTACATCTTTTTCGATCTTTGTTGGGGTAGAAACGGGGATGGCAATCCGCATAAACACTTCCTCAAGAACATCCCTCCTCATCTCCTCAGTCGCGGAAACAACATTTCTTATGAGCTCTTCAAAGGCTTTGGCTGTTATTGATTCCGGGTATCTTCCAACAAGAGGTCTTCCAGCATCCCCTGTATCAACAATCCTCGGGTCAACGGGGATCCTTCCAAGGAACCTGACTCCCATCTCCTCAGCAAGCTTCTGTCCACCCCCTCTTTTAAAGAGGTCAATGGGCTTTCCGCAGTGGGGGCAGATAAACCCGCTCATGTTCTCAACGATGCCAAGGATCCTTAGCTTTACCTTTTGGCAAAAGCGGATGGACTTTTTTACATCGATCAGCGAAACCTCTTGAGGTGTGGTAACGATAAGGGCATAGGCATCGGGGATGGTTTTGGCTATGGTTAGAGGCTCATCGCCTGTTCCCGGAGGGGCATCGATTACAAGGTAGTCAAGCTCCCCCCAGTCTATGTCGCCGATAAACTGTTTTATAGCAGAGATTTTAATAGGTCCCCTCCAGATGACAGCAGAGTCTTCCGAAGGGAGAAGAGGCTCTATAGAAAGGAATTTTAGGTTTGGTGAATACTTGATGGCTCCGAGCTTGCCGTCAGGTCGCCTTGTAAGCTTTAGGTCTCTTGCCCCGAGCATCTTTGGAATGCTTGGACCGTGAAGGTCTACATCGAGTAGCCCAACCATAAAATCCTGTAAGGATAAACCCACGGCAAGGTTCACCGCAATAGTGCTCTTTCCTACACCACCTTTGCCGGACATCACCATTATTTTATGCTTTATCTTTGAAAGCTGTTCCCTTACTCGTTTGTCCTGTTGGTCAAGTAAAAAGCCCTTTTCTTTTAAAGAAGCCATCATGCCCTCCTTAGAAAATTTTCTATTTGCTTAAAAATTATAATATGAAATTAGGCAATTTCCATCTTAAAGGAAATGTTTGCTTTTATGTGCTGAGATGATAAAATTACCAATCTGAGAGTTCGCTTTTTTAATGAGGAGAGGTCATGGAGTTTGAGCCAGTCATCGGGCTTGAGGTGCATGTTCAGCTAAAAACGAGGAGCAAGCTTTTTTGCTCCTGTTCCACAAAGTTTGGGGCTCCTCCAAACACCCAGATTTGTCCCATCTGCACTGGACAACCGGGAGTTCTTCCTGTTCTAAACAAAGAGGCTATACACTTTGCCATAAAGCTTGCCTTGGCGGTTGGCGCAAGGATAAACAGCCTCTCCATCATGGCAAGAAAACATTATTTCTACCCTGACCTTCCGAAAAACTACCAGATTTCTCAGTATGAGCTTCCCCTTGCTGAAGGAGGAGCGATTGAGATAGAGGTGAACGGAAATACAAAGGTTGTTCATCTTACAAGGATTCATCTTGAAGAGGATGCAGGAAAGCTTATTCATGATGAAAAAAAACCTTATTCTTATGTTGATTTTAACCGAACAGGCATACCTCTTCTTGAAATTGTAAGCAAACCGGAGATCCATTCCCCTGAAGAAGCGGTTGCGTATCTAAAAACCCTAAGAAGTATCGTTCGCTATCTTGGGATCTGCGATGGGAACATGGAAGAGGGAAGCCTTCGTTGCGATGCCAATGTGTCTGTTCGTCCAAAGGGAAGCTCTGCCTTTGGGGTTAAGGTTGAGCTCAAAAACATGAACTCTTTTAAGCATGTAGAGAAGGCTTTAGCCTATGAAATAAAAAGACAAACTGCCCTTCTTCTTAGAGGGGAAAGCCCTGTTCAAGAGACAAGGCTCTACGACGAAGCTACTCAGACCACCCATCCTATGAGAGGAAAGGAAGAAGCGCATGACTACTGCTATTTCCCAGACCCAGACTTGATTGAAGTTAAGATCCCTGAAGATTGGATTAAAAAAATAAAAGGTGAAATACCCGAGCTTCCTTCAGCCAAGAAAAGACGCTTTATGCAGGAATACGAGTTATCTTCTTATGAGGCAGGCATTCTCGTTGAAGAAAAGCCCCTTGCCGACTTCTTTGAGGAGACGGTAAAGCTATACGGCAAGC
>Ga0105158_1000975_pt1 | contig 11464 bp, 13 predicted proteins | sample LHCtaG_FD_81567 | JGI IMG/M metagenome (GOLD analysis project Ga0105158, IMG submission 81567) | Hot spring microbial communities from Little Hot Creek, USA to study Microbial Dark Matter (Phase II) - LHC4sed_matched | ecosystem: Environmental > Aquatic > Thermal springs > Hot (42-90C) >... | reverse complement strand
TGAGAGATGGATGAAACAAAATCGTAGAAGCAGAGGGTATACAAAACCGCCAGTCTAAATGTATAACGACCGATAGAGTTTAGGCTTTCTCCCAGTTTCCCTTCGATAGAACAGGACAAATCGGTTTACGGTCATCTCCGCCACGGCTAAAAGCTCCTCTATAGGCACTCCAACCTCCTTGGCCTCCTCCCCAACAAGTAGGACTGCCCCGGCAGGTATTTCTTCTTCACCCTGCCAATAGGCAATGTTAATTCTTACACCATTGAATGGAATCACCTCAACGCTCCATGACGCGCTCGGATGCTCAACAATAGATCCCCCAATCATCTTGGCAGCCTCCCCGATCTCCTTAAGGCTTGCATCAGATAATTCCGCAGCTAGGAAGTTCACAATTCGCTTCTCATATAGCCGTACCGTCTCCCCGCCGGGTAGGGCAGTTAACATTGTGAGTTTACTCCTATGGCTTGCCAATCGTCCCTCAAGGGCCCTCTCGATAGCGTTAAGCATATAAACTATAAGCCTTGAATAGTCCTCCTTCCTCTCCAATGGGTCCTCAACGTCTAATTCCAATTCGCCGTCACGGAGAACAGCTTTATATTTCACCCCAAGGACTGTGGACTCAAAGCCAAGCTTATCGCTTAAGGGTTTTCCACTAACAACTTTTTCCAATAGCATATCATTTTCATTAAGAAGCCTTTGGATAAGCGATAAGGCTCTAAATTTTAATTCTCCAGTAAACATGTCCATCACATCCATGCATTAGTTGAGTCAAGCAAAATTAGGATGCGCATGCTGGCCGCCAGCAACCAAAGTTGTTATAAATACGTGGTCCCCGTCCTTTAGTTTAGTATTTAATTTTTCAGCGTGGTACTCCATTGACCCGCTTACGGTGATGAGACATCTTGGACTATTTATCGCTTCACTAAACTCCTGCCCATGTCTAATCGAAAGCATCTTTAAAAGATCAACTACGGTTACCACTCTTCCTTCCTCAATTTCGATTTCCTCTTCATCCCTTCCAGCGAAATCAGCTATGGGGCCAAAGTATGTAACCTTAATTTTCATCTGATCACCTTCAATGATTCTTTAAGTGGAATTATTGCCACAGTGGATTAAAAAATATCGGAATACGGGTTAGTAACATTTATAAGAATACTGAGATGCTGAGGTTTTGGCGAGATGATGTGAAGGGGAAAAATTTCATTTCAGGACCTATACAAAACATTGAGAAAGGGCAATCCTACAGGGAAACTATAAAGAGAATATGCCGTGAGAAGGGCTACGTGGTTATAGACCCATGGGAAAGGGAGAAAATAATTTACAGCGCGGGAAAGGCTTCAATGGTTAATTTTAACTTCATATCAAGAGACTTAGAGGACATTAAAAACTGTGACATTTTGGTTGCCTACATGCCAAAGTTATCTGCTGGAACATGCATGGAACTATTCTACGCAAAGCAGATGGGTAAAAAGGACGATCTGCATATGCAGAATCAAGAATCCAAGCCTATGGATAGTGGCCCACTCGGATAAAATGATATCAAGAATTGACGAGCTAAGAAACATTCTTTAGAAACCAACATTTTTGGCGGGGAATATTAAATTGTTTCTCAAATGAAATCCATTTTCTTTGCATAGGATTCTGGATCTGCTTCTTGCACGACGCCCCTGTCTGCTTCGATTATATATACGGTGTGGATTCGGGCGTTTTTTATTTCTGTTAGGGTTACTGGCGGGTTATGGTAGTATTTGTCGCATAGGCTTTTGATTTTCATTAGATCCTCCATCTTCCTCGCTTTTGGCGGTTGGGTGAGAACTTGGGGATACTGCAGGACATAATATGGCGGAATTGCTAATGCGAATTTTCCTGCAAAATTGCTGTAGCGGACAATCTTGCTTGCTATTCTTGCGGCTAGATATGTGGAGGGATCAAGGGCGTGTTCCGGCGGAACGAAACCCGTTTCGATTTCAACTATCATGCTGCCGTAGCCCTTAACTGCAAACAGGTCGCATGTTAAATTTTTCTCTAGAGGTTTTTCCACCTCCACATCATAGCCGCGATTTATCAAATGTTTGGCGCAGACAAGCTCCATCACTGAATGGTTGATTTTAACAATATTTTCCCTATGAAGCTCCACAAGCCTATCCTTTAGTTTACGAAGCTTCTGGGATACATCCTCAGAAGAACCCTGAGAAAGTCTGCCTAGCAGGCAATCAAGATCCTCCTCAAATTTTTCATCAGCCACGTCTATCTCATCCGTCCCCTCGACTCCTAAATAACACTTAAAACCGCAGTTTAAAATTTTAGGAATTCGGAGCAGATAAAATTGAGAAAAACGCCAAATTCAAACCCTTGATAAGCCAACAATTTTAAATATCAATGGTGAAAAATACAAAGCAAAAAATACAAGTTACAAAATTTAATTAAAATTATCAAAAATAAAACAGAATCTTAAAAAATTAAACTTTAATAGCTACAAATACCTTTTATTCTGAAAAGGTAAAGAGTGCAATGCCAAGCTGGGAGCAAGCTTAGGCGGTAGCAGGGACAGGTTGCAGCTGATAGCTGCGTCTTCCAGGCGATAGCATCAAATGGAAGCGTGGCAGTCGGTTGCGGGCCTGTAACTGTAATCCGTCTAGGCTTAGACCAGCCTGGATTTTTCAAAACTTTTAGTTTAATGGGCAATGATTTTTTGATTTTTCACATGCCTAAAACACATTAAAATAAATTTTTGTTTGTCGGCGTTAAAATTAACGCCCGCCGTCCCCCTAAATAAATATGCGCACCTCGCACGTCGTATACAACAAAATTTGAAACTGTAGTTATTGAAGTTGCAAGCCAAAATATGGTGGGGCTGCCCGGATTTGAACCGGGGTCTAGAGCGCCCGAGGCTCCAAGCCTAGACCAAACTAGCCGACAGCCCCATTTAGATGGTCAAGACCCCCTTAAGAAACCTGTCTTCACCATTAAAAACCTTATCTGAATTCAACTTATCCAAACAGGCATGTTTTTTGCATAATAATAAGGGTTATTTCCCAAGTTTGCTATACACTTGTCTGCGGTGTCCGCGTTTGTCTTCCCAGCGGCGTTCAAAGGGAATAACGGTGCTGAAGGCTGTTTCCTCAGCCGTCAGGTTTAACATTTTAAGCCTGCTCTTTGATAAAGGCTCTATGTCTTATACTGAGCTTATGAATAGATTGAAGATGAATCCCAGCAGAGATGCCGGGAGATTCGCCTACCATTTAAAATTTCTTCTTAAGGCGGACTTGATTGAGGTGGATGTGGAGTCAAAGAAGTACAAGTTAACTGAGCTTGGCAAGATTGTCGTCAATATTGCCGAGGAAATTGAAAAGAAGGGTTTAAAACCCCAGAGGCTTCTTGTCCGCACATCCCGCTACGCATTAGAGGAGTTCGATGTAAACAAAATTGCAGAGTCCCTTATAAATGAGGCTGGAATGTCTGCGGAATTGGCGCAGAAAGTGGCGAAGGAGGCTGAGAAGCGCCTATTAAAGGCTAAAGCCAGCTACTTAACGGCGCCGCTGATAAGGGAAGTGGTTAACGCCATCCTTATTGAGAAAGGTTTGGAGGAGTACCGTCACAAACTTACCCGTCTAGGCCTTCCTGTCCACGATGTTTCAGCTCTCTTAACTAAAATCAGAAATAGTTTGTCATCGCCCTGCGAGGAAGCTGGCAGAAGCGTTTTCGAGGAATACACCCTTCTAAATGTTTTCCCAAGGGATATTTCCGACGCCTACCTTTCAGGCGCGCTTCATATCCACGGACTTGGAAGCTGGATTCTAAGGCCAAGCGAGGTAATTCATGATTTAAGGCTATTCCTCAAAAATGGTTTATGTTTTGAAGGCCCAAATACCCTCAGCCTATCCTACCCGCCTCCCAAAAACTTTGAGGCTGCCCTACTTCTGGCCTTTAATGTTTTTCTGCATTCTAGAAGGGAAGTTGATGGAACTCAAACTTTTGAGTACTTCAACATTTTCTTAGCCCCCTTCTTTAGAGGGGTTGAAGAGGGTCGGGCGAAGGAAGCTTTAAAACTGTTTATTCTAAACTTAAGTCATCACGGGGATGTATCCCTTAACATAGAACCCACGATTCCCGAATTTTTAGCCGAGACGCCGACCGCAGGATCCTCTAAGGAAGGTGAATGCTATGGAAGTTTTGTTGAGGAAAGTCAGATTATAGCCAGTTTAATTCTTGAATTTTTAGCTGAGGAAAGCCAACATAAGCCTGTTCAAAACCCAAAAATTATAGTTAAAGTGCGGCCAGAAGTCTTCAATGATAATAGGGCAGAGAAAATACTCATTCAAGCCCACCGTTTAGCATCGGAAGGTGGCGCCGTTAACTTTGCTAATTCATGTGGGGACAGTGGTAAAAATTCAACTTTTTCAGTTTCAGGATGCAAAATAGACGCGGACTGGAGTGGAGATTGGGAAATAGACACTATAAGAACAGGCATTTTAGGCTGCGTCACCATTAATGTGCCTAGGATAGCCTATGAAAGCGAGGGAAACCAGTCGAAGTATTTTGAAATTCTCAAAGATAGACTTGAAATGGCTGCGAAGGCTTTGCAAATAAAGCGTAAAGCCCTTAGAGTTTGGAGTCAAAACCTACTGCCCTTCCTCTTCCAGAAAATCAACGGTGACAGCTACTTTAGACTTGAGAGTTCGCCGATGGTGATAAACTTCGCTGGTTTGAAAGAGGCCTCGCAAACTCTTATTGGAAGCATGTATGATGATGAAGGCACTTTAAAATTTACATTTGAAACTTTAAAAGCCGCATCAGATTTTGCAATTAAAATGGTTAAAAGAAACGAAGAACGACTGCTTCTTTCAGCCTTACCATCTCCCGAAGCTGCCCAAAGATTCGCGAGGTTTGATATTGAGAGATATGGAGTTTCAAAGGTTCGATTCCTCGGAAGTCGAGAAATACCTTGGTACTCAACATATAGAAGGATACCTGTACAGGAGGTTGAAAGTCTTTCTAAAATTTTGGCTTTAGAAAGGGAAGCGGATAAGCTTTTTAGCGGCGGAAGCCTTGCAGTTTTGGAACTTGGCCGAGATTCCTATGAGCCTCTTAGGCTTTTAGAAATAAGCAGGAAACTCATTAAAGAGTATGGCATAAGATTCTTCACTTATGACCAAAGTTTGACGTATTGTATGACCTGCAATAAAACTTGGAAGGGTCTACTACATAAATGCCCGTCCTGCGGGGCTGTTAATGCCCTAACCCACTTTAAAAGATACCTTTGATAGGTTGTATCTTACTTCACTGCACCCAGTATTAAAGCCAGAATAGCCATCCTTGTTACTATGCCATTCCAAACCTGCTGGAAATATCGAGCATGGGGTGTTCCATCCACTTCCGGTGGGATTTCATCTGTTCGCGGTAAGGGGTGCAGAATTATAAGATCCTTTTTAGCCTTCGCAAGGCTTTCAAGACTAACCTTATACGAACCCTTAACCTTCATATATTCAGCCGGATCTGGGAAACGTTCCTTCTGAATCCGCGTCACATAAAGCACATCTATAATGGGCATGACCTTCTCGAGATTTGATTCCTCCATTACCGGAATTTTTTCTTTGATTTCATCAAGGACCTCCCTTCGCATCCTTAAAGACTCCGGAGAAACTAGGTAAAGCTCCACATCATAATAGGAGAGAGCGTAAGCTAGAGAATGAACCGTACGTCCATACCTTAAATCGCCAAGTAAAGCTATTCTTAAACCGTCAATTCTTCCCTTCTCCTTCTTTATTGTGTATAGATCCAGAAGCGCTTGGGTTGGATGCTCCTCAGCCCCGCTTCCGCCATTGATGACGGGCACTTTCGAGAACTCCGCCGCAAGCCTCGCGGCCCCTTCAAGGGGATGTCTCAAAGCTATGACGTCCACGTAATTCTCAACGGTGCGAACGGTGTCTGCAAGATTTTCGCCCTTCTTGACAGAGGCTATCTCTGCTTCTGCAAAGCCTATTGTGGATCCACCAAGCTTATGCATGGCAGTCTCGAAACTTAACCTTGTCCGTGTGCTAGGCTCAAAAAATAGGGTTGCAAGAATTTTACCCCTAAGCATGTCCGAACCCCTGGAGGCTATAGGCTCCATGGCACCTGCGATCTCAAGTATATAGTCGATCTCCTCGCGTGTGAAGTCTCGAATGGATATTATGTCTCTACCCTCAAACTGCAAAGGAACACCGAGAAAAAGCATTGTCGCACTTCTAAATAACACTTTTCAAATTTTCCGCCGGGCTGTGGAAACCTTTTATTTTAGCTTAGGCATAGCCTTTTCTGGGAGGGCTTTCCCTATATGAGCGAAACCATGCTTTATGTTTCTAAAATTAAGGATGGCACGGTTATAGATCATATAACTGGCGGTCACGCCTTAGATGTTATTAAGATTTTGGGGGTAACCGGGAAGGAGAAGAGGGTTATAACAATTGCCATTAATGTGCCGAGTAAAAGGTTTAAGGTTAAGGATATAGTTAAAATCGAAGGTCGAGAGCTGAACCCCCAGGAAGTGCATAAAATTGCATTAATTGCGCCCCATGCAACCATCAACATCATCAGGAACTACAATGTTGTAGAAAAGCAGAGGGTTAAGCTTCCAAAGATCATTGAAAATATAATTAAGTGCGCTAACCCCGCATGTATAAGCAACTCGGCGGAACCGGTGAAACCTAAATTTTATGTGAAATGCGAGGAACCCCTAATAATAAAATGTCACTATTGTGGTTACATCATGGAGAAAAGCGATGTACTTAAGCAGTTTTAGCGTATCACAATGTTTATATTATCTTAAGACATAATATGAGCAGCTCTAGGATACGAATACCGTAAAACGCTGAAACGGGTGAAAGCATGGTTGAAACACTATTAATGGCCTTTTTATTTGCTGGCGTTATTGCTTATCTAATATGGATTTTTGCCATAGCCAAGCAATATGCACCCCTCACATTAGAGGAGGCGAAAATTCTTTGGAAGATCCATAAACAAGCAGCTAATTGCCCATCAAATGCTTGGAGGGAGATCCGCAAGGGAGGAAAAATTGTAGGGTTTAGATGCGATTGTGGATATAGGCACGTGCAGAAAAAGCCATTAAACGCGTCTAAGCCTTCGCAAAACTCCAAAAGTCAAACTTCAATTTATCGCGAACTACATAGGGCATAAAACCCTCAGCAATACCTTTTTCTTTTACATGCAATTATGCAATTACATGGCGGGGAGACGGTTATGGATGTTCTTTGGGCCATAAAAACTCGAAGGTCAATAAGAAAGTTTAAGCCGGATCCTGTTGAAGAGGAGAAACTTTGGACTGTTTTGGAGGCTGCTAGGTGGGCTCCATCTTGGGCTAACACTCAGTGTTGGGAGTTTATTATCGTAAAAAACTCTGATATTAAAAATAAGCTTGCGGAAACCCTTACTCCGGGGAATCCGGCGAGGGATGCTGTTGGAAAGGCGCCTATTGTCATTGTTGCCTGTGCCAGGCTTGGGATTTCCGGCTTTAAAGATGGAAAGCCGGTTACGGTTAAGGGCGACTTTTACATGTTTGATGTCGCGTTAGCCCTGCAGAACTTAACCCTCGCAGCCCACAGTCTCGGCCTTGGAACGGTTCATGTTGGCGCTTTTGACCATAAAAAAGCTGCTGAAATTCTAGGCGTTCCGGATGGCGTAAGCGTGGTGGAGCTTATGCCATTAGGTTATCCTGCGGAAACTCCGAAGGGGCCGAGCAGAAAAGAGCTTAAAGAGTTTGTTTACTTCGAGAGATATGGAAGTAAGGCTGCCAATTAATTTTGCGAAAATGTCATAAATTAGTTGGATATTCAACATTATATTGTGTCATTATGCTGAATGATGATGAGATCTGCAAAGTTTCAGAGGTATTTAATGCCGTTGGAAATCCTATACGCTTCAAGATGCTCATGCTTGTGATGGAGACTGAAAGACCCTTACATATTAAGGCTATAGCGAGGATACTGAAGATGGATTACGCGGCAGTCTACCGCCATGTAAAGGTTCTAGAAAAAAGTGGTTTGCTGGGCATTTATGAGGTGGGAAGATCTCGAGTTCTCTACGCTAAGAATGCTGAAATGATGAGGCATATGGCTGAATTAGCAAAAATAATTTTGCAAAAAAAGTAAATTAATCTTACAAATTAAACAACTTAAATTTGCAAAAAGCTTAAATATCCGGCGCCTGATTAAAAAGGCACCATGAAATACTCCACCAGAATCCTAGCATTAATCGCGTCCATGAGCGCCCTTGGAAATGCCCTAGGCTTCTTGGGAATAAGATTGCCATCCGCTCCCGGTACAACCGTCGAGTTCCATTTGTCAGCCCTGCCATCCTTGTTGGTTGCCGTGGCGGTAGGACCCATTGAAGGAGCCCTAACCGGCCTTTTAAGTTTGGTAATGGCAACCTTACGGATAGGAAATATTTTTATTCCCTTCGGAAATGCTTTGTTAGCAGGCATAGCTGGATTGCTGGCAAAAAAGTTCAAGTTTTCCCCTCCAGTATGCGGGGCCATCGCCATAGCGCCCTATGCGCCCTACATATGGTTTGCCTGTGCCGTCTACAGCGTTCCGCCCCAAATAATTTCTTTCATAATTATGAAGGCCTTTATTGAAATTCTAATTTCAGGAATAATTGTAGAAGTTGTTCTCTCTAGAGTTGAGGTTAGAGCCTTTCTATCAAAGTTTACAAGATAATGATGGTGGCTGATAAGATTATCAGGGAAACTGTTTATTAATGGATATTCCGCCCCTTTAATGTAAATGGTGGCGTATTAGGTGTCCTTTGAGATTCAGGAGTTGCCGGATGTTATAAAGGTGGTAACCTTAATAAGCCTAGTTGAAAGGGCGAAAATTCAGAAAGGTCAGCTTAGAAAGCGCATTAACAGAATCTGCGCCCATCAATTCTGTATTGAGATGGCTGATCTTGAAGAGGCCTTGAATGAAATGGAAAGCGAGGGCCTTATTACTTACGCTGGCGATGCTGTTCAGCTTACCCCTCAAGGGCAAAGGTTAGCTAAGGAGTGGGAGAATCTACTTCTCAAGAAGGATCCCATAATTGAGGTTGTAGCCGGCCTTGTCGACGGTTCAATAACGGGGCTCGTGGTGGTTCTCTCCGCCTTAATAGCAGGCTTAGCTTTTAAAGCTGCAGCTTTCGCGGCTCTCCTAACCCTAACAGCGGTGGCTATAACAAATTTTTCAAGCTTCTTCCTCGGCGGAGTCACCGAGGATCTGGCGGACATGCAGACCCTTAAAACGTTGATGGGGTTCAGCCTAAGCGACATCCCAGACAAGGATGAGCGGGAGAAGTCCCTCAAGCTTTTGATGAGCCTCTTTGCAATACTCCATAAAGAGGCAAGCCGCGCCAACCTCTACGCTGCGATAATATGCAGCATAACAACCTTCATGGCCGGAAGCATGCCAATACTGGCATACCTATTTTTGCCGGAGCCCATCAACGTCATAATTGCCCTTGGAATAGTGGGCACAATAGTAGGCGTTTTCCTAGTGCGATACCGCTCAAAAAAGGCAAGAGTGAACTGGAAGATAATCCTACTTGAAACCCTAGTGATATTTGCAATAGCCACCATAGCATCGCTTATACTCGGCGGCATAGCCTAAAAACCATAAACAATACGACTTAACCCCGTAAACCCTTTATTTACTAAAGAACACTAATCAATCGTGGTGCGCCGGGGTGGCCGAGCGGTTCAGGCGGCTGCCTGCAGAGCAGCTATACGTGGGTTCAACTCCCACCCCCGGCTTTTTGGACCCACCCACAGACAGCCGCTACTTACGTTTACGGTAAAGGTGAATTCCGTCTATCGTGTCAACGTACTCGAATCCGGCTTCAATAAGCTGTTTTGCTTCCTCAACTGTTTTAGCAACCTTGCAAACCCATTCATCTTCTTCAGAGTTTATTAGCTGTGTGTAGACAAGCGTGTTCTTTATGTTCTTGTGGCCTAGAAGCTTCATAACATATAGTATATCCTTTGTTCTCGCGTATTCCATCGTTGCTTTCCAATGTCTGAATGTATGAAAGCTTATCTGAAGGAGCCTCGGATTTCCAAGCTTGTTTGCAAGTATTTTGCGTGATCTCTGAAAGCTTCTTGCAAACCCTTATATTGGATAACCTCCAAAGATTAAATTCCCCTTTCTTGGAAGCGATTGAATCATGGAAAGACATTTTGCTGATATTCGAAGAATTCTAGGTTCGCTTCCCTTCTCAGGGGTTACCCGAATAGTTTGAGATTGCATGTCTAAGTCTGTCCATTTAAGGTTCCAAGCTTCACCAGCCCTTATTCCAGTTTCCTTTAGCAGTTGAAGGAAAGCTGCCATCTTTTTTCCAGAGCCAGCAATTAACGCATCAAGCTCCTCCTCTGTTGGAATGAAGGGAAGCTTGTCAATGCGTTTGTACTTTGGCGGATCCCAGTTTCCTCCGATAAAAACAAGAAAGCTTGTAAAGGCATCTACAGCGTTTTCCTTTCTTCCTTCACTCCACTCTTGGCGTGCAATAACCTCCTTGACAGATTCAGGATTCAAAAGGTCTGCGCCTCTTTTAGCCAATATTTTTAACAACTTAACCTTACTTGTTATTGTTGTATCCTTGTACCCTTGCTTTTTAAGCCACCACGCAAATTCTACAAGTTTGCTCCTGATGTCAGCAGAAGTCTCTGTGGCCCCCGCAGCCCACTTTTCTTTTTGTGGTTCTGCGGCCAAGTTTTTCGTCTCCGCCAAGGAGACGCATGCTCTTTTCTCATCGCCTACTTGGCATTCTAAACTTTCAATAAACAGGTTAAAAAACTCTTCCTTTGGTTGGCTTTTCTTCTTTTTATTCGAGACACTAAACCTATAACCACAATTTCTGCAAAAATAACGTTGAGTATGTCCATTATGCGTATAACGTAAACCATCTTTCCATAACTTTTTGCTTCCGCATAATGGACAAGACGGCATCGAAAATCCTTCCTAATTGGCTCAAAATTCCCAAAAATAATGAAGCAGACTTTTTAACGGCTATTTAATCAGCTCTTCAGAGTAAAGGAAAGAAAAGCATAGAAGATTCAGAACTTCCGGAAATAGAGGATTGTCCGGTAAAGCTAAGCTTTGACGAAAAAATAATATTAAGAATATTGCAAGAATGGAAAAGCTTGCCTGCAAGAAGGCTTTATGATTTTTATATTCAAAACACAAGGCATCCGAAAAGTGAAAGAAGCTTTAGGAACTACATGGAAAGTCTATGCTCTAAAGGTCTTGTTAAAGCAATAGGAGAAAAAAGAGGAAGAGTTTACGAAATTCTAGAGGTTGAAGAAAATGTTATTTGCAAAAATTGAATGCGAAAAAGTTAGTGTGGAAAAACTTGTAGAAATAATTTTTGTTTACGTTAAAAAGATGAACGTTTGGCTTTACAAAAAGAAAGTCTATGCAAGCTTTTTTCTTGATTCTTT
>Ga0105158_1000973_pt1 | contig 11487 bp, 8 predicted proteins | sample LHCtaG_FD_81567 | JGI IMG/M metagenome (GOLD analysis project Ga0105158, IMG submission 81567) | Hot spring microbial communities from Little Hot Creek, USA to study Microbial Dark Matter (Phase II) - LHC4sed_matched | ecosystem: Environmental > Aquatic > Thermal springs > Hot (42-90C) > Sediment... | reverse complement strand
TAAGTGCATGTAGCCTATGGCGTTTTCTGGAATGAAGCCTTCTGGGCGGTCTGCAAGTTCTTCGACGCGTTGTTCTACGCCTTTTGTGAGTTTTTTGCGGCAGACTGGGCATATGTTGCCAAGTTTTATGGCTTCTTTTGGCGAAAGCGAAACGTGGCAGTTTCTGTGTCCTGTCCAGTGGTATTTTCCGTAGGCGGGGTCTGTCTCAATCGTGAACTTAAACCGCCTTTTGTCTTTTGTTCGTATAGCGTCCACAACCTCTTTATAGCTTATTCGTTCCAGTTCGAAGATGTTGGCTTCTCTGCCCATGCGCCATGGCCAGTAGCTGTGGCTGTCGCTGTTTGAAACCAGTGTAAACTTGTCTAGTTTGCTAAGCCGCCAGTTCATGGGCGGGTCCGAAGAAAGCCCGGTTTCAAGGGCGTGGATATGTTTTGTCATGTCTTGGTAGCAGTCTTCCACGCTGTCGAAGCCGCTGAAGGCGCCGAAGATGCTGAACCATGGGGTCCAAGCGTGGGCTGGGAAAACCATGTTTTCGCTTGAAACTTCCATGACCTCCTCGACAAGTTCTGGTGCGCTCATGTCTAGGGTTGGCCTGCCGTCAACTGTTAGGTCTCCATACCTGGATAGGCGTTCATTGATTTGGATGGCTGTCTCCATGCTTGGCGTTAAAATTACATGATGGATTTTCTTAACTTCACCTTCAAATGTGAATATGGTGCTTACCTCGGTTGTCATCATAAAATAGACTGGAAGCTCTGGATCGCTGGCAACCCTGTAAAGCCCGGAACTCGCGTCTTGAATGAGGTTTTCCTGCAACTCCTTCAGCCATTTTGGGTGAGTGAAATCTCCAGTTCCGACAAGGTTTAGGCCTTTGATTTTGGCGAAACGGGCAATCTCCTCTATATGCATGCTTTGGCTTGTAGCCCGGCTATAGCGTCCATGAATGTGTAGGTCGGCTACAACTCTCAAGTTTTTCGCCAATTCACAAGATTATGGTTTTTCTCCCTATTACATTTGTGGAAAATGGTTCATCCTTACTTTTTATTTTCTCTAGCCCCCCTCTAGATTTTTTGCGTTTTTCAAGGGTTTTCTCCCAGTCCACCTTAAACATTAAAATGAAAACCATCGCAAGGAGGATTAGTGCGATAACTGTGCCTATTATGGCTGAAGCCCAGTCACTTTCTACTCCGAAAATTTTGCAGATTACTCCAACCATGAAGCGGCCGCTGTAGACTATGATTAGGCTCATACAAAGCTTGCCGAGAAAAGCTGGAATAAACGCCCTTAAAAAGCCGTAACGCATTACTCCGAGAGGGATAAACAACAAGTCGTCTGGCAGTGGCGTTAACGCAAACACAAAAATGGCTAGGGCGCCATATCGACCGAAAATCTTTAAGAGAAACTCGACGTTGCGTTTGCCCTTTTCGCTTATCATTTTTCTGCCGCCTAAACCAAGCAAGTAGCCTGAAAACTCGCCGACAGCTGCGCCTAAGCCAGACGCTATAGCAATTAAAATTGGATTGAAGTTTTCAATGGAGCCCAGTGCGAACAACACCACTGTGTATGGTATTGGGAAGAAAATTGACATGGAGCCGAGTAGGCTTATTAGGAAAACGCCAAGATAACCATACTGTATGGAGATGTTTTCCAACCATTGGGCAAGTTGTTGTAGAATGTCTTCCGCCGCCATTTTTCAAGCCTCCCTTTTCCTTAGGTGTTTCTGCCTTTAAAGAGCTTACTTTACGCTTGGGAATAGGTGAAACCCAAATTTTTAAATCAGTTTGGTTTGTACAAGATTCTACACTTTAAGGAGGTTTTAGTGTGGCTGAGGCTGAAAAACGTGAAGCTATATGGATTGCTAGAGACCTTTCAAAGTGCAGTGGTTGTCGAAGATGTGAGATAGCATGTTCGCTTTTCCATGAAATACGTATATGGCCGGAGGCTTCCCGGATAAGAGTTTTCATGCTTGTTCCGGGAGTTGAGTTTCCCCACTTCTGTGCCCAATGCGAAGACTATCCATGCGTCGAGGTTTGTCCAACCAAAGCCTTGTCGGTAAGCAAAGAAACAGGCGCTGTGCTTGTAGATGCAAACATTTGTGTCGGGTGTGGAAAATGTATTGAGGCGTGTCCCGGAAAGGTTCCCCACATGCATCCAAAGGAAAATAAGGTTCTGATCTGCGACTTGTGTGGCGGAGACCCTCAATGTGTTAAGGTTTGCCAAGAGGGATCATGGAATGTTCTTCGGATAGTGCCTAGGAGAGAACACTCTTACAAGCTTTATGCCCGTACTCCGGACGAAATTGCAAGGGATCTAGCTGTTAAACTTTATGGGGAGGAGGTAGAACGCCTACTATGATACATGGTTATGCTGGAAAGTTTCTCGAGGTTGACCTTTCCACCAAAAATATCAAAGAAGTTCGGTTCGGCGAAGAAACTCTAAAGGATTATGTTGGAGGTAGAGGGCTAGCTTCAAAAATTCTTTGGGATAGACTTGGCAACAAATGGGAAACTGTGGACCCGCTTGGACCGGAAAATCTTCTTCTCCTTCTAACAGGGCCGCTCACGGGATTTTTCCCGGGTGGACGCATTTGTGTTTCAGGCAAGTCCCCTCAGAGTAATGGTGTTGTTGGCTCCACTGTTGGCGGCGAGTTCGGCGTTGAATTGAAGTGTGCTGGCTACGACGGCATTATTGTTGCGGGTGAAGCTGAGAAACCCGTTTACCTTTTCATTAAAGATGGAGACGTCGAGATTAGGCATGCCGTTCACATTTGGGGTTTAGACGCAAAGCGGACTGTTGCCGCGTTGACCAAAGAATGTAGAGAGCTTTTGAAAAAGCGTTATCCGCAAAGGGGCGAATGGCGGGAGCCGTCCATCCTCTACATTGGTCCAGCTGGAGAGAACAAAGTGCGAACAGCTGTTGTGGCGACTAAATGGTCGCATGCCGCAGGCTATGGCGGGTACGGAGCGGTCATGGGAGCTAAAAAGCTCAAGGCTGTAGCTATTAAAGGCACTGGTCCACTACCCGAAGTAGCTGACATGGATGCTGTGCAGCGGTTTATGCAGGAGGTTTGCAACAATGCTTATGGAAATGAGCTTTGGAGACGCTGGGGAACTGGCGCGGCAGGCTACGATGTGGGTGCTAAAACAAGCTCTGAGCCTGTGCGGAACTGGCAGGAGGAGTGGCATGACGAGAAAAGCTTCGGTGTTGACAAGTTTGAAAACCGCGTTTGGATAAAACAGTATTGGGGAGATTTCGGCTGCCCAACAACATGCCTTAAAGTGGCTATGGTCAAGCTTGGAAAGTTTAAGGGAGTTATAACCGACAATCCAGACTACGAGTTGCAGGCTTATGTGGGCACAAATCTAGGCATATTCAACCCAGAAGCAAACGTTTACATGGCCTCCGTCATAGACGACTTGGGCCTCTGCGGTATACAAACCGGCAACGTGTTAGGCTTTGCCGCTGAACTCTTCCAGAGGGGAATATTGACGAAAGAGGATTTTGGCGGTATCGAGCCCAAATGGGGTGCCGCTGAAGCCTTCGCTGCTTTAGCTAAGAAAATCGCCTACAGAGAAGGCTTAGGCAACATTCTAGCCGAAGGCACCTACCGAGCTGCCTTGAAAATCAGCGAGCTGAAAGGCGTGGATGTTATGCCTTACGCTGTGCAAGTAAAGGGCATCGGTGTCGGCGCCCACGGCATCCGAAGCGGAAAAGATTATGTGGAAACATATTCATACGTGTGTTCCGTTCAAGGTGGAGATCACACTTCTGTGGCGTGTATGCCGCTGGAGGATCCCAGAAGCGAACATGTGAGGATTTTCGACGATTCGGGGGTAATTTGCTTCTTCAACACTTTTGCCCTACCCGGCAGCCTAATTTTCGACTTTTATAGGGCTGTTACTGGCATAGAGCTAACCAGAGAAGAGTGGATCCACACGAAAGCCATGAGAATAATACAGTTGCAAAGAGCCATGCTGCTGCTGGGCGGTCCAGAACTGCGGTGGGATCCGGAAATTCATGATGATAACCCGCCAAGGTTTTATGAGCCTTTACCATCCGGCCCGTTTAAGGGTAAGGCTGTTGAAAAAGCCCGTGTGGAAGAGGAAAAACGCAAATACTACGAGCTTGTTGGCTGGGACGAGAGGGGTATACCGAAGTCCGATGTTCTTAGAAGACTTGGGCTGGACGACGTGGATAAAGCCCTTGAAAAACTCCGCTGAAAACTAAATGGTTTGGCTCTATGGCAAGCAAAAACACCATCCCCCTCTAGTTTTTCTGTGGCTATGCAGCTATGCGGATAACCCTTGTCGGCGTAACTATAATGGAGACTTTCTCGTCTTTAACGTCAAATGGCACTTTTTCCACGATTTGCATATCGTGAACCGTTGTGGCGACTGGAATTTCCCCAAATCTTTTCTTCAAAATCTCTATCTCTGTGTCGCCATAGCCTTGTCCCTTTCCCAGCCTGTGCCCCTCAAGATCGACAGCCACGGAACCTTCCACTATTAGGTCTGGTTTTGGAAAATCTTGCACCGTCACACCGTATTTGAACGCGCCCTTTATTGTTGAGGCTAAATGTTCTTTTCCCCGCACCTTTCTCGGGTCTACTAATAGGAAGCCCCGCTTAAGCCTTGGCGAAGCCATTATGAGAATTTTTCCATCTTTTAAGGCGTTTTCCCTAACCTTTCTCTGAGGCGAGTCTGGATTTACAAATACAACTCTCGCATTTTTCCATTCTTTCAGTTTACGGAGCCTTTCAGCCGCTTTTTCAGCCCCCACAAAGTTCGGGATTCTTCCCCAGCATGGAAGCGGAAAAGCCGCCACTCCGGCTTGTTCCATCTGCTGCCAAATTCTTTCCCGAAGCCTCCGTTTTTCTTCAATTATGCTTTTTGACATTCACAGTAAAATAGAAACCTGAAGGCTTTAAGGGTTTTAGATCACGCCAAACTTTTTACCGCCTTCTTTGAAGGTTTCAGCCGCCATATTAAGCTGTTCTAACGTGCGTCTGGCAAGCTCTTGGATAGGGCTCGGGTTTCCGTCAATTCTTAAGCTAATCAAAATTTTGGCTTTGTCAACCACCATTATGGCGGCGGATTTTACGCCCCGTTTGTCTCCGCCGCTTTCTCTTCCAGCCTTTAGGGCTTCCAAAAGCCTTAAAACAAAATTTCCACGAGTCTTTTCAAAGCAGTCTGCCATGCTTTCAAGCACTCTAACGCTTGTCAGAAGGTTACCGATAACTATGTAGTTTTTGCCAACGATCTCTCCTCTTTCTTTTGGCACATCTGCCCCGGTGAAAACCGCCTTCCTTCCAGCAAAATCCATTATCGCAACCTGCCTCATCTCCCTCTGCGGGTCTTCGGCTAACAGCCTCTTTAGGGCTTGTTCCGGCGGCAAACCGCTGGCCAACAGTCTTAAACCCTCAGTTCCATAGGCTATATTGGTGTAGGCTTGAGTTGCCACGACGCCGACGTTCGGCATCGCATGAGGCACCCGTGAACCGACGGCCGTTGAGCCTGAAGCCACAGCAACACCCATAAGCCTGCCGTCTTTAGAAGCTGCCAAAATCGAAAAAGTGCCCAGTTCCATATTACCACATTAAAACCATTTAAATACGGAACGTTTACAAATCGAAGGCGATTAAGCTCCAAACTTTTTGATTTTGTCGAGGAGGTTCATTAGAATTGGCATTAGATGTTTTCCCCTAAGCCTTCCCAAGCCTCCTTTGGCGCATGCTCTTTCGCCGAATTCTTCTACATCGTCGCCGCGGACGTATGGACCCATTATGGCTAGTGGCACGGGGTCGCCTTCGTGTTTTCTCGTAGTGCATGAGGTTGTGTGGTCAGCTGTTATAGCCACATAAGTTTCCCCCAAATCCACCTTGTTGAGTATGCAAGCGAGCATGTTGTCAATTTTCTCTATAACCTCAACCTTTTGTTTGGCGTTTCCGTCGTGGCTGGCGACGTCCGGTGCTTTCACATGTAGCATAACAAAGTCGCTGTTTTCCAATGCTTGAACGGCGGCTTTAGCCTTCGCTATGTAATCTGTCTGGGGTGTTCCTGTAGCGCCTTTAACATCTAACAGATGCATGCCCGCCGCTTTGCAAACACCGCGAACAAGCGAGGTTGCTGCCACACAGGAGGCTTTTATGCCATAAAGCTCGCTTAAGGGCTTAATTTTTGGTAGGGTGCCAGCCCCCCTAAACAAGATAAAGTTTGCCGGAGGCTGCCCGCGGGCAACCCTCTCCTTATTCACCGGATGGTCTTTCAGAACTTGGTGAAATTTGTGGGCAAGCTCGTTGAGAATTTCGGCTGTGAACTTGGCTTCTGGACTGTTGTCCAACGGTTTGATTTCCCTAACTTTCGCCCCGTTGATTCCCGGATCTGAATCGCTTACAGCTGTAGACAATTCTGTGCCACGTAGCAAAAGGGCCGCACGGTGCTGAACCGTGTTTATGAAGAAAAACTCCGCATTCTTTCTTGAAAGCTTAACATTTTTTAGGCTTTCAGCAAGTTTTGACGCGTCAACCTCAGCTATTCTGCCAGCTCTCCTATCCAAAACTGTTAAGTTTTCGTCAACAGTTGCAAAATTGCACCTGAGACAAACGTCGCCCTCTGCGACTTCCAACCCCCATCCTAAGGCTTCAAAGGCTCCCCTTCCAGGATAAACCTTCAAGGCGTCATAGCCCAACAGTGCAAGCGTAGCCGTGTCGCTGCCCGGAGGAATTCCCGGCGCGATTGGGTCTAGTATGCCGCAGACGCCAACGCTTGCCAAGTGATCCATTGACGGTTTTTTAGCGGTTTCTAAAGGGGTTTTCCAACCCAAATCTTTTAGTGGCCTGTCAGCCATTCCATCCCCAATTATTAGGAGAGCCTTCAACCAAACCACGCCTAAACGTTTAACATTTCAACTTAACCATTTATCCGTTAAAACGCTATCGTTTTCCGGCGGAAGAAACCTTAAATAAGAAGATGCGTTTCTACATGCGAGTGGTCAATAATGGGCGATTGTATTCCACTACGCTGAATTCTCTACAAAAAAGCCCATTTTAGGCGCTAAAACCACACTAGGATTATATTCAACATCAATCAAAAACTTTGGGGAGTGAACGTGATGTCTGATTTAGGTGTCACTGTAAAAAAGTCTGAAGATCTTTCAGAATGGTATACTCAAGTAATCCTAAAGTCTGGGTTGGCTGACTATGCTCCGGTAAAAGGCTGCATGGTTTTCAGAGAGCTTTCCTACGCAATTTGGGAAAAGATCCAGCAAATTTTCAACGAAAAAATCAAGCGAACTGGACATAAAAACGTGTATTTCCCCCTATTCATACCTGAAAGCTTCCTGAAAAAGGAGGCTGAACACTTTGCAGGCTTTGTGCCGGAAGTCGCCTGGGTCACCATCGGCGGAGACACACCGCTTGAAGAACGCCTCGCCATAAGACCCACGTCTGAAACAATAATCTATGCGACGTTTGCCAAATGGATTCGAAGCTGGCGAGACCTACCCATTAAAGTGAACCAATGGTGCAGCGTCGTAAGATGGGAAACTAAAGCCACTAAACTTTTCTTAAGGACAAGGGAATTCCTATGGCAGGAAGGACACACAGCTCATGCTACAAAGGAGGAAGCCGACCAAGAGGTTATGCTAATCCTAAACGAGTACCGGGACATAATGGAGAACTATTTGGCTATCCCGGTGCTTGTGGGCCGAAAATCTGAAAGCGAAAAGTTCGCCGGCGCCCTTTACACAACCACCTTGGAGGCTGTAATGCCGGACGGCAAAGCATTGCAGATGGGGACTTCCCACAATCTTGGACAAAATTTCTCAAAGGTTTTCGACATAAAATTCATCGGTGAAGACGAAAAAGAGCATTATGTTTGGCAAACGTCATGGGGTATATCCACCCGCGTCATAGGTGCCATGGTTATGGTGCACGGCGACGATAAAGGCCTTATCATACCGCCAAAAGTGGCGCCAATACAAGCCGTGATAGTGCCAATACCCTACAAAACCGCTGATTCAAGCGCTATCTTCGCCAAAGCCCACGAAATCCACGACAAACTGGACAAAGCTGGAATCTCCACAATAGTTGACGATAGGAAAGAGTACACGCCTGGCTGGAAGTTCAACGACTGGGAGCTCAAAGGTGTGCCATTAAGAGTTGAGATAGGTCCCCGAGACGTGGCGAACGGGCAAGTGACTTTAGCCAGGAGGGATGCCTTCAAAAAAATCGTTGTCAACGACGAGGAAGTTGTTGAAACTGTAAAACGGCTTTTGGATGAAATACAACGCAACCTATTTAACAGAGCTAGAAAATTCCTTGAAGAACACATAACCACAGTTAAGAGCTATGACGAATTCAAGGAAGTGCTGCGAACCAAAGGAGGCTTTATCAAGGCTTCGTGGTGTGGCAGCCGAGAATGCGAACGAAAAATAAAGGAAGAAACTGGAGCGACTATTAGGCTGATTCCCTTCGAAAGGGAAGAACCAGTTTCCAATTGTATTTACTGTGGCGGCAAAGCGAAGGAGCTTGTCTACTTTGCAAGGTCGTATTGACGTTTAATCCCACAATTTTACATATTTCTTCAACTGTTTAGCAACATCCTTTAAGCCCAATTTTTCAAGTGTTGTTTTTGTTGGTATGCCCCTTTCGTCCCATCCCCTCTTCTTATAGTATGTTTTCAACATAACCTCATATTTCGTTCTGTCAAGCCTTGCACCTTTCAACGCGCCCTTGTTTAGCGGTTCGTTAAACCACCTTGCTGGAGGATAATCCATTTCAACGCTCCATTTTTTGCCGAACTCCCGCACCCAAAATGCCCGCATCAACGTGTAAACCCGGTCGGCGATGGTGTGCAGCTCGTCCCATCCCATGTCTAAACCAGTAACTGCATGCAGGAATTTTGGGTACCATTCAAGCTCAAAGCCAAGCTCGACCCATGGTAGTCTGCAAACAGTGGCGCATTCAAAAAAGCCTCCTCGAAGGCGTTGAAGCTCTATAACTTTGTCCACTTTGTCTTCGCTGTACCGTTCCCTTCCGGCTTTGACCTCCCAAGAAATTACCCAAGCATCTTTATGGTGGGCTCCTATGGGGCTTGTGGCGTATGACAAAGCCATCGCCGGGGCAGCATGACAATCATAGGCTGAAATCTCTAACCCCTTCACGTGCATAGCCCAGTCTCGTGCATCACCGCCAAACTTTTCAGCTGCAAAACGGACGCCCTCTGCCAGAACCGCGCCTAATCCTCGCCTGTATGCAATATCTTCAATAAGAGCTCTCGCCGCCTTATAGTCTCCCCATGAAACCTTTTCCTTTATTAACCCTCTTTCGGTGGCTTCCATGGCAAAGCCTATCACATTGCCCAATGAAATAGTGTCCAAGCCGAACTCGTCTGCAAGCCTATTTAAAGCTGCTACTTTTTTCAAGTTGCCAACGCCTATGTTCGATCCAAGCATGGCGACATTCTCATAGTCCAGCTCAGATTCTTTTTTGTCGGCGTCTTTAACAGCGTTGCCGCATGTCATGTTGCAGTTGGGGCATCCCCGCTGGGAAGACTTTATCTTCTCCATGGAAAATCCGCCAATGGCATCTGCATCTTCGAAGACGCCTTCTCTGAAGTTGCATGTGGGCAAAACGCTGTTTTCCTGGCTCCATTCAATGGTCATCATGGTGCCTTGCCTTTTCCAAAAGGTATAGTTCGGCTTTGTCAAAATTTCTCGGTATGCTTCGGCGCCCAACTCTTTCAACTCTTTTGGATTGGCAGCTGGCAGTTCGCCGGAGCCCACGATCACCACGGCCTTCAGATTCTTTGAACCCATAACAGCACCCATTCCAGGTCTTCCGCCGCCTCGTCCCATTTGGCAGACGACGTTGGCGAACTTCACAAGGTTCTCGCCCGCTTGTCCAATCGTAAGGATTCCAGCGGCTGGTCCATAGACGCTTCTAAGTTTTTCCTCAACTTCAAAGGTGTTTAAACTCCAAAATTCCTTGGCATCGAGAAACTCTGCCACGCTGTCCTCGATCAGAAGAACCGTGGGAGACTCCGCCTTCCCCTCAATAATTATTGCATCATAGCCAGCCTTACGCATTTGAACAGCAGCATAACTCCCTATGTTTCCGTCGCCATAGCCGCCTGTTAAAGGACTTTTAGCTGCAACAACAAGCTTGCCGCTGCTTGGGAGAGCAAACCCTGTTAATGGGCCAGCTGCGAAAATGAGCCTATTTTCCGGCGATAACGGGTCAACGCCCGGCTTAAGCTCATCCCAGAGAATTTTAACGGCGAAACCTCTGCCGCCCAGAAATTTTCTAGCCATTTCGGCATCGTATTCTTTCGCTACAGCCTTCTGTTTGGTTAAGTTGACCCGCAAGAATTTTCCAGTCCAGCCAAACATAACAACACCAACTTTAGCGACAAACTGCATATTGCACGCTATATCCTAATAAATTCACCGTTTAAAGCTGCCAACAACTACAAGTTGTGAAGGGAATATTTATCTATTCCACCAGAGAACTTATGAAAATAAACACTCCATCACATGGTGATTTCATGGGCTTACTCAACCACGTTAAAGGCATATCCACAATCGCGCTGATCCTTTTGGTGTTAATATCCGCATTAATGGGCGGAATAATATCATATGCATTCACAATAGCCTACTACATAAAAATCCCAAAAGAAACAACTTTGGCAATAACCAACATCTACATAAACCCCAGAAACGTCCGCTCATTCATCATTGAAGTTTTAAACCCCTCATACTCGCCCAACGACACAAACATCACACGAATTGCACTAAGCCTGAAAAATGGAACACAACTATACGATGTTGTGGAAACAAATCCCCCAATTAGGAACGGCTTAAGAATCCAAAAAGGTGAGTCTGTAAACATAACATGCTCAACAATTAAAAAGGATAACATGACCATGACTTTTGGCGAATTCATAAGCGCTTTCCCTGGTGAAGCAATTCTTGTGCACGTTTTCGCCGAAGGGTCGCCAGCTGCTAATGTAGAGGCGTTTCTTCCATATGTTAAAGTGGAAATAACTGCAGATTTTAATCCAAGAGTTTCCTTCAAAAAATTCAACATAACTTTAACTAACAGCCCGCTCTCAGAGGTTGACTTGACGATCACCGACATAATTCCGGGATTAATAGCATTCGAGGAGGTGGACCCGAATTTTAAATCAACTCATGTTGTGCTTTTGAGAAATGAAACTGTTTGCTTCAAATTTTATAACGGAAGTTGGCGTGAGTTCGCCCAAATTACACTTGAAATTCGCACCGAAGAAGGATACGTATTCCGCAAAGAAATCACGATGAAAACCGTTCACGCGGTTATTCAAGCAGTCAGCTTTGACGAAAATCAAACAGATAGATTCAATGTTGAGGTTTACAATTTTGCAGAATCCGTAAATACTGTGAACGTAGAAAGAATTGAATGCGTGCTGGAAAATGGTACCAAACTTTCATTTGAATGTTATTCAGCCG
>Ga0105158_1000971_pt1 | contig 11507 bp, 10 predicted proteins | sample LHCtaG_FD_81567 | JGI IMG/M metagenome (GOLD analysis project Ga0105158, IMG submission 81567) | Hot spring microbial communities from Little Hot Creek, USA to study Microbial Dark Matter (Phase II) - LHC4sed_matched | ecosystem: Environmental > Aquatic > Thermal springs > Hot (42-90C) >... | reverse complement strand
GCCACCGCCCCCTTCCTTCTCGAAGCTTACGGCTACCGTTTCGACGCTTATATATTTATCGTTTCAAACCGATATATTATAAATCGATGCTGTATTACAATCTACGCCATCATATCTAAACCATCAACACACCACACAAGGTTGGCAGCTCTCCTCAACTAACTCCGCTTCCCCCACATGAAAGTTGCGTTTAGAAGCATAAGGGCAACCTACATTAACAGATAACCTCTAAACAGGCTTGTCCAAGGCGTCCACTTTCACCTTCAACTCATCCACCAGACTCTCAGCAACATCATTACGGGTGAACGCCCCCAAGTTTAACCTTGCTAAACACTTATAATCAAAACTTAGAAAGCATGTTCCACGCCTTTTAACAGTAAAAAAGAGGGGGGTTATGAAGTTTCCCTCACTTATATTGGTAGTCCCAGTAGCGAGAATATGCCTATGAGTTTTAGTCCAATGTAGACGTAGACGATCGCTAGCAGTATACCCATTTTTTTCGGTGACACTTTGTGGGCTGCCCACGCGCCTATTCTCGACATCGGTATGCTGGTTACCGCCAGCGCTGCGAACGCTAACAGGTTGACGAGTCCCACGGAGAACGGGGGCGCAATCTTAACAGGGTTTAACTGGTTAACTATTGGAACCACACCTAGAACAGAACTTATTTTAAGCACGTGGTGAAGCACAGGGTTGAACGACGTGAGGATGACATCTAACCAGTAAAGGGACGCCACGTTGGGTATCGCGCTGTTCAGCGTTGAAAGAGTCCACTGGAGGCTTAGCCTAGGAACAATGACTCCTAATGGGTCGGGAAGGTAAGCTATGGTCCAGGGTATCGTTGAGCCCAGCACGGCGAATATTGTTGCTCCAGCACCGGAGCCAAAGATCATGGTGGCCAGAGACATGGCTATGGCTCCATGTATCGGCATGTCTAGGAACATGTTGAGAATTATAAGGTAGACTAGGCCGCCCCCTATCCCTAGGAACTGCGCCGTCCCTCCGCCAATCAACCCTCCCGCCCACGCCCTTAATGCACTATGCTGTCTGGGCATCTCCTCTATTGGCTTTGGCTTAGCGGTCATGAACCTGTAAGCCCCTATGAGGCAAAAGATGCCGAAAAGGAACTTTAGTAGCTCCCCTGGAGCCAGGAAGGCGCAGACGCTACCTATAGTGCTACCTATGGTCACGCCGGCTATTAGGTCCTTCCACTCTCCTACATGTAGGAACTCGCCCTTCTGCTTCTTGTGGCTCCATACTCCCATAATTGCTGTCGGAACAACGACTGCCATGTTCGTCCCAAAGGCCAGCTTGATCGCCAAGTCCGACGGAACTCCGAGGTTCACGAAAATGTAGTACATGACTGGTATCATTAGGAAGCATCCGCCTACGCCGAAGAACCCGTTGGCAAATCCAACAGCTAGCCCTGCAATAGCCAGCAAGACAACGGCTATGAGAAAGTCCACTTTTTTCACCATCCAAATAAGTCTCGTTGATCAGTGAAAATTAACCATTTTTATTATATATTTAAATTTACCGATATAAAGGAAGCTCAGCTGCAATGCTCGCCAGCAACCGCCTCTAAATCCCTTAACAACCAGCCCTCAACAATACGGACAACACTTAAAGCGCTGATCTGACAAAGCCTTCTCATACTTTCACTTTGCCTGAAAGCCTGACTATCCTCATCCTCCCCCTAGCCTCCCTCTCAACTAGCCCCTTTTTCTCCAGCATGTTGACAGTCACGCTCACCTTAGCCTTACTATAGCCTGTCTTACTCTGTATTTCTCTCTGGCTCATTACGCCACCAGAATCGGAGAGCAACTTCAACACTTCTCTTTCAGCGTCGCTGAGTAACGGGAACACCACGTCGGAAAACCCTTTTCTCCTCCTCTTGTAAAAGAGGACTGCCCCAATGACGCTGACCGCACAGAGAGCGGAGCCGGCTGCAACGACCAACGCGCACGCAGGGCTTAACGGTGAAAAGTACATAGGTAAAGGTACGATGGCGACGCTTGAAGCTGGCTCGGCGCCGCTAGGTGAATAGTACAAGAAGAAGATTAAATAATCTCCAGCTGTTAAACCATCATATTCCCACTTGAAGAAGAGCCTCTCTCCATCCGTGAAATTACTTGTAGGCTCAGGATAAAACGGCTCGGCTCCACCGCTGTAGAGGAAGCATCTCGGCGGAAGCCAAACTTCGAGAATGAACTTTCCAACATCCACTTCAACCTTCTCCCTAAACACAAACTGGGAATATGTGTACAGAATCATCACTGCTTGGCTAGTAGCGAAGCTAAGCGAGAAGTTCCCCACCTCTCCTGGAAGAATAAGAGTATTAATAGTAATTATTGTGTCATAGCGCCTAACATCAGTTCTGTAAGAGTAGAGAGGAGCTGAGAAATTAACTATCGAGAGGCCTGAGATGTTAGTCACCTCTAAAACGAAACTGAAAGAGCTAATGCTTTCGCTCCCAAGGTTCTCCACGCTTAGAAACACGCTGAACTCAGCCTCTCCAGACTCAGACAAGACAACATTTACCTTCTCCTCAACCAGCCTGTAGGAAACATCCTTCACGGACGAACTCGTCTCCCCCTCCACTAGTAGTGGAGGAAACTGCAACCAATGGGGCAAACACGTTGCCACGAGCAACCCGAGGAGAACAACGAGGGCAAAGCTCCTCAACTCATGCAACCAAGCAAGGCCACGCAACATTTATCTCTCCTCTTTTAAATACCGCCTAAAAATAAAAAAGAAGGGTAGGAAAAATAGGTTTTCACTGTGCCGCTAGCGCCGCTTGAGATAGACAGCCACAGCTATACTAACCGTCAGTAGCACGGCAAAACCTGCCAACGCTACGAAAAACACTTGGTTTGAAGCTTGACCAACAACGTAGTACTGCAGGAGCGGCAACATCTCAACCGGAAGGCCCTTTTCCACACTCAGAACTTCGAAGTATGGGTCAAAGGAAACCTCATTGTTCCCAAAGTGTTCCACGCAGAGCTGTAGCTCAACTCCTTCATCAGTTACGTTGAAATACGAAATCACCGGGATAGCTGTTTGCTGCGAGTCCGATGAGTTTAAGGCGTAGTTGAACCATCTCCACCTAGCCTCTACTTCGTGCTCGTTTCTAGCCATGACAAGCCCTATCTCACTCTCGTCCTCGTCAAACTGGGGAACAGACCCTGACGTCCTATCATTGTTGCCGAAAGTTGTTCCGTTCGCCAACCTATACCTGTACTCGTACTCAGCCTCAACCTGCTGGCACTTCAAAACAATAACTAGCGCCAGCTTACTATTGGAATTCGCCCACTGATAGTTGTTTATAACTATGTCCACTTTGGCAGCTCTAAATCCAGGCACTACACTCGAGTATCCGGGACCAGTGATGTTTGTATCCTTAAAGTAGACGCAGATGTATACGCTCAGATTTAAATAAATGTGCAATCCCGTAAAAGTAATGGTCACATTGTCTTCCGCCACAATGAGTTTTGATAATCTCCACGTTAGATCTGAGAGTTTTATGTCTCTCTGTAGTTCGTCGCCGCTGTCAAATATTCCGTTAGCGTTATTGTCGATGAATTCTATTATGTGTGCTATGTGGAGGTTAAAGATCATTCTTAGGTTTTTCGGCGTTATTGTCCAGTTGGTCGAGAAGTTTAAGCCGTATGCGAATTTTAGGTCTAGGTAACCTGTGTTAATTCTTCCTTGATTTATTTCTTCCAAGGTTGGGATTCTGCTAGCTGTTAGCTGGCTTGTGGTGGTTGCTGAGGCTGGTGTTGTTAGTGTGGCTGCGAGTAGTATTGCTAGGAATAGTGCCGCTATTGCCCCTGTTGTCGTTAGGCTTTTTCCGCTCAACATTTTTTATCACCAGTTTTAAACAAAAAAATGTTTTTTATTTAAATATTTCTTTTAAACTTTTCATTTTTCCTAAAATAAAAGCGAAGAGAAACGACGAAAACAAAAAACAAACGTTCACAACCGTTTAAAACAGTTTAAAAGAAACAAAAAAGAAAGAAAAAGAAAAATAAAAATAAAATCTCCGATTATTTAATATAACGCGTCCCCCCGTCCAGCTTTAACTTAGCTGTGGAATAAAGTAAGCTAAGAAAGTTTACACAAAGACACTTAAAACGACAAAAGGGCTTCGGTTGCAGCCAATTATGAGGTTTAGAGCCGGAAACAAGTTTTCGCCTATTGCTTTTGATGGCGCTTTCTTCCCTCGTTTCCCTACTGGTGTTGCAAGTTGCATCCCGTTCTTCTGAAGTGTGAAGGCTATCTCACCTAGTAACACGTCAGCAGCTCATCCTTATCACAGTTAGAATGACACATGTTACCGGAAGTTTTACTTTTATGTTTCTGAAAAAATTTAAATTTTCAGAATTTATTTGTTTTTTCGGTGTTAGTATGACTTCTCTGACTAAAGTTGGAAAGAGGGGGGAGGTCGTCTTGAGGAAAGCTGAGAGGGAAGCTGCGGGGATAAAGCCCGGTGACGCCGTGGTCATTATAGGTCGCCCGGGAGAGGTTATTGTCAGGAAAATTCCGTCGCTCGAGGAGATCCTCGCCACCCCCCCAAAAGTGAAGATTTCGCTCGAGGAGCTCGCTGGGCTCAGGGGAGAGCTGCGTGAAGAGCTTGAAAAGAGGGCTGACGTATGATAGCCCTGCTGGACACCAGCTTTCTTCTACCATTGTTCGGAGTTGACATAGACTTCCCAGATGTTAGGGGTCAGCTGTTGCGTTTGTCGAGGAAATTCACACTGTTAATCAACTCTCTCAGCATTCTTGAGGCGAAGTGGATTATCCTTAAACTCTCAAGGAGGAAACCAGAATTGCTTGAATCCTTCAGAGACGGGTTAAACCTGGTGGTGAGAGGCGGAGAGTTTAGGGTGGTTCCGTTCTATTTGCCTGAGATAGACGCAGTTGCAACCGACATCTACGCTCACCACAGAGACTACATCGACTGCTCGATTCTAGCTTCAGCGTACGTTGAAGCAGACTTGCTGGTAACCCTTGAAACGAAAAAAATGAAAGATCTCGCAAGCCTATTTCGCCCCAGTTATTCGTCCTATAGAAAACTAAGCTCCACGCTGACGATAGCCACGCTAAGCGAAGCGCTAGAAGCGACGGAGCGGTAACTTTATACTCTACATGTTGCCCAACGGCTGTCGAACCCAAGCCTGATGGGAGTTTACGTGGAGAAGATTGTTTCAAAAGTCGAGGTTGAATGGATTGAAGGATTCAAGTCAAAGATAAAAGTGAAAACCTGAAGCATTACTTGACAAACGTCCAGAAATAAGCGGAATGAATAGTGGCCCACGCCTCATTCACCTCCTCGCCGCCTCTATGGCAAGCCGCCTCCAGCAGCATCTAACCTCATTATCGGAAACATCCTTCTCAAGATAGCTTCGAGCACTCCTCCTGTCCTAATAACCTCAAAAAATCCAACATTCCCTCTTAACGTACACGGCCTCCAGCAGCCTTCACAATCTGCCCACAAAGAACCCTCAACTTATTTTTAGCATTTTTCCACCAGAAAAGAGCCAATTAGATAATCAATTAGTGATTCCTCGCTTGAAGTCGATTTTTCCGGGCGCGTAGAACATTTGGCGTCTGATCAGCAAAAAGGATATATGTTTTTTCGAGCTTGAGGAAGTTAAAGCTAGTGGCGCTGCGTCGGCGTCCCCTTCGCGTTTGGGAGATGAAAAGTTTGAGTGAACCAGTTTTTGCAGCTGAGGCCGAGTTGAAGTGGCGTAGCAACTTCAAGTTCGACGCCAGAGTTGGCGGCTTCTCCTTCTCGATGGATGAACCCCCAGAAATAGGAGGTGAAGCGTCAGGGCTTAGCCCCCTCGACCTCCTAGCGGCGTCGGTTGGAGGTTGCCTCTCTGCGTCGCTGGTATTCTGTTTCAAGAAGGCTAGGATTTCTCCACAAGGCATATCTGTGAAGTCAAAGGCAATCGTCACGAGAGAAAATGGATACCTCAGAGTGAAGCGCGTAGACGTTGAATTAAACGTGGAACTCGACGAAGAATCAGCCAAAAAGGCGGAGCAGTGCCTCTCGATCTTCAGAAACTACTGCATAGTCACCGAGTCGGTTATAAGAGGAATACAAGTAAACCTAGAATTAAAGACGCAACGAAAATAGTAAGAGCAAAAATTCACCCAAGAGAAGGTTCCTGACGTCAAACAGCTTCAAAAACAGATTGGTTTTTTAACGACACACGAATACTCCCGTGCTCCGCATTTTTTAGTGCAACGCTACGTCCTAGGCTTGTGCTTTAAGCTTCCTTTTCAAGGCTTCTATTGCACCCCCGCTCCTTACGAAGTCCATCAGGAAGTCCGGCAGAACTGTGCACTTGAGCTCCACGCCCTTCGTAACATTCCTCACCACGCCTCCTTCAAGGTCTACTTCGACCTCGTCCCCATCGTTCACAGCTTCTGACACGCCTTTACATTCAACCACGGGCAACCCCAAGTTTATCGCGTTTCTAAAGAATATCCGTGCAAATGATTCGGCGACGACAGCGCTCACACCAAGGCGTTTAAGGACGAACGCTGCCTCCTCCCTACTCGAGCCACACCCAAAGTTTCTCCCGGCGACAACTAAGTCGCCGGCTTTCACCATTCTCGCAAAATCCGGTCTCACAACCTCCATGGCGTGAGAAGCCATCTCGTCCGGATCCCTGAGAGTAAGGTACCTGCCAGGGATCACTACGTCGGTATCAATGTTGTCACCGAACTTCCAAGCCCTACCACGAACCTTCATCGCCATCACCCAACGACATAACAGACCAGTAGTTCACCTTATAAAATTTAAGGTTCCATAAGCCCTCCGAAACTTCTCCCATTGACCTACTGGTGAGATCCTCGCCAATTAACTACTCTGAGCATTTACTGGAGAAATAGCTGGATAAAGTTCTAAATTAAGTGTGGGCTTCATATTATTTCTCTTCCACTTACCTCCTCCCTCCCGATTATTTCATTGGGGGCTCTTAGGGGATGCTCCCCGCATCTGAAGGCTCAACACCGCCACGCCTCCTCCACCATTGCTACGCTGCATTTTTCGCGCCTCATGAGCCCGCTCTCATAGTCTAACAAAGTGGCCTGAGCAGAGAGTATAGATCCTAGAAGTGTTCTCGGCATCGGCATATTTCACTGGTACGCCGAGCCGTAAAAACTTGTATTCCCAGCATGAACTGGAAAGCTCTCGCATCCCACTTCGAAAGATTCCTATTCAACTCTTTAGACCCGTTAATGCTTTATCCCCTTTAAGCCTTCAATTACTGCTCCGAAGGCTGAACTTGAGCTTTCTCGCCACCTCGCCGTCAGTTTGTGCATGAACCTCGATCCTACTCCCCGTCCTCCCCGAATACTTCCCCTGTTCAATTCAGATGTTTTACTTCTTCGAGAGCCTCTGGATCTTCCGTCTCTATACTTCATATGCCCTATTAATGGGGGCAGAACACTCCTTAAATCATGGCGTTCCACTCCTACAAGAAGTATTGTTATGTTTGTCAGGTTTACGTCGACGAAGAAAATAATAACAGTGGAAAGTACGTTAAATGGGTAGGAGAGCAACTTACCTCGTGCTCCTTAGAAGCCTAGATGCTCTCACTTAAACTTTAAGTCTTCTTGGCCGTCGCCTCGCAAGGCGCCGCCGTCCCCGTTAGCTTAGCCTTGGCTTTTCGAAGTGAACTACGGGGATTGCGCCGACTCCATAGTTGTACGCCCTTGCCCTTTTCGCCTCTTCACCCGTGAAGCCACCTTTCAGCGGAATTATTGCCGCTCTAGCTGTCCATTCTCCAGATAGGTGCTCGTACTGGTTGTCTTTGAACGTTGTTTCAGTCACGAAGAACGATACTTCGTTCTTCTCGTCCTTTACTTCTTTCAGGGCTCGGATGCAGCAGTCTGCTGCGACCAGCAGTCCTGCTCCTTCGCCGTAAACTGCTGCCCAGTTATTGGCTAGCAGGAACCTTTGCTTGCCCTTCTCAAGTCTAACCTTGCTTATGTTCCCTCCGAGCTCCCGCCATATCGTTCTTGGCCTTGGAATGCTGAGTGTTAGTAGCTCGGCTGATCCGGGGAACCTGCCTAGGACTTTTACATGGGTTTCCATTTCCAACATTGGAAGTCCGCTGTAAACCCTGTACTTGTTCACTATGAGAGAGTGCTCCGAAGGTTTGAGCATAGACGTGATTTCGGCGTAGACCCCATGCTCCCCCCTATTTGTCACGTCAACCGTTACTTCTCCGTCGGCTGGCTTGTCCCCTTCAAGCTTAAGCTTCTGGGCGACGAGTGGCTTCTCGCCCCCATAGGTTACGCCTGTTTCTATGCTGGTTATTGCTGCTGGAAGCCCGTCCTTGAACTTGACTCTGATTAAGCTGTTCGATAACTCGCCCTCTGAGGCATGGAGTCCTCCTCCACTAACAGGTGATCCCTTCTCGAGAGTTAGTGTGACTGTTTCCCCGGCGTTTAAGCTTCCTACGATAACCAGTGTTCCTGACCGAAGAGTCCCGTCTGGGAATAGTGCGGCGTTGAGAACGCTGCACGCGACGGGCTTCCCCTCTATTGTCACTGTGAGCTCTTCCGGCTTGAAAATCCCCTTGTCGAACTCTACGTAGAACCTTAGGGGGGAGGGAGGGATGGGGAAGCCGTGGAAGTTGTAGAGTAAAACACTTCTTTTTCCTTCATTTGGGCGTTCGAACTTCACCGCTTTCTCGCTTATTATAGTGCACGCTACTTGGGCGAGCTCCAATGCGAGCCTCAACTCGTACTCTCCCTGTATTCTCTTTTCAGCTCTCGGGTTCCAACCAAACTTGTCGGAGTTCTGCCCTAGAAGAAGCCAACGTTTCGCCTCGAGTAACGTATTTTCCTCATCCCCCACTTCTATGCCGTTCGCCTTCGCCCGCTTAAGCCACCACTCAGCCTTAGCGATCTCCCTACGAGAAACCTCGTTGATGGTCCAAAGATGCTGATCCCACGGGTCGCGGAGCCACATTCCATGGTCATGTATGCCCAGAGCCCACGTCGAGTCGAGGATGCTTATTGGGACGCCTTGAGGAGCCTTCTTAACTATCTCGCTCGCCAAAGCAAACTTGACGTCCTCCACTCCTCGGAGGGCTTCCACTATTCCCTTGAGGCGGGAGGGGTTAGCTATCTCGGCGTCGTCCAGAACGGTTAACCCTCCTCCAAGCTCTCTTCCTTTATTGACGAGGTCGACGGGGTCAGAGAGGAGAGACGAAACATGCATCACGACCGGTAGCCTTGTCCCATCTTCACCCTCAACGAAGTGAACTCTAAAATCCTTGGACACTCGCCTGTAAAACTCGTTCACCTGAAAGTAGTTTAGGAGGAGAAACTCGACCCCGAGCCTCTTAAGCATAAGCGGTAGAAAAGGATGATAGGCGCCCTCCTGTGCGAAGTAGCCAGACGAAACCCTTCCAAAAACACGCTTCAGCTCCTTCACTGCCATCTCATGCTGAAATGCGAACTCCTCCCAGGTATGCATGGAAGCCAAGCTGAAAGACCACGTGTCGAGGATCACCTCGAACCTTCCCTTCTTCACGCCCTCCCTTATTCCATCCAGCACGTCCGGCGCAACCCTCTCGAGGAAGGGGATGGTCCTCGAGACGTCAATGTCCCATCCGGCCTTCACATCAGGATTCTCCCACGTGAAATCTAAGAGTCCCCTGTAAAGGTTCGGAAACCACCTTAAAACTTGCTCGTCGGTGTACTCAGCGTACCACATGTTAGTGTGAAAGTTGAAGTTCACCAATATCAATTAAAACTCCTCCTCCATTAAGCACAGCCTAGAGAAGCTACTTTATTTTTAATTAACTTTTTTTATGGAAGTGAGATCCTTCAGTGAGTTGAGCTCCTGCTGGTGTTTGCGTCGAGGAGCCTGAGGGGCCTCTTCAGGCTACTGATGAGCTAAAGGAGAGGTTGTCCGCTTACTTGAGGAGCCGGATAAGAAAATAGACACCGTTACCCCTCTCTGGGGCGCGTTTACGGGGGGGATGGCGGAATTTCTTGAACCAGTATTCTGATCCTTTTTGCAAAAGAAAAAGTCCGGCCCCCGGAGGTTAGGGGATCCCTCCCAAGAAGGATCCACAAGTTAGCTCTGTAGCAAGAAGGAGAGCTGACTGGTCTCCGCTGACGACCTGCGTTCACATGGGTGGGGCTTCCGTCGAGGAAAAAGTGAAATGAAGTGTTCCTCCCTTTGAGGGCGTGGCTAAGGATGGTGGGATTTATGGCCGCGGAGCAGCGAACATGAAGGGGTTTATAGCCGGCGGTCATTGCTTTAAAATCCATGGGTTGGCTTGAAGCCGAGCTACGACCTCACCTGCGCCATGCGCCAGACGAAGAAGTGGAAGATTTACATGAAGTTCGGCAAGAAAGCCTGTGGTCTTAAATATGTGATGAATTTGTCAACCGGGTTTAAATACAGTAACAGATGTTTGGACTCTGGAAAACTTTTAACTTTCGAGGAACGGCGTCTACCTGATACTGTGCGCTTGGCCTAGAGGAGGCTTAAGCCAAGGGTGGAGGGTTGAGCAGGTAGTTCATCGTCAGATGATAAGGGTTAAGGCTTCCTGAACCTGCCATAAACCCTGGCCACCTGATGTCGGCTCCAAAGTACCTGGTACACGTGAGGGGAAAAGTGGAGGCTCAGATATCCTTGGAAAGGAGCTCCCCAAGTTTCTCAAGCCACCGTGTTGACGCGTAGCCACGCTTCAACGATAAAGGGCAGCCTCCGGGAGAGACGGGAAAACATAGAGCTCGGAGGCGTCTTAAGTGGAGAGTACTAACACCCTCATAGTTTGTGGAATCCAGATGGGATTCTCGTGGATAACTATGTTTGTATAAAAATTGATTGCACAATAAAAATGGAACTTTGAATAAGAGGCAAGCATCGTCTACTGTTATTCTAGAATGCCCCTAGCATTCCCTTCTCCTCCGGTCTGGAGCCGAAGAGGAACTTGCCGGTCAATATGCCTAGGTAAAGCCAAGTTGGGTATAAGGCGAAGATGATCATGGCTAACCCGAGGCTTACAGGGTCTGTTATGAACACTCCGAGGAGGCTTGCGGGGAGATCCATGAGGTTTGGTGTGGTTATCTGTATTATTCCGCTGTTGATCATGAAGTCGCGTCCCATGAACGAGAAGACTGGCAGATGTAATGACCAGACGAACTTCATCATCATCCAGTATGGTGGGAAGTATATGTTGTTCACGTAGAGTGGTATTGCTATGGAGTAAAAGATCGCTATGGTTATAACTGAAAGTAGGAGCGTAAGAGTTTTCCTCAGGTGGTTAAGTCTTCTCCGCTTCACCAGCCATGAAATAGCCATGCCGATTCCTAGGAGCAGGAAAACGTCCAGTATGAAGCTCATATTTCCACCTCTTTAAAGCAACCCCTTCTCCAAGTACCATGAAATGGTTTCGGCCAGCCCCACCCTTCTGTCGGGGTACTTGAACTTGTAGCCCGCCTTTTTGAGCTTCTCGTTCGAGAAG
>Ga0105158_1000970_pt1 | contig 11528 bp, 11 predicted proteins | sample LHCtaG_FD_81567 | JGI IMG/M metagenome (GOLD analysis project Ga0105158, IMG submission 81567) | Hot spring microbial communities from Little Hot Creek, USA to study Microbial Dark Matter (Phase II) - LHC4sed_matched | ecosystem: Environmental > Aquatic > Thermal springs > Hot (42-90C) >... | reverse complement strand
TTAACCCATGTAGCTACATAGCAAATTCTATAGCTTTACTCTACCAAAACCTGTACATGCTCTTCCAATCCTCATCCTCTTTATCACTTTCTTTTGAAGGTAGTAAGAAGAGTTGATAGAGTTGACCAACTATTAAAAAAGTGATTAGTTATAAAGATTTGTGTTACGGGGGTTTAACCTCTTTGAACTTTTCACTTGCTAGTTCTCCTCCAACTCCCCAGTTTTCTTTTGGAATTTCGTGAATCACTACTTCAACTGCGTGCAACGGTATTCCGAGCTCTTCAAACACCCTAGCTATTCCCTTAACTATTCTCTCCTTAGCTTCTCTAGAAACACCACTCCACATATATATACGTGAACTATAGGCACTTCAACTCCACCAATTACTTTACCTCTAAAAATTACAATATAACTCTAAATGGACAGAGCGCTCTCTCAATGAGTATGGTTTATGCTAAGCACAATATGGGGAATTCTTGGGAGTTCTCTATGCTTGATGACTACCTGTACCCATTGTTTATTTAGAAGTGCTAGAACTCTTTTGGAGAGTCTGCAGAGAAACGCTGTTACCTTGTCACATAGCTACACTATTTCATTGAGTGCCACAATCCTTATACCATCAACCTCTCCCTCTATACACTCAATTTCATTTACAAGCCTTAGCGTAGCCCTGGGAGACTCAGAGGCAGGCGAGGTCATAGATTCACTAATTAGGAGGCTTAAGGAAGATAAGAAGCTACTTAACAAGATCAAGAGTATTTTTGAGAGGGCTGTGAATGTGCAAAAGAATGTGTATACATATTAGACAACATAATCTAGCACTTGCTTAAAGTAAGCATTACTAAGAGCGCGGTTAATGTGGTCATAGTAAACACTTTAATAATTTGCAGCGAGATCTCGAGTTATTCAGAGCTATGGCAGCTACACAATGAACACTAGCATATAACGAAACTTGTAGACAACAAGCACCTAGTGTACTTGTACTATCACTATAACACTATAACACATACGAGTACAAGAGTACGGTGTTCTACAACTAGAGGAGAGTATTGAGCATGAAGAGTGATAGCTCATAGAACCTCGGTGTTAGGTAAAGCTGAGAAGGAAGCTTACCTAACACTAATGCTAGAGTAGCAAAACCCTCTCTAAACTAAGTGAACCAAGCATATGGGCTAAAGCTGTAATAAACTCTTACTTATTATTAAGTTTAAGTCAGTGTAGTTTAAGAAATGTAGAGGTGATACTAAGTGAATACAGGTGAGAAAAGGGAAAAGAAAGAGGCTAAGAAAGAGAGAAAAGCTGAGAAGAAAGTACCAAAGTGTAGATAAAAGTGTTAGGTAAATTATATTATAATTAAAATTAAGACTCTTTAAAATCTTTATGATTTTGCTACATATTGTTGCAAAATCTCTATAATATTTCTAAAACTAATTACCTTGTTTATCATACTATCAAAGTCTTGTCTATCTCCGTATCTCCCTCTCCACTCTGATATAATCTCGTTGTACCTGTTAGGATCTGTTATAATTGTGTAATCAAGTACATGCATAACTATGTATCTATTAACATCAGCCGTTACCTCTTCATCTTTATCTGTTGTGATAAAGATTACGTCGATGCCCTTTGGCTTAAGCTCCTTAGCCCAAAAGGCTGTCTCAGTTAATCTTTCCCTTAAGCTTGTCTTGCATGACAATATTGCTACAACTTTATTTGAAGCCTTATTTATAATAACGAAATCTGCATCTGGTAAAATTTCACTCCAATTCTTTATAGTTAGCTGCTTTCTTATAGGGTCATTAAGTTGCGAGCCATGTATAATATCTAATCTTTGTGCTGACGAAGGATCGTTCATGAGTATTTCATTTAAAGCCTTACACACAGCATATTCATATAGAGAACCCTTGCAAGACCTCCATTTCTGATCAATACTTTTTTTATTCTGGGCTTCATTTAGGCGTTTTTTGTCTTTAAGCGTAATAAGAAGTTTTATAATTTTAGGCTTTATGGTTTCCTCTGCAATAGTTTCAAACCTCTCTAATGCAGAACGGAAATCCAACTGGTTATTTGTTACGTATTCATCGTAGAGGCGTTTAAGTTCATTGAATATATTAATACGGCAAAAACGCGGTTTGAATTTACATTCATTACTCACTACATGATGCCTCATAGAAGTCTTTTTATATTAACTTTAGCTTCGTTTACTAATCTATTCTTAGCTATTTCACAGTATTTTCTACTTATGTCAATTCCTATAGCTTTTCTTTTAAGCAGATAGGCTGCTACGAGTGTTGTTCCGCTGCCGGCAAATGGGTCTAGCACTATATCTCCGACATATGAGAATAGCTTTATACATCTTTTCGGAAGCTCTAAGGGGAAAGGCGCTGGGTGGCCGACTCTCTTAGGGTTCTCGCCTGGGAAAGTCCATAAACCTAGAGTCCACTGCTTAAACTCATCAGGCGCTATATCGGAGACCCCATCTCTCAGCTTTTTCCAGCTGTGTTTGTACAGTAGGACAATGACTTCGACAGGCGCTATTACGTATGGTGCAGATGCTGATGCGAAAGAGCCCCAAGCAGTTCGCCTAGAAATATTGCTCTCATTCCATATCACTGTGCTAAAGTACTTAAAGCCCACTTTTTTAGCTACAGAAACCACATCAACATAAACACTCTGAAAACCTTCGCCCGCCCTCCCCTTGCTCTTATCTAGCGGTATGTTGAGGCACACTCTTCCATCCGGCTTCAGCAGCTCGTACGCATTCCTCAGCCACCTCTCCGTAAACTCTAAGTACTTCTCATAAGGTATATCGTCTCTGTAGCCCTCATACTCCATATCCACGTTATACGGCGGAGAAGTCACTATAAGGTCTACACTACTGCTTTTAATGTAGTCAACCTTGAGGAAGTCATCGTTGATTATGACAGCACTCCCATCGGGCGTCTTATAGAAAATCTTATCCTCAGGAATACCGAGCACCTGATCAACACTCCCACTAGATTTAACCTTAACTATTTCCTTGTGCACTTCCCTCACACCTACCCACCTTTATAATATAGTTCTTCCTCTTACCTTCAGGGTCTATTTGCCACCTAAACCTGCCCCCGCACCTAGGACACTCGTAGAAGTAAACATTCCACCACCTATAACTCCAACTCTTCAAAAGCTTAAACTCGCCTTCATACCCACAGTATGGACATTCAATCACCTTCCCTCACCTTTTCAAAATCTTCAATTAGTTTTAGAAGTTCCTCTACTCTTTCTTCTCTAACTCGTTTTGATATATCCATCGATAGGCCTAGAAGTAGAGAGTTTACGATCTGCTTAACTTCATCGAGACTAACACTGTAAGCCTTTAGGGCCTTCCTAACTTTGCCTACAACAATCTGTAGAAATGTTTTTCCATGAGAATAGCTCTCTACAAACCCTTTTAACCATTTCAAAGCCCATTCTCTATCACAAAAAACAGCATTCATAACTACTACCTGTCGGGCAACCCATGCCTTACACTACACTACATCTCAGAATTAATAAACACACCGCAAAGTGAAAGTATTAGCCTCATGTACATGCAGAACCACAGTATCTATGCAATTAAGAAGCATGGAAATAGCTAACCCAAGCCCCTCTACACTCAGAGCCGCTCAAGTCACTATACCAACCATGTTTAAGAGAAAACCATTGTTAGGCGGCGTTAACAGCTACCATTATTTTTCTCCGCACCTCTCTAATGCTGTTTGTAAACAGGCTATTCAATTACTTTATTTGTTTAGCTTCTCTTTAGCTAAACATTCACTCACACAAGTCCCCGCAAAACTCAAAACAAGCCATTCCCTCCAACAGAAGGTTGCCCCTCTACTCCTCTATGGGAGTTCCTTATAGTATATTGCATTACATCATACTCAACAAAGCCCTCACGACACTTTCTACTCCCTTTTGAGAGTTTCTGGGCAAAAGAGAACATGGGTAACCCTGGTGATTTGCTGATTCAACCCTTTCTACTCCCTTTTGGGAGTTTCGCTGCAGCGTGCTTTGGAGCTCCAACATCAACGCTTTGGAGTCTTTCTACTCCCTTTTGGGAGTTTCTGAAAATTTCTGTGCTCTTCGTACACCCTTATGAGTGTCTCTCTTTCTACTCCCTTTTGGGAGTTTCCAAGGAGAGGGAGGACGACGGGCTAGACGTCGCATTACTACTCAAATTCTACTCCCTTTTGGGAGTTTCCCATGCTCAAATGCTTAGAAGATCTGTACCGTACACTACCACCTTAGAAATTCTACTCCCTTTGGGGAGTTTCCTAACTGCTCTGGTGACGCCTGGTGACGTTCTGACGTAACCGCAGAATTCTACTCCCTTTTGAGAGTTTCCATTAGCTCTCGGACACGTAAGCAAGGTTCGTGAACATAGATATCCATCTACTCCCTTTTGAGAGTTTCCACCAGCCTCTTGCTGTTGAGCCTAAGAAGCTTGAGGAGGTAGCCAAATCTACTCCCTTTTGAGAGTTTCCATGGTCCCTGGGCTATTTGAGATTTTCTTAAGCTTTGTTTAAAAGTGTTTATGCTTTTCATCAGAACATAAATGCGTTCATCAAATAGCCTTGCAACAGCGTTCTAATGGATAAGAGTTGACTCACCATAGCTGTTCTGATGACCTGATGAAAAGAATAGAATGTGGTTGTTCTAATGAAGTAGAGTTGAAATGCTATATTAAAGAGAATTGAATGAGGTTACTGAAACTGAGGTACACCCCAGTTAATCTAGTTTGAATTGCTTAACTGGTTAGCTAAATATTGAGGAATAGTTAGATGAAAGCTATGATTTTAAAGCTTTTGCTTGTGATGCAGAGCTTCATATAAAGCACAATTATTATAATTGTATTAAGAATTTGATCAAAATAGAGCTCTATTGTTTCACATTTTTACCTTGTTTTCAATTTTTGAAAACATATTCAATTGTTTTATATAGACTAAACTCTGGCTAAAGAAAGGCTAAACAAATAAAGCAATTGAATAGTACACTCACAAACAGCCTTAGAGAGATACGAAGAAAAGAATGTATAGTAGTTGTTAATGCTACTTAACAAGGGTTTTTCTCTTAAATATTATTGGTGTAGTGTCTTGAGATGTTCTGAGTGAAGAAGGACTTGGGTTAACTATTTTCGTGCTTCTTAATTGCATAGACACTGTGGTTCTGCATGTACATGAGGTTAAATATTTTCGCTTTGCGGCGTGTTCATTAATTCTGAGATGTAATGTAGTGTAAGGCATGGATTATCCAACAGGTAATAGCTATGAATGCTGTTTCTTATGAGAAGGAATGGGCTTTAAAATGGTTAAAAGGATTTGTAGAGAGATATTTTCGTGGAAAAGCATCTCTACAGATTATTATAGGCAGAGTTAGGAAGGCCTTAAAGGCCTACAGTGTTGGTATCAATAAGGTTAGGCAGATTGCAAACTCTCTACTTCTAGACCCATCGATAGATACACCTAAACAAATTAGAAAAGAAAGAGCAAAGGAACTTTTAAAACTAGTTAAAAACCTTAAAGAAAGGTGAGAAAAGTGGTTAAATGCCCGTATTGCGGCTATGAAGGAGACTTTAAGCTCTTAAAGACGTGGAAATTCAGATTCTATGATGTTAAAATGTTAGAGTGCTCTAGGTGTGGAGGAAGATTTAACCACTATTTCGGTGTAAGCTCTAGAGGTAAACGCTCTGAGTTCGTGATTAGGGTTAAGCCTAGGGTTCTCGGTAGTTCTCCATGAGCTCTCGTGTTGTAGCTCCTCAGGTTGATATTGATAGCGTTGTTATGTGCTTTAGGAACTCAGTTAGGAAGGCCCGTACTGAGGAGGATGTTAGGGTATGGGTCTCTAGGTGTATTGAGGAGGGAATACTAGAGCCCCTCGGTATTAAGGAGGTCGGTAAGTATGAGTATACGCTGGTATCTGGTGCTAGAGTTGACGCACTCTACGGACATGTAATCATTGAGTACAAGGCTCCAGGTAAGCTATCTTCAGAGAGAGATATTCAGAGAGCTAAGGAGCAAGTCATAAGGTACATAACTCAGGAAGCTGGTAGTAAGGTTGAGTGGTCTAGGTACCTAGGTGTTATAATTAGCGATAGAATAGCCTTTGTTAAGTACGATCCTAGAACAGATACTTGGATTCTCAGAGGGCCCTACGAAATTAGAAGAGAAGTAGTAATTAAACTAGTTGAGGCCTTAAGAGGTCTTAGAAGAAAGCCCTTAGATGTAGACCATTTGCTCAGAGATTTCGGACCTCAGTCCGAACTCACAACTAAGCTTGTTAAAGCCCTTTACAACAAGGTGATAAACCTAGAAAAGGGTAGTAGAGCTAGGCTACTCTTTGAAGACTGGATTAGGCTCTTTAAGCAGGCAACTGGCTATAGACCTGAGGAGCTCGAAGAGCTTCCTGAACTAGCCAAGAAGTACGGAATTGTCGGAGCCGTAAATTATGATGCCCTGATATTCTCTATACATACCTACTATGCTCTCCTGCTAAAGCTCATAGCAGCTGAAATAGTCTACCTCTATGGTGGAGGCAAGTTCTACAGATCCTACATAGCTGAGCTAGACGATGCTTACTCCAAGAAAGGTCTGGAGGGGTTGAAGGAAGCTCTGCAGGATCTTGAGAGCGGAGGCGTGTTTAGGAGGTTAATGAATATCGAGAACTTCCTAGAGGGAGACTACTTCTCTTGGTACCTAGATGTACTAGATAAGGATCTAGCTGACTTGATAGCTGAGCTAGCTAGGAGGTTAGCTGATTACGAGGTAGCTACACCTCAGCTGGAACCTGAGTTTGCTAGAGACTTACTGAAGAGGCTCTACCAGAACCTAGTGCCAAGTGAGTTAAGGCATAGGCTAGGCGAATTTTATACACCAGACTGGCTAGCTAACTACTTACTTGACGAGGTTGGGCTAAGCCTCGAAAACCTTCTGAAGATGGGTGAGGAAGATCCGCTAAAGCCCTTGGAGCTTAGGGTACTAGACCCAGCATGCGGCTCAGGCACCTTCTTAGTCCTCTACATAAGTAGGCTCAGGAGGTATGCCGAAGAGCACTTTCTACAGGACACCCTAGTGAACTACGTACTTAAGAACGTAGTAGGCTTCGACCTAAACCCATTAGCTGTGCTAACAGCCAGAACTAACTACTTAATGGCTATAGCAGACTTACTAACATATGCTACAGGCTCTATTGAGATACCTGTATACCTAGCCGACTCGATAATGGTTGAGAGAAGGACTACCCTAGCCGGTAGTGCGTACATCCTCAGAACGAGCGTCGGGGACTTCGAGGTACCAGTAAGCATAGTTGAGAAAGGCTTATTGACTAGCGTATTAGCCGAGGTAGCTAGATGCCTTGAGAACAGGTACAGTGTTGAGGACTTCAAGAAGAGGCTAGAGACAGTCTACAAGCTGAACTCAGGAGAGCTCAACTCCCTAGCTGAGCTCTACAAGAAGCTCCTAAACCTCGAGGAGGAGGGAAAGAACAGGGTATGGATAGCGATTATAAGGAACGCCTTCGCCCCAATACTCAAAGGTAAGTTTGACTACGTGGTAGGCAACCCACCGTGGGTTAATTGGGAAAACCTCCCAGAAGCGTATAGAGAGGCTAGCAAGCCTCTATGGTCTCAGTACGGCTTAGCTAAAGTAAGAGGTAAGGTAGGGCTTGGAAAGGTTAAGAGAGACCTAGCAATGCTTTTCCTAGCTAGGTGCTTCGATCTATACCTAAAGGAAGGCGGGAAGCTGAGCTTTCTAATGCCGTTCACGGTGTTTAAGACTCAGGCTGGTGCTGGCTTTAGGGAGTTCTTAGCAAGGAGAGCTAGAATTCACGTAGTACACGACTTAGTGACCTTATACCCATTTGAGGGTGCTGAAAACAGAACATCAGCTGTGGTTGTTGAGAAGCTCTGCGAGGTAGATTTGGAGAGAATACGGGATAGTGCTAAGAAGAAGGCATGCGTAGAAGCTCTGAGCAGGGCTTTCGAGGATAACGTGAGGGGGATAAAACACATTATATGGGTTAACCCAAGCGGTAGGGCTGTGCCTACAGACAAGCCTCTAGAGGAGGTGCTCAAGGAGACTATAAGGTATGAGGCCCTAATGATCCCGCTAGAGCCTAGGAAGCCTGAATCACCGTGGATGCAGGTAACACCTAAGGTTGTCGAAGCTGTTAGAAAGCTCCTTGCAGGGCAACAGTACTACGAAGCGCACGAAGGCGTGAATGTAGCCCTCAACCAGGTTTACTACATTGAAATACGGGGCAAGAGACCTGATGGTATGCTTATAGTAACGAACCCGCCTGAACCAGGACAAAAGAAGAGAGTTAAGCAAGTAGAGGCAGTTATAGAGCCTGACCTAGTCTACCCGTTAATAAGAGGAAGAGATGTCGAGAAGTGGTACGCGGAATTTAGGGGTAGATACGTAATAGTGCCACACGATCCTAAGACTGCAAAGCCTTTACCGGAAGCTGAGGTAAAGAGTAAGCTACCGCTAACATATCAATATTTAAACAGCTACAAGAGCGATCTGGAGAGTAGATCAATACATAGGTTGTGGGGTAAAGGGAATCCGTTCTACGCGGTATACGATATAGGTGTATACACATTCGCACCCTATAAGGTTGTATGGAAGGAGGTTTCGGCAAGGATGCAAGCTGGAGGTTTTCACGTAGCTGTTGTAGAGCCTGTAGAGGATAGGTGGTTGGGTCTAAAGCCGGTAGTTCCGGATCACACTGTAGTATTGATCCCCTTAAGCAATAGGGATGAAGCATACTTCCTAGCAGGAGTTCTTAACTCGACATTAATATCCCTTGCTCTTCAGTATGCTGTTGTAACGAGCATTGAGAACCTTGGAGTACCTAAATTCAATCCAAATGATAGGAGACATCAGAAGATTGCTGAGCTCTCTAGGAGAGCTCACGAGCTTGCTAAGTGCATCCACTCTGAGGTGAAGCCAGACTACTGCAGGGATATTGATGCTGAGGAGGAGCTTGGGAGGGTTGAAAGGGAGATAGACCTAGCGGTAGCACAGCTATACGGGCTTGCCGAGGACGATCTAAGGGAGTTCGAGAAGCTTATGGCTATACTGTCTGGTGAGGAGCTTCCAGCTGAGGAGGTGGTTGAGCTACCTGAGGAGCCTAAGGTCAACATCCTCAATACTCTACTACCTCCTGATACTAGGTCTTACATTGAGGTAGATATTGTAAACCCCTCTGGTGAGGAGGTAGAGCTTAGCTACGAATTCCCTTGGGGTAAGGGCTCTTTCAAGATTGTTGAGGGTAAGTATAGGATAGAGGTTCCACCGCTAAAGCCCGGTAGGTACAGCGGTACTGTGAGGTACACTTGGAGAGGTGTTGAGAAGGTAGTTAATGTAATTATAGAGGTTTCTGAGACCTCGGGTCCGAAGAGACGGAGAGGGCTACTACTAGGCCCTGGTTGATACCGTGAGTAGTGAGCTCTACAACAAGATTAAGAGGTACTTCGGTGATTACGCTGTAGATAAGAGGCTCGCCTATGAGCTTGAGCTAGCTAAACTCCCTAGGTACGTAGCTGAGTATTTAATTTCCGAGTTTGCAGGGGCAGGCGAGAACTGGGAGGCTAAGCTCAGGGAATTCGTTAGGAGGCACTACTACGAGCCTGAAGAGAAGGAGGTTGTTAAGCACAAGCTTGTAGTAGAGGGGGTAGTGAAGCTTATAGATGAGCTTAGGGTCATAGTGGATGTCGAGAGCGGTATTCACGTAGGCGTTATACAGGCTCTTGACATCTGGGCTGTTGTTCCAGTAGATATAGTTGAAAGAAATAGAGCGACCCTAGTAACAGGCATGTGGGGGCTCATAACACTTAAGAGGACAGATCCTGTTGAGGTCTTTGGTAAAACTATTGGCGCTAAGGTTGTTGACTTCTACCCATTTCAATCACCTGACACAGACCCAGAGATATTTGAGGAGGCTAGGCAGTACTTTACTTTAGATGAGTGGATTGAGGTTTTAATAAACACCATAGGGTTAGATCCTAGCGTCTACAGCCCTAGACAAAGGCTAGTACTACTCTCAAGGCTTGTACCCATTGTTGAAGGCAATGTCAACATGACTGAGTTTGGGCCTAGGCAGACAGGTAAGACCTACCTCTACAGAAATGTGAGCAACTATGTCAGGATCATATCTGGTGGCACTATATCGCCAGCAGTTCTCTTCTACAACCTCAGGACTAGGGTTCCAGGAGAGCTAGCAGTTAAGGATGCTGTAGTCTTCGACGAAGTTAGTAAAGTCAGGTTTCCCAACCCAGATGAGATGATGGGTAAGTTCAAGGACTACATGGAGAGCGGGATTTTCGAGAGAGGAGATAAGAAAGTCACGTCAGACGCCTCCCTAGTGTTTATGGGTAACATAGCTGTTGAAATGGGTCCTGAGGGCTATGTACCTGTAGAGGATTTGACTTATGTACTTCCACAACCTATGAGAGACTCAGCATTCATAGATAGAATTCACGGTCTCATACCAGGCTGGGAGCTACCGAAGATATCGCAAGCAAAGTACCACCTTTCTAAGGGCTATGGGATAGCCTCAGACTACTTCGCAGAGGTCTTGCACTCTATGAGGAAAGAGAGCCTCGTCGGGCTAATATCTCAGCACGTAGAGCTCTCCGAGAACTTTAAAATAAGGGATGAGAAAAGTGTGAAGAAAATTACAAGTGGGCTAATAAAACTCCTATTCCCAGATAAATCATTCAGCAGAGAGGAGCTCAAGAGAGTTATAGAATTAGCTGTTGAGTACAGACAGAGAGTAAGAGACTGGCTTCACAAAATAGATCCAGGAGAATTTCCAAAAGAAAAACTCTATGTAAAAGTAATCTCGTAACTTTTTGCAGTACTTTTATCATTAAAAAGACCCTAATGATCCATATAAAATAACATGCTCTAAAGCTTAAATTTAGAGTACGAATAGCCTAAACTTAGTATATAGCTTTAGACTTTAAGGAACGCCGTAGTTAAACTAGCCCTCTACTTCCTCTTTCATTACACTCCTCCAGTCGCAGAATACTGTGTTCTCGTATATGTTATAGCGCGCTAAGTACTTGTTGTTTATTGGTTTTGCGAGGTAGGTTTTAAGATTTCATTGTATAGCTGCCATAGCTTTGGATAACTTGGGATCTCGCTGCAAATTATTGTGGTGTTTACTATGACCACATTAACTACGCTCCTAGCAATGCTTACTCTAAGCGAGCGCTGGGTTATATTGTCTAATATGTACACGCATTCTTCTACACATCCACAGCCCTCCCAAAAATACTCTTGACCTTGTTAAGTAGCTTCCTACCTTCCTTAAGCCTCCTAATTAGTAAATCTATGACTTCGCCTGCCTCTGAGTCTCCCAGGGCTATGCTAAGGCTTGCAAATGAAATTGAGAGTGCACTGCTCATTTAGAGTTATATTGTAATTTTTAGAGGTAGAGTAATTGGTGGAGTTGAAGTGCCTATAGTTCACGTATATATATGTGGAGTGGTGTTTCTAGAGAAGCTA
>Ga0105158_1000968_pt1 | contig 11532 bp, 11 predicted proteins | sample LHCtaG_FD_81567 | JGI IMG/M metagenome (GOLD analysis project Ga0105158, IMG submission 81567) | Hot spring microbial communities from Little Hot Creek, USA to study Microbial Dark Matter (Phase II) - LHC4sed_matched | ecosystem: Environmental > Aquatic > Thermal springs > Hot (42-90C) >... | reverse complement strand
CTGAGCCTGTGCGAGGCTGTCGTAGCTCGGGGCCGACCTGCTCTTCGACTCGAACCAGAGCGTCATGCCAGCTGGTACGGTTACCGCGATTTTCACTCCGGCGCCGGGGTACAGGGTCGAGAAGGCTGAAACCTCCTCGAACTCTTGATGCTCGACCAGCCAGTACCACGTGCTGCTTTGCGCAAAGGCTCCCGCGGCGCTTGCAAGCCTCGACGTCAACTTGACCTTCACCTTTAAACTAACGGCGACGTCCGACAGCTCCACGCCAGCTACAGTCGCACCGAAACTTCCGTCCTCTCCCACGACCATTAGGAGGAGCTTCTCCACGTTGTGCAAGTCGACCCACCTCACGCGGTTATAAGCGTCCACCTGCACTACCCTACCCAGGTGGACTCTGGGCAGCGAGAGCAGCGCGCTGCTACCGCCTGCCCTGTGCACGAGCGAGGACGTGAAGTTGTTGAGGGAGCTGGCCAGCCATACGACAGCCAGCTCCCTTACCGGCACTCGAGCCCCTTTCTCGTCTACAGCGAGCACCTCGACGCGAACCGCGCTCACCGGCAGCTTCGCGTACAGGGTAGTTGCGTAGTACGCTAACCAAGAGGAGGCTGACTGAACCTCGGGAAGCATAGGTGAGATGACCAGCGCAGCTAGTGTAATGACCGCTAAGACGTTATAGGCTACAACCCTTAACCTTAGCGGGGTGGGATTTCCACGATTCGAGTTGCACGCAGCCACGACGAGCAAGAACGTTCAAAAAACCTATTTGCTTTTCGGCCAGTGAGGTGTAGCGCGCCAATGCTAACTTTGCGCCGACGCGTTCAGGTTCTTGACCCCAGCCTCGATTTCTACGAGGAACCTCCTCGCTCGCTCGTTTTTCGGGTTGTTAAGCAGCTCAGCGGGCTCGCCTTCCTCGACGATAACCCCATCGTCCATTAGCACGATCCTATCCGCTGCCGCTTTGGCGAAGTCGATCTCGTGGGTCACGATGAGCATCGACCTGCCCTGCTTGGCGACCTCGATCAGCATCTCCAGGACCTCGAGCCTGAGCTCTGGGTCGAGCGCGGAAGTGGGCTCGTCGAGCAAGAGGAGGACGGGGTCCATGAGCAGCGCCCTCGCGATAGCGACCCTCTGCTGCTGACCCCCGCTCAGCTGGAGCGGGTACCTATGCGCGAACTCCTCGAGGCCGAACTCCCTCAGGATCTCCATCGCCCTCCTCTCCACCTCCTTCCTGGGCACCTTCTTCACGACCTCGAGGGGCAGGGTGAGGTTCCTGAGCACCGTCATGTGGGGGAACAGGTTGTACTGCTGGAAGACGAAGCCCGTCTTCGCCCGCACCTTCCTGAGGTCCACGTGGTCGCTCGTCACCTCGTCGCCGTCCAACATGATCCTGCCAGCGGTCGGCTCGACTAGGCGGACGATGCACTTGAGCAGCGTGCTCTTGCCCGAGCCGCTGGGCCCCATGACGACCACTTTCTCGCCCCTCCCCACGCGCAGGCTCACGCCGCGCAGCACTTCGTGCTTCCCGTAACCGGCTCTCAGGCCCTCCACGAGCAGCACGGGATCCCTCATGCCGACACCCTCTCGTAGCCTGGTATCCTGAACTTGGCTTCCAAGTGCTTAGCGGCCTGGGACGCCAATGCGCACACGGACAGGTAGATGAGGGCGACGGCCGCATACACTTCGAGGGCTCTGAACGTGTACGCCACCAGGTACTCGCCCCTCCTCGTCAGCTCGACCACGCCGATGACCGAAGCGAGTGCGCTCTCCTTTATCAGCGTAACCAGTTCGTTGACGAGCGCCGGCACCGCCACACGCAGCGCTTGAGGCAGGACCACGTAGCGGTATGTTTGCGCCGCGCTGAAGCCGAGAGATTCGGCGGCCAGGAACTGGATCTCGGGGATCCCCTTGACCGCGCTCCTGAGGATCTCGCACTGGTAAGCGGCGCTGTTCAAGCCGATCGCCAGGACGCACGCGGAGTAGGCGTCGAGCTTGATGCCGAGGGAGGGGAGACCGAAGTATATCAGGAGCAGCTGGACGAGGAGCGGTGTCCCCCTGAACAGCTCGACGTAGCCCCTGGCGAAAGCCGAGAAGGGCGGCGGCGCGAACACCCTGAGCGGCAAGAGCGCGACCGCGAGCGCCATACCGAGCGCGAAGGATGAGAGGCTGATCTGGAGCGTGACCCAAAGACCGCCCACGAGGTCGGGTATTATGCTCAAAACAAAAGATAGGGGGTCGCTCACCTCACTTCACCGCTCAGCCTCCGCTCTCCATCCACTTGGCGATCTCGGTTTCGAAGATCTTCCCCATCTCCCCGCTCTCGAGGAGCTGCTCGATCACCTTGTTCACCACGTACTTGAGGTCGTAAGCGCCTTGCGGCAGCGCAACGGCCGCGCCGATCCTGCTGCCCCCAGCGTAGAAGGCGACCGCTAAACCGGGCACCTTGCTAACGACGACGCCGGCCATTATGTCGCCGACGACCATCGCGTCGATGTCCCCCCGCTGGAGGGCCATCACCATCTCTGGGTACACCCTATCGTAGGAGATGACCTCGGCTTTGCCGCTGAGCGCCGACTTGGCCCACTCCTCCTGGATGGTGCCCAGCTGGACGCCGATCTTCTTACCGTAGAGGTCGGCGACGCCCCCGAAGCTCCCTAGCCTGTCTTTAAGCACGACGACCGCGTTGCCCTTGCTGAAGTAGTAGGGGATGGAGAAGTCCACCTGCTTACCCCTCTCCGCGGTGGGGGTCATGTCCGCCAGCACGATGTCCACCAGCCCGTTCCTCACGGCTTCGATGAGCGCGGCGAACTTCATGTCCTTCACCTCGAGCTTGACCCCCAGCTCTTGAGCGATCCTCTTCGCGATCTCGATGTCTATCCCGACGATGTTGCTGTCTTTATCCACGTACTCGAACGGAGGCCAGTCGGCGGACGTCCCGACGATGAGCACACCCCTCTGTTTGATCCTTTCAACGTAGTTGGGGTTGAGCTTCGCCTGAAGCTCGGCTATCTGCGCTCGGAGCGACATCTGGATCGGAATCGACGCCGCGTAGCCAGCGGCAAGCCCCGCTACCAGCGCTACAACGACCCACACGAGGTTTTTTGCAGGCATCGCTCTCCGCACCTCGGGGCCGTTAAAAATCCGTTGGAATGATCAGCGTTAAAGTGAAAAGAATTTGATACAAATGTAACAATACATGCCAGCATGGAACTCGAGGAAACCATTAAAAACTGCCGCGGCAGTGCACGTTACGGGGATGCGCGGGAGCTGGGGCGTAGCCCGCGCTGTGCAGGAGCTGCTGCTTTCGAAACCGGCGCTGCTCGCCGCTCTCAGCGCGGGTGTTGTGAACTACTCCGCCTTAGCCCGCCTGCTGAAGGGCGAGGTGGAAAGGAGGCTGGGGAGGGAGGTTAGCGAAGCCGCGGTGAAGGTCGCCCTGATAAGGTTCAGAGAGCACCTCTCCCGCTCGATCGCCGGGGAGAGCGTGCTGAGAATCGTAGCCGAGAGCTCTACATCGCTCGTCGACGACGTGGGGCTGCTCACCGTCAGGGCCAGCGCTCCCACCGCTTTCGCCCCTCTCCTCTCCGGGATCAGGGCGAGGCTCCTCCAGATCACTCAGGGCGTTCACACCCTGACCATAGTGACCGACACCGATGTTCTGGAGGGGCTCCTCAGGAGGCTGGACCCGGGGGTCGTGGAAGCCGTGTACAGGGACCAGGCGGCGGTCATCCTCGTGAGCCCCCGCGACATCATAACGACGCCCGGCGTGATGGCGTACCTCACCACGCTCCTGGCCGTCAACGGGATCAACATAACCCAGGTGATCTCCACGCACACGGACACGCTCTTCATACTCGGGAGGAGGGAAGCTGTCGAAGCTTACTCGCTGCTCAGAAGAGCCATAGACAAGGCTCGCCGCGCCCTGCGCGGAGCCGAAAGCGCCTCGAGCGGCGCGGGCCCTTAAGGCCGCTTCCAAGGGTAGGGAGAAAAGGGAAAACTGTTAAGTTCGGGAGTCGACGTTAGTACGGCAGCTTGTAGTGCTTCACCACTATGTCTGCGATACCCAGCTTCTCGAGGATCCTTAAGGGGACCTGGAGGCTCACCTGGACGACGCCGGGCAACCTGCCGATTTCGACCGCGCCGGTGATCGTGACGCGGTTCCTGACCTCCTCCACGCTCATCCCGAAGAGGCGCGACGCCCTAGCGAACCCCCGCTCGGCGGCTTCGTTTATCGTGGGGCCTGAGCCTATCACCTGCACGGGGGCGGGCTCCTCCAGCTCCACCCCGAGCTCCCTCGCCTACCGCTTGAGCTCCTCCCACTCGTCCTTCCTCCAGGGCTTGGCGAGGGGCGGCAAGTCCTCCTCCGGCGGCAGCAGCAGAGGCCCCTCGAGCTTGAGCCCTTTGACGACCTCGACCTGCACCACGGCTTCGGCTGCCACGTCCGTCGTGTGACCCGCTACTTCGCCGTCGCCCTGCATCGCGTGCGCGTCGCCCGCGTAGATGCCAGCGCCGTCCACCTTCACGGGCGCGATAAGCACCGAGCCTGGCCTAACGGAGTCAACGTCCAAGTGCCCGTCCGTCAGGTCCCTCTCGTACTGCTCCCTCGTTATGGAGTAGGGGTGCGGCGCGTTGATCAGGAAGTAGCCGAAATCGCCAGCGTTGTGGGAGTCGGGGATGTCGACGGCCGGAGTGGTGCCCAGCTGGCCGAGGAACGGTCTCACCCTAGCGGCGACGCCCGGCATGTCGCCCTTGCCGAACACGAGGATGGGGACCTGCTTCGACTTCGGGGGTAGCTGGGCGTACTCCGCGGCTCTTTCGGCTATCTGCGCCGCCCTCGCGGCGTCGACGGTCACCCCGAAGCCCTTCGCCTGGTCCAGCAGCACCGTGTAGCCGTGCACCATCCTGAACGGCGAAGCGGGAGCGCCGCACCTCTTGCAGCGGACGGCCTCCTGCCCAGTTCCTCGCACCTCGAACTCCGGCCAAGGCTCCCTGCAAACGGGGCACCTCTTCGCCACGTAGGGGTCGCCGACGAAAGCCCCCTCGACCGGCCTGTCCACCCCCGACGACGATGCTTTGGAGAGCACCTTGATGCTCTCGAAGCGTACCACCACCGCGTCGCCGACCTTAGCGCCCTCGACCGCTACCGGGACGTTAACCTCGTGGCCGCCCCTCAGCGTCGGGGTGACCATGGGGCCCCAGCAGCCCGGCGCCGTGAGGAACCTAATCCTACCGCCGTCGGCCACGGGGCCCAGCATCTTCGTGTGAGGGCCGATGATCCCGTTCGTGAAAACATCGTCGAGGACTTCGGACTCGGCCACGGTTGATCGCGAGCGGGCCGGTAAAAATGGGTTGCTGCCGAGCCCTCACGCGCGCGCCCACTCCCTGAAGAGCGGGGCCAGCAGCCGGTAAGCTTCGAGGAACCTCCTGTAAACCGCGTCGTAGACTTCGGCAAGCGCCGGGTCGGGTTGAACGACGTCCGCCACCTCAGCTCTCCACTCGAGCTCGCTGACATCGCGCGCAGCGCCAAGCGCTTTGAAAGCTAGCGCCGCCGCTCCCACGTTCGACGCGTGCTCCCCGCCCCTCACCCTAGCGACGGGGGTTCGCGTCGCGCTCGCTACGATCTCGGCCCAGAGCTTCGACCTCAGCCCTCCCCCGCAGCCCAGGAGCCTCGCCGGCTTGAAGCCGAGGTCCGCCAGCGCCTCGGCGATCGCCCTCACAACCATCGCGACCCCCTCAATGAAGGCCCTGACGATGTGGGGCTTGCGGTGGTCGTAGCGCAAGCCCAGCAGCACGCCCCTCGCGTAGGGGTCGCGGAAGGGGAAGCGCTCGCCGGCCATGAAGGGGATGAAGATGAGACCCGAGGAGCCCGGCGGCGCGCGCTCAGCTTCCCCGCACAGGAGGTCGTATGGGTCGGCGCCCAGCGTCTCGGCGGCTGCTACCTCAAGCCCGCCCAGCGCGTCCCTGAGCCACCTCAGCACCGAGCCGCCGTTGTTCGTGCTACCCCCGAAAGCCCAGCGGCCGGCGGCCGCGTAGTAGCAGAAGGTTCTCATCCCCCTTTCGTCCAGCACCGGAGCCCGGCCCAGCAGCCTCACAACCGCGGTGGTTCCCAGGTTCAGCACCGCCTCGCCCGGGCCCTCAGCGCCCAGCCCGAGGTTCTGGGCGGCGCCGTCGAACGTCCCGAGCACGAGCGGGGTCCCCGGCTTCACGGAGAAGAGCGCGGCACCTGCGGCGGGGAGCTCGCAGAGCACCTCGGACCCCTCGACCGGCGCTGCCAGCTGGCCCTCGTCCAGACCGGCGACCTCGAGGGCCAGGTCGTCCCACTTGAGCGCGCGGATGTTGAAGAGCTGGGAGCCGGAGGCGTTCCCGTAATCCACGTAAGGCTCGCCCACGGCTTTCGCGACCACGAAGTCCTTGACCAGGAGGAAGCGAGCGCTCCCCGCCGCGGAGCCCAAGCGCTCGCTCTTAAGCCAGAGCACCTTGGGGAGAGCGTACACGAAGAGCGGGGGGCACCCGGTCCTCCTGTACAGCTCCGCGGGGTCGCACCTCCTTTCCACCTCGGCGACGTAGCGGGCCGCCCGCCAGTCCATGTGGGTCAACGCGTTCGTCAGCGGCTCGCACCTGGCGTCGACCGCCATCAAGCCGTGCTGGTAGCAGGAGAGAGCCACAGCGTCTACCTCGAAACCCCGCGCGGCGAGCTTCGAGGTTTCCGCCACCGCCGCCATGATCTCGCGCGGCGAGTGCTCGGCGGCGCCCGGCTCGGGCGAGAGCAGGGCGAGCTCGCGCGAGGCGGCTCGCAGAACCCTGCCCTCTTCGTCGACGACTGCCGCTTTCACGTTCGTGGTCCCGACGTCTACGGCGAGCACCTTCAAGGCCGGCACCTAGCGGCGCCGCGCCCTCAACCCCCTCTCGTAGACCTGCGGGTTGGCGAGGCGGAGCGGCCTCTCGCCCCGGAAGAACCTGACGAGGTCCTCGGCGTTGGCCATGTCCATCCTGCGCAGCGCCTCCCGCGTGAAGGCGGCCACGTGGGGCGTGAGCACGACGTTCGGTAGGGAGAGCAGCGGGCTGCCCTCGGGCGGCTCCCTCTCGAACACGTCGAGGCCCGCGTACGCGATCCTCCCCTCCCTCAGCGCCTCGCACAGCGCCGCTTCGTCGATCACCGCCCCCCTCGCCGTGTTCACGATGACCGCCCCCCGCTTAACCAGCTTCAGGCGCTCCGCATCCAGCATGCGCTTGGTCTCCGGGGTCAACGGCACGTGCACGGTGACGAAGTCGCTCTCGCGCAGCAGCTTCTCGAGCCCCACGCTCTCGGCCCCCACCTCCCTGAACGCCTCGTCGGGCGCGTAAGGGTCGTAAGCCAGCACCCTCATCCCGAGGCCGTTCCGCGCTATCCTGGCGACCTCCCGGCCGATCGCCCCCAGGCCGATGACGCCCAAGGTCTTGCCCCTGAGCTCGAGCCCCACTAGCTCGACGCGCGCTCGCCAGCGGCCCTCCCTCACCGCCCTGTCGGCTTCGACGAGCCTGCGGGCGCAAGCCAGCATGAGCGCGATCGCGTGCTCGGCGACCGACACCTCCTCGCCCGTGTGCCTGCAGTACGTGACTGGTATGCCGAGCTCGGTGGCCGCCTCCAAGTCGACGTTGTCGAGGCCTATCCCGTGCCTAGCTATGATCTTCAAGTTCGTGCACTCCTCCATCACTCTGCGCGTGACGGGACCCCCGCCGCCCAGGATCAGCGCGTCCGCGTCGCCAACCTTTTCGATCACCACCTCCTCCCTCTCGCCAGCCCTCAGCTCGACGCGCTCGATCTGGTCGAAGACCTGGGATAGGAGGCTCAGGGCCTCGGGCGCGTGAACCCCGTACGAGGCCGAAGCGATTACGAGCTTCGGCATAGCCCCCTGCTCGCCGCTCGCTGGAACCGTATTAAGCCTGCCGGGGGGAAAGCGTTTTTTCGCGCCTTCGCGGGGGGCCTGTGTTCGGTAGGCTCCCGAACCTCCTCAAGCAGGGTCGGGTCGCGCTGGGCGCTTGGATCACGATAGGCAACCCGGAGATCGCCGAGATGCTCTCGCTGCTCGGCTTCGACTGGCTGCTCTTCGACATGGAGCACGCGCCGCTCGACTACCAGCTCTTGGAGCACATGCTGATGGCGGTGCGCGGCGACGCCACGCCCCTCGTCCGCGTACCCTTCAACGACCCAGTTTACGTGAAAAGGGTGCTCGATCTCGGTCCGGCAGGCATACTCTTCCCCCTCGTGAACACCGCCGACGACGCGCGGAGGGCCGTCGCGTCCGCGAGGTACCCGCCGAGGGGCGTGAGGGGCGTGGGCCCGCGACGCGCGGCTTCTTACGGCCTGAGAGCCGAGGAGTACTTCGAGAGGGCGGACGAAGTACTCGTGGTCGTGCAGGTGGAGACGAGAGAGGCGGTCGAGAACATCCACGACATCCTGGCCGTGGAAGGTGTGAGCGCTTTCTTCGTCGGGCCCAGCGACCTCTCCTTCTCCTACGGCTGCAGGTCATGGAGGGAGGGGCCCGTGCTGAAGGCCCTCGAGAGGGTGGCCGAAGCCTCGAGGAGCAGCGGCGTACCCGGAGGGATGTACTGCTCCGACGCCGACTCGCTAAGGAAAGCTCTGGAGCTCGGTTTCAAGCTCATCGCCTTAGGCAGCGACTACCGCTTCCTGATCTCAGGGGCCCGCTCCAAGCTGGAAGAAGCGCGTAAGTTGCTACCCGCAGGCGCCTAGCCACCGCGTGAAGGCGAGAAAGTGCAGCCGAGTTGTGCGACCTTGGCCAAGATCGGAGCCGCAACCGAGCACGCAGTCGCGCTCATCACGTTTTGCTTCTCGTTTTCGCATCGGATAATAAATCTCAAAACGCTTTCCTTCACGCTTCCAAGAGCTTCTCGACATCCTCGATGTACCTTTTGACTCTCTCGAGCTCCTCCGCGACCTCCTCATCTCTTAGCGAGCCTTCGTGGTAACCGAGGATGTGGAGGTAGTACCCTCTCGCACCGAACCTGTCCCTGAGACCGAGCTCAGCGGCCTCTGGCACTTTTTTCTCGAGCTCTCTAAGCAGCGTTCTTCTTTCGGCGTAGCTCTCCGGCTTCTTAAAACCGTGCCTTGTTAGGAGAGCATCGGTTGCTAAAAGCACTGCCAGCCATCCTTTCTCGCACGCATCTCTGAGCCTCAGAGGCTCCCTGTCCGTGCGGTACTCCTCGAGCTCCTTCAGAGCGAGCTCCAAAGCCCTCTTAGCCTCCTCCAGCTGGCTTCTGCGCGCAGCTTGCGGAGCCTCCTCAGCCACAAGCTCCCGTGCCGCGGGGATTTATAGCAGTTTGCGCGTACGCATCTTGTTTTCACCGAACATGGTAAAGCCAGGTGGAGCGCATGAGCCGCAAGCGGCACGTGCTTGAGCCTCGCAGGGCAGTGCGGGGGATCGCGGGCGCTCAGCGGGCACTCGCCAGCCTCTTACGAGGTTCTGAAGCGTGAGGGGCTCGAGAATCCAGCGAAGTTGGCTTGGCTACGCTGCGCAACCGCCTGCGCGCACCTACCTAAAATAAAGTAATAAGTAGTTTTTAAACGCTTCAAGAAAGGGCTTCGATTATCAACCTGCAGAACTCGGGAAGATCGTCGGGAACCCTCCCCGTCACTATATTGCTGTCCCGCACAGCTGGTTCGTCCACGAAGATGGCACCGGCGTTGATTAGGTCGTCTCTAACCGCTTCGTAGGCTGTAACCCTCCTCCCCTTCACAAGCCCGGCTGAGATGAGCACCTGGGGACCGTGGCATATCGCCGCGACGATCTTACCGGCTTCGTGCGCCCTCCTCACGAACTCGAGAACCTCCCCCCTGACCCTCAGGTGATCGGGCGAAAAGCCGCCGGGGATGATGATCGCGTCGAACTCCTCGGGCTTCACCTCCTCCAGTTTCTTGATCACGTAGCGAACCCCCTCCCCGAACACCTCGAGGGGGATCGGGGTACCGTACCTCCCGGTGACCGGCTTCGAGGGGATCGCGGGGCGCGGGTGGAGGCCGGCGGGGACGGGGATTATCGTCACTTCGGCCCCCTCCTCGCTGAGCCGGAGGAAGGGGTAGAGGAGCTCGACGTCCTCGAACTCGTGCGCGACGATGAAGGCCACCTTCTTCCCTTTGAGCCTGGTGCCCGGTCCGGTTCTCACGGGCGAACTCCGCGCCCGAGGTAAAAATCTCTGACGCCCCGCTCGCAGCGAAAGGGTTTTTAGCGAAGCTGCGAGGGTCCCTCGTGACCGAGTACGAGATCGCGAACGAGGCCCTGGACTTCCTCAAAAGAGTTTGCGAGGCGGTAGGCCCCTCCGGCTTCGAGGACGACGTCCTGCGCATGTTTTACGAGTACGCCAGCCGTTTCGCCGACGAGGTCGTGCGCGACAACCTCGGCTCCCTCGTGTTCGTGAAGCGGGGCAGCAGCGAGAGGCCGCGCGTCCTGGTGGCCGGCCACGTGGACGAGGTGGGATTCGTCGTGACGAGCATAACGAGGGAGGGCTACCTCACCTTCACACCCGTCGGCGGCTGGTTCGACCAAGTCCTGCTCTCGCAGCGCGTCGTCGTGAAGACGAGGAAGGGGCCCGTCATCGGGGTCATCGCGTCGAAGCCGCCGCACCTGCTGACGCCCGAGGAGCGCCAGAAGGTGGTCACGATGGACAAGATGTACATCGACGTGGGTGCGGCGAGCGAGGAGGAGGCGAAGGCGCTGGGCATAAGGGTTGGCGACCCCGTCGCTCCGCTCTCCCCCTTCACCATCTCGGCGACCGGTAAAACGGTAATGGGCAAGGCGTTCGACGACAGGTTGGGCGCCTTCGTGGCGGTCGAAGCCCTCAGGCTCCTCAAGGAGAGCGGGGTCCAGCACCCGAACACTCTTTACGCGGCCGCGACCGTGCAGGAGGAGGTGGGGCTCAGGGGCGCGCAGACCGTGGGCTGGGCGGTCGACCACGACGTGGCCATCGTGACTGAGGTGGACATAGCCGGGGACGTGCCCGGCATCGACCCGAGGGACGCGCAAGCGAAGCTGGGGAAGGGGCCCACGATCGTGACGTACGACACCTCGATGATCCCCAACCAGAAGCTGAAGGAGTTCGCGATCCAGGTGGCCGAAGAGGCGAAGATCCCCTACCAGCTGACGGCGGTGAAGGGCGGGACGGACGCCGGGCGCCTCCACTTGTACAAGACGGGTAGGCCGAGCATCGTGATTGGCGTGCCAACCCGGCACATCCACAGCCACGTGTCCATCGCTCACCTCGACGACCTGGCGAACGCGGTCAAGCTGGTCGCGGAGCTCGTGAAGAGGCTCGACGAAGCAACCGTCAAGAGCTTCACCTCGATTTGAGCGCGCTACGCGAAAGCGCTTTGCCATTTTTACAGGAAATGAGCCAGTTACCGCAAAAGTGGCAAATCCCGAACCCGGCTCTTCGGTTTTTACGCGTAAGAGAAAGGCTTTTTAATGCCCCGGGGAAAAAAGAACGTGCCACCCGGCGAATTTGTGGGTGCAGCTAGGGTTGCACTCGAAGAGCTCGGCTACAGCG
>Ga0105158_1000964_pt1 | contig 11559 bp, 12 predicted proteins | sample LHCtaG_FD_81567 | JGI IMG/M metagenome (GOLD analysis project Ga0105158, IMG submission 81567) | Hot spring microbial communities from Little Hot Creek, USA to study Microbial Dark Matter (Phase II) - LHC4sed_matched | ecosystem: Environmental > Aquatic > Thermal springs > Hot (42-90C) >... | reverse complement strand
TTTTTAAGAATCTTTTTATGGAAAACCCAAGGTCAAAGGGATTGTAGAAGACTTTAAGGTTTGGGATCTCCTTAACAAGGTTTTCCGCATAGGCTCTTCCGGTTTCTGTGGTGGTTGTAAGACAGATGTTAAAGTGATCTGCTACCAATTCTAAGAACTTTGTTATCGCCTTAATCTCACCTAGTGAGACAGCGTGAACCCAGAGCGTTTTCTGCTGGTTGCTAAAACCAGGTAGGGCAACAAAACCAAATTTCTCTTTTAGCCAAATCGACCTTCTTTTAGGGGCGCGTTTTAATATTTCAAAGGGTAGGATGAATGGCAAAAGGATAAGATGTATTAGGCTATAGAGTTTTAGAATTAAAGGCATGTTAATCTTTTAGAATAAAAGATAGTTGATAGCCTCTGTTTAGGCCGTGATATCTATAGCTATAATATTTGTCGTTCTGACAAAAGGTGCACTCATCGCTTAACCATACATTCTCTTCTGGTATACCAAATTCAAAGGCTTGATGTAGGTTTAATTTAGCAAGATGGAGATGAAACTTTCCGTTATGTAGTTGTAAAAAATCTTCATAATTTTGAAAGTTTGCTTTTAAGATTTGTATAACATCATTTCCTACTTCATAGCAGCATGGTCCAATGTGTGGACCGATGGCAATCAATATATCGTCAGGTTTGTATCCTAAATTTAAGATTTGAACCAAAGCATTATGAAGGATCTTGTTAACACTTCCCCGCCATCCAGCATGAATTGCTCCGATCAAAGAATTATCTTTAGTTGAAATCAAAATGGGCACACAGTCAGCCGTCTTTACTCCGATTACAATCTTTGATATCCTGGTGATTACACCATCACCACGAAAATTTTCTTGCTTTATGAAAGTTTTTAAATGTAGCACATTAGCGCTATGAATTTGTGATGGCAAAAAGACGTTATATTTAGGATATATACGATGAAGAAATAGAGTAGGGGAGGTTTGATGGGGAATTCCCCTGCTAAAGAACCCTCTAATTTTAAATTTTTTGAAAATAGGAGGAATTAAAAAAAGACTATTTTTCATAAATTTTCTAAAAATTCTTTTAGCTTTGGGACTAAAGCTCTTATGGCTTTTGCCCGATGGCTGATTTTGTTTTTTTCTTCTTTGGTGAGTTCTGCGGCTGTTTTCTGTAAATTATACTCAGGGACAAGAAATACTGGGTCATAACCAAAACCTTCTTTCCCTCTTGGTTTCTCAGCTATGTAACCTTCCCATTCACCTTGAGAATAAATCCATTTCCCTGAAGGATGGTAGACTACGATGACGCATACAAACCTTGCCTTTCGTTTTTCAAAGGAAACGCCTTCAAGAAGTTTTAATAATTTTTTTATGTTTTCTTCATCTGTAGAATTTTCCCCAGCGAACCGTGAAGAATATACTCCTGGGGCTCCACCAAGAGCCTCTACCTCAAGTCCCGAATCATCAGCTAATGTTAAAATGTTAAAATGTTGAGCGTAGTATTTTGCCTTTTCTAAAGCGTTTTCTAAAAAAGTCTTTCCTTTTTCTTCAGCTTGGGGAATAGGAGGAACATCCTTTAAGGTTTTTATCTCTAAAAAGCCAAGCTCCCGTAGCAGCGGCTCAATCTCTCGAACCTTTCCTAAGTTTGTTGTGGCAATCAATATTTCTTTATTCTTCACCGATCACCTCCTTTTGTTTTTGAATTAGTTCTTTAATTCCCTTGTAAGCCAAATTTTTCATAGCTTCTAACTCTTCCCAGGTAAAAAGAGACTTTTCTCCGCTTGCTTGAATTTCTGCAATTTTACCAGATTCGGTCATAAAAAAATTAGCATCAACCTCAACCATTGAATCCTCTTCGTAGTTTAGGTCTAATAAATAATCGCTACCAAGCTTTCCCACGCTAATTCCTGCTAAATATTCAATCGTTGGGTCTCTCTCGATCACTCCCTGTTCTCTAAGTCTTTTAAAGGCAATTTTTAAAGCTACAAAGGCTCCGGTTGCCGAGGCTGACCTTGTTCCACCATCGGCATTAAGCACATCGCAGTCTATCCACAAGGTCCTCTCCCCAAGGGCGGTTAAATCAACAACAGAGCGTAAAACTCTTCCAAGCATCCTTTGAATTTCAAGCGATCTACCTTTCCGCTGAAGCACCTCCCGTGGAGTTCTAACCTTAGTAGCTCCAGGCAAGAAGGCATACTCTACCGTAATCCATCCCGTCCCTGTTCCCTTGAGAAAAGGAGGAACCTTATCATCCAAAGAAACCGTAATCAACACTTTTGTGTTCCCAAGTTCGATCAACACCGAGCTTAAAGGATTGGGAATAAAATCAGGGATAATCTTAACTGGACGAAGCTTTTCAAAATCTTCCCTATTCCTTAGCATTCCTCATCTCCTTTATTGTAATCGTTTTTGAGTCAAGGGTTGCAAGGTAAATCAGCGATCTTTCTAAGGATATTGCCTTAGTTGGACAAAGGCTTAAACAATTTAGACATCTGATACATTCTACAGAGTTCAAATCCTTAGGTATGTTTAAACCCATTGGACAAATTTTTTCACAGGCACCGCATAGAATGCAGTTTTTTTCATTCCATCTTAGTTTTAATAGTCCAAACCTGTTGAAAATACCATAGATTAGACCAAGAGGGCAGAGGTTTTTGCAAAAAAATCTAATATCTACAATACATAAGAAAATAATTGCTAAAAGCAAAAGGGTTTTTAGATAAAAGGTTAAGCCAATATTTTTACTTAGATTTGGTTGAAGAAGTAAGTTTGTATATCCAGCCTCTAAAGTCCCAGCTGGACACACGAATTTGCAAAACCATAGCAATCCATAGCCTATTTCAGTAAGGTATAAAAAAGGCAAAAGTATAACGAAAAAAATCAGTAAGAGATGTTTGAAATATCGTTGTAAACGAAAGGGAAGGGGAAGTTCTTTTTTAAAAAAGGGTATTCGATACAAGAGTTCTTGAAAAAGTCCAAAAGGACAAAGCCATCCGCATATAAACCTTCCAAAGGCAAGGCTTATTATTAAAATTATACCTATAGAGTAGGCAAAGGCTGAAAAAATTATCTGAGCCAGAATAATCCTAACCGAGGCAAAGAGATTTTGGAGAATTCCTAAAGGACACGAGAACCAAGCCATAGGGCAGGAATAACAATTCAAACCAAAGGAACAAAAACTTTTAAGAAACCCAGTGTAGAGCCCTTTAGTCTTTAGAAATTCAAAAGAGCTATTTTGCAAGATTGAAGAAGCAATCTGAATTAAAAAGCGAAGCCTAATAATCTTCATTTTCCTCAAGACCCATACAAGAAAGACAGAGAATTCCCCCTCGAGATTGAACAAATTGATATCCAGTATTTAACACACCGATCAAAATAGCAAAAATGGCTATAACCCAAAGAAGAATAGGAAGGTATTTTAAAGAATTATTCATTTTGACTGCCCTTTATGTGGTGTGCAATCTCTTCGGCTAATTCCTCAGCCATCTTCCTATCCCTTGCCTCAACCATAATTCGGTACTTAGGCTCAGTCCCTGAAGGGCGAACAACTACTCTTCCTTCTTCCCCAAGCTTAGCTTCTATTTTATTTATTAGTTCTGGAAGACCCTTTATTTGGTCTACTGGTTTCTTTTCTTTAACTTTTATGTTTATGAGTGCTTGTGGAAATTTTTCATAAAGTCCTCGGTATTCGGAAAGATTTTTTTCTTCCTCTTTAAGAATAGACAGAAGCCTTAACCCAGTTAGCAATCCATCTCCAGTTGTAGATTTATCAAGAAATATTATGTGCCCCGAAGGCTCCCCACCAAGAAGTATCCCTTTAGCCTTCATCTCTTGAACTACATAGCGATCACCTACAGGTGCTCGAATAAGCTCAATCCCATGTTTAGCAAGAAATAGTTCCAGTCCTTTATTCGTCATTACCGTCCCTACTACTCCCTTGGTGTTAAGGACCCCTTTTTTTAGATAATAGAGGGCAAAGATGGCTAAAAGATCGTCTCCATCGTAGAGGTTTCCTTTTTCATCACAGATAGCAATCCTATCGCCGTCGCCATCAAGAGCTATCCCTACATGACAGGACTCTTCAATAACTTTCTTTCGGATTAACTCAGGATACAAGGCACCACAGCTTTCATTTATGTTTATCCCATTTGGTTGACAGCCAATTTTAATAACCTCTGCCCCCAGTTCTTCAAAAACCATAGGTCCTACATAGTAGCAAGCACCGTTTGCACAATCAATGGCAATTTTTAGTCCCTCAAAATCAATGTTTGGTGGAACAACCAATTTTAAATGAATAGCATATCTACCCACAGCATCCTTGATCCTATAAGCTCTACCAAGTTGATCTTTTGTAACTCTTACTTTTTTAAATTCCTCATCTTCTATCAAGTGTTCTATCATTTCTTCCATTTCATCGGGTAGCTTTGTTCCGGAATGATCAAAGACTTTGATCCCATTATCGTAGTAGGGATTGTGAGAGGCGGATATCACGATGCCAGCCCTTGCTCTCATATCCTTTGTTAAAAAGGCAATGGCAGGAGTTGGCAGGGGACCAACCAGATAAACATCAATGCCCATTGAACACAATCCAGCAGTAAGAGCAGTCTCGAATATGTACCCTGAAATTCGTGTATCTTTACCTATGATTATTTTTTGATGATGGATAGAACCTCCTTTAAACAGATATCCTATTGCTCTACCTACTTGTAGAGCGATCTCAGGAAGCATTGGAAAAACATTGGCTTTTCCTCTTATCCCATCCGTGCCAAAAAGCTTCCTCATCTTATCCCTCCAAAGACAGAAACCTTTAATTTTTTTACCGAGCTAAATAAACAATTTTAACCCTTTTAGGCTCAATCTCAACTCCAAATTCTTGCTGTTCAAGTTCTACATAAATTATCTTTTCCTTTTGTAATTCTTCAAAATCTACTGGTTTTGTTGTTACTTCATTTATATTTTTAATATCATCCCAAACTCCTTTTATACTTACAATACTTGGTTCGATAATTAAACTAATCCTTCGAGGTATTTTTTCGCTAAATTTAACTTTAATAGGGACTTTTTTTGTAGAAATTTTTTTTATTATAACCATTACATATGATGGTGTTACTTCTTTAATTTTTATGTTGTTTAGTTTTAAATTCTCAACTGGAACACGCACTTGATATACACCTTGTGAATATTTTGAAAGGTCAATTTGTAGTTGAAAGTTTTTAAAATCTATATTTCTTAAATTACTTCTTGTAGCTTCTAATTTTACATCTACTTGTGATGGATTAAATTCTATCTTATAGTTTGCATCCTTAGATAGTTTAGCTTCTAAAGGTATTTGAATTGTTGTTTCAATAGGTTTTCCCCATACTACAAAATACCATAATATAAAAGCTAAAATTAAAGATAAAATTTTATATTTATTCTCCTTTTTCATTTTCCTTATTCCTTAATCTTTTCCACCAAGGTTGAATAGTTTCAAACCCTAATAGTTGTGAAAGTATTTTTCTTAAGGTTGCTGGTGTAATATCCCTTGAAATTTTACCTCCAACTGCTAAAGAGATTTCTCCCCTCTCCTCGGATACGATTACGGCAACAGCATCCGATACTTCTGTAATGCCAATTCCTGCACGATGTCTTGTCCCCAAATCTTTGGCTATATCGGGATTTGTTGAAAGAGGTAAAACAACGCCCGCAGCTACTATTTTTCCTCCACTTATTATTACTGCACCATCATGAAGTGGAGATTTAGGATTGAATATACTTACTAACAGTTCTTCTGACACTTTAGCATCAAGCAGCACAGACCCTTCAAGATAGTCCTTGAGACTTATCTCCCTTTCAAAAACTATTAATGCACCGATCTTTTTTTCAGCTAATTTTGTTACTGCTTTTACAACCTCTTCTATACCAAATGAATATTCAGTTTGAATTTTGGCTGTAGGAACTGTGCCTATTTTTGCAAGAGCCTTTTTGATATCATCCTGAAAAACTATTATTATTAATATCAGCAACGAAGACATAAAGGTTTGAAGTATCCAGTTCAAGGTTAAAAGTTCAAAGATTTGTGAAATAAAATATAAGGCAATTATAATAGTTAATCCTGCTAACATCTGTAGAGCCTTAGTTCCCTGAAGTAAAAGAAGGATTCTATAGATTAAAAAGGCAACAATAAATATATCTACAATATCTTTAAACTGTATTGAGCGGAAAACTCCAATAAAATGTTCAAGCCATTTGAAAGCCTCAATATTTATCAAAATCCTCCCCTTTGTAATACTTTAAAAACTTCTATAGCATCTTTATTAAAACTGACATTGTGCACCCGTAAGATGTTTACACCCTGAAGGTAGCACCAAATTGAGACACCGACAGTTCCCGCATCCCTTTCAGGAGGTGTTTTCTTTAAAATTTCACCTATAAAGCCTTTTCTTGAAGCTCCAACGAGAATGGGAGAACCGATTTCCTTAAAGGATGTTATATTTTTAAGGAGTGTTATGTTGTGATCAAAGGTCTTCCCAAAGCCGATTCCAGGGTCTATTATTATTTTCTCTTCAGAAATTCCTTGCTCGATCAGGTATTCTTTTCTTTCTTGCAGAAAATCCTTTACTTCCTTCACCACGTCCTGATACCTCGGCGATATCTGCATAGTTTTTGGTGTTCCTTGCATGTGCATTATCACAACAGGACAAGCAAAATCTTTGGCAACTTCGATCATCCTCTTGTCAAACCTCAAAGCGCTTATGTCGTTTATTATGTCAACACCCTCTTTAAGTGCTAACTCTGCAACTTTTGCCTTGTAAGTATCGATGGAAATTATAGCTTGAGGGAAGGCTTTTCTTAGTTCTTTAACAACAGGTATAACCCTTTTTAACTCTTCATCCTCTGGCACAGGGTCGGCAAAAGGTCTTGTCGACTCCCCGCCCACATCGATAATATCCGCACCTTCTTGAAGAAGTCTTTCTGCTTGGCACAATGCATGGTCAATCGATAAATATTTCCCGCCATCAGAAAAAGAATCTGGCGTAATGTTTAAAATGCCCATAAAGTAGGGGCCTTTTTCCCAATCGAACAATTTCCCTCTAATCTTTAAAGGTTTTAGCATAAAGTTTATAACTACTGAGCGAAATTTTTAATTGCCCTCAAGAAGAAGCTTAAATCGATCCGCTTCTATGGTTTCTTCTTCAAGCAAAGCGTTTGCTACCAAGTGAAGTTTATCCATGTAAGTTGTGAGGATTGCCTTAGCCTTTTGATAACATTCGGTAACGATTGTCCTTATTTCTAAATCTATAAGCTTTGCTGTTTCTTCAGAATAATCCTTCAACTGGAAAAGCTCTTTACCAAGGAATACCTGTTCTTCAGTTTTGCCGTATGCTAATGGACCTAAGTTTTTGCTCATCCCAAATTCGCAGACCATTTTTCTTGCTATTTGCGTTGCCTTCTTCAGATCGTCTTTTGCTCCTGAAGTGTTTATACTAAACACCAATTCCTCGCTTACTCTACCACCAAGCAGCACAGTAATCTTTTTTAAAAGATAGTCTTCTGTGTAGATGTGCCTATCATCAAGTGGAAGCTGTTGAGTAACACCAAGAGCCATACCCCTTGGAATAATGCTAATTTTATGAACTGGGTCTGGATCAGGTAGATAATAGGCTACCAAGGCATGTCCCGCTTCGTGGTAGGCAATGATCTTTCTTTCCTCTTCACTCATCACATAACCTTTTCTTTCCTTACCCATAAGGATCTTATCTTTTGCCTCCTCAAGGTCCTCCATCTCAACGAATTCTTTTCCCTTTCTTGCAGCAATTAGCGCCGCTTCGTTCATTAGATTCTCAAGATTTGCTCCAGTGAACCCTGGTGTGCTTTTCGCAACCACTTTCAAATCAACATTGGGAGAAAGCTTAACTTTCTTTGCGTAAATCTTAAGAATAGCTTCTCTACCTGCCGCATCAGGTGGAGGCACATATATTTGACGATCAAACCTCCCTGGTCTAAGAAGAGCTGGATCAAGGATGTCTGGCCGGTTGGTTGATGCAAGAACAACAATACCTTCTGCCGTGTCAAAACCATCCATTTCAACAAGAAGTTGATTTAAAGTTTGTTCCCTCTCGTCATGACCACCACCGAGCCCTGCACCCCTCATCCTGCCCACTGCATCTATTTCATCTATAAAAATTATACAAGGGGCATGAGCCTTAGCTTGAGCAAAGAGATCCCTAACCCTTGCCGCACCAACTCCTACGAACATTTCTACAAAATCAGACCCACTGATGCTAAAAAAAGGAACTCCAGCTTCCCCAGCTACAGCTTTAGCCAATAGAGTCTTTCCAGTTCCAGGAGGACCAACAAGCAATATACCTTTGGGTATCCTTGCTCCAAGGCGAGTAAACTTATGAGGATTTTTTAAGAATTCAACAACCTCTTGCAATTCTTCTTTTGCCTCATCAACACCAGCTACATCTTTAAAAGTAACCTTACTTTCCCCTTCCTTAATTAACCTTGCCCTACTTTTAACAAAAGAAAAGGTCCTGCTGCCCGGTTGAACCTGACGCATAAACAAAATCCAAAGGATGATTAGAATAAAAAAGGGAAGCCAAGAAATAAGAAAGTTAGCGACCCAACCACCCTGACTATCGGGTTTAACCACGATCTTAACTCCCTTCTCTTTGAGCTTATCTATCAATTCTTTATCTTCAAGCAGGAGATAGGTAGAAAACTCTTTACCATCTCTAAGCTTTCCTGTAGCATGCTTTCCTTCAATAATTACTTCTATTATCTCGTTGTGCTCAAGCCTTGATAAAAATTCAGAGTAAGTGAGGTTTACTGTAGGAGATAAGCTTATTTCATGAAGAAAGTAATTATAGCCAATCAAGACCAGTGCACCGAGAATTAACCAAACTATAAGTAATTTTGAAATTCCCCTCATCTTCAAACCTTTATTTGTATTTATGTATGATTTTTTGATTAAATTGTATTACACTCTTTCTTCAAATTCAAGCCTTGGTTCTTTCTAATCTTATTAGAAGCACATCCTGGGTGGCATCGGTTATCTTGAATAGAGGATGGACATAAAGTCCGAAGATTGCTAATATTTCGCCGTCTTTATCAACTATTAAAAGGCTATCTCTCTTGTATGTTGGCACCTTTTTTTCCCACAAAAATTTTTTTAATTTTTTATGACCTAATCCTGCAATGAATACCCTGTCCCCAGGTCTTCTATTCCTAATCACTATAGGAAAAGACGCTTTACTTGCGTCAAGAAGAACGGTTCCAGGCAAAAAAGATGGCTGAGGTAAGTTTTTCCTGCAAATTATCTCTACTAATACTCGTCCCAGACTTTTATCCGGTAGCTCATAAAGACCGGGTGAGGGAATAGATAACTCGAACGGTTGAATAGGGCTTATCTTTTGACTTATCCTTAAATATCCAGGCCCACGGTAAACACAGAAATTACCGGGTAGACATATAGGACCTCGTGCCTTCCCAGTTAGAAGCCCCTCGATCTGAAGAAGATGTCTTGATGTAATTCTAAAGAGGGGCAACCCTACCTCTTGGAAGGCTAAAAAATAAACCCTCTTTCTTATTACAGAAGGAAGCTTCTTTATCTCCGTTAGTTTAAGAGCTAAACAATCGTCTACAACGGCTTTGACATTGCTAAAGGCTTCGCGAGCTAAATTTTCTATTAGCTCCTCTTCCTCAGCGATGATTACAGCTGTTTTACTCACCGCTTCTTTAATGTTAGGATTAAACTCTTTAGCTAAAAAGGGGATCAAGATGTGCCGAACTTTATTCCTCAAAAAACGAAGGTCTTCGTTCGTTGGATCATCCCTCCAGCTCAAGCCCTTTTCTTGAGCGTAATTTCTTATCTCCTCTTTGGTAAGAAAGAGTAGGGGACGGACCAATAAATCCTCCCTTTTTAAAGGGATGCCTGCAAGACCTCTCCTGCCAGTCCCTCGGATAATTCTCATAAAAATCTCTTCTGTAAGGTCGTCAAGATGATGAGCAAGAGCAATCTTCTGAAAGTCATATGTCTTTGCTAAATGATACCAAGCTCGGTATCTAAGCTCTCTACCAGCCATCTCAAGGCTTAAACCCTCTCTTTTGGCATATCTTGGGACAGACGCTGAGGCGATAAAAAGAGGCAACCCCTTCTCTTTACACAATCTATACACAAAGAGGGCATCCTCAACAGAATTCTTTCTAATCTTATGATCATAATGGGAAACAAAGAGCTTAAGATTGAAATATTCTCTTAATTCTAACAAGATGTTTAGAAGAACTACAGAATCAAGCCCCGCTGATACGGCAACAAGAACTCTATCTCCAGACTGAAAAAGACTATTCTCTTCAATAAACCTTTTAATCCTTCTTATCAGCAAGTTCTAAGATTTCCTTACTTTCTTTTTTATGTCGACTAAAGGCTGTTTTAGCAAGACTGATTAATTCACCAGAAATTTCACTGAGAGGTTTCGGTTCCTTGTATACTCGATAGATAAGAGTAGGATAGGATGGCTTTTTCACACTCAATTTAGAGGAAAGTTCCTCATAAATTTTCCCCTTATCTTCGGTTTCACCAATATCTGCGGTTTCAGATGCTGATAGTTTACTAAAAAAATTAAAAATTGCTGAAAGATCAAACCTTTTGTGAAAGGCTTCCGTCTCCTTAGCTAACTCTTGATAATAGTTTTGAAAATCCTTCAATTTATCATTATAGGCCTTAACAGAATTTTGTAGATCTTTGTAAATTTTTAAGAAGAGCTTAACGAAACGATTTTTTGAAGTGAAAGCAAAGGGGGCACCTAACTCTTTAAATAATCTCTTTTTTATGTTTTCAGATGTAAAAATTTCTTCAATACGGCATTCTTTTAAATCTAACCCTGTAATTTCTCTAAAATCATCTATCAACTCATCATCTTTTAACATAATAACAAGCCTGCAAATATTTTTTAACAATTTTTCCTCGAGCTTATCCATTTCTTTAAGTTCCTTTTGATAAGCCTCCCAACTTTCTTCTAAAAACTTCTTTTCCAAAAAGTAGTGTTCGGCTACCTCTCTTTTGACTTCTGAACTTAAAGATTCTGCTATATCTTGCCAATCTTTTATAGATACACTCATTTTTCACCTTCTTTTATTTTTATTGTATCAATATCAAAGTAAAAAATAATTGGTCCTGTTAATTCTTCATCATTAGTATAAGCAAATTCAGAGATTTTTATGATAACATTAGGATAGATCTTTTGTAAAATTTTTATTTTTTTATTTTTATATTCGGCAATTTTTGCAGACAGTTCCTTGATTTCCTTTTTAATTTTAGACAACTTTTCCATGATAATTTTTTGTTGCTCTAATAATTTTTCTGCATAAATTAATTTTTCTCCCGTTAATCTTCCCTCCCTTTTTAGTTTATCAATCAACTGTATACCGTAGTTAATCTTTTCTAATGATTCGCCATACATTTCCATCATTTCATAGTTTTTTAAATATCTTTCCACAATCTCTGGATGATAACCACAAGCTACCACGGTCTTTGTTTGAGCTAAATGTCCCACAATTTTAACCTCTACATTACCAA
>Ga0105158_1000962_pt1 | contig 11567 bp, 10 predicted proteins | sample LHCtaG_FD_81567 | JGI IMG/M metagenome (GOLD analysis project Ga0105158, IMG submission 81567) | Hot spring microbial communities from Little Hot Creek, USA to study Microbial Dark Matter (Phase II) - LHC4sed_matched | ecosystem: Environmental > Aquatic > Thermal springs > Hot (42-90C) >... | reverse complement strand
CCAGTTGAAAGACAAACAATTCCTGATTGGTCTGGGAAAGTGTAAGTTCTGTTGGCAGTCAAAGTTTGGGTTAAAATACTTGCGCTAAAACCTTCTTTTGTAATTACAAAACTTGGAGCTTGAATTGCATCTGAAGCTCTAAAAATTGGAGATAAAATTTCTTTTGAAACATTCAATGCACCTTCGATTGCAGTTTCGGCATTAATTGTCAAATAAGGCTCCACATTGGAGGAATATGGAAATATTTTTGGAGTCGATTCTCTTTCATCGATATTTTGAAACTCATTTGTTAACTGTGCCAAAGAACCTACAGAATTGACCAAAGAGGAAAGGTATAGAAATGCTTTTTTAAAATTCATGCCTTTAAAAAAATAAATTGAAAAAAACATAAAAATTAAAATTGAAAAAATAACCAAAGGCATTTTTAGAAAATATTTTTTTTCAATTTCTTTTGAAGGTTCAATTTCAATTTTTGGAAGTTCAATAATTTTTTCTTTTGATTCAAAAATTCTTTCTTTTTCCCTTTTTTCCTCTTTTTCTATTTCTTTTTTAATTTCCAAGATTGTTTTTCCTTCTTTTAGTTTCCTATCGATTTCAAAAAGCTTCCAAACTATCTCTTCAGGATATGCTCCTTCTGGTTTCCCATTTTTCTTGAAAACTTTTCGTCTTGCTGGTGGCAAAAGTCCAATTTTAACGTAATATCTTATTCGATTTTTAGGATCTGCTTTTCCAAAATCAACTCCTAATTTCTTTGCTCTTTCTATTACTTCATTAATGCTTATTAACTTCTCGTTATTATTTTCCATTTTAAATTTTATAAATTTATAATTTCCGTGACGGAATTTTTAAAGAATATTACTTAATTTTAAGTTGAATCAAAATTCTTGTCAAGTGAAAAAGTGAAACAAAATATTTTGTCGAATGAAAAATTTTGCCCAAAATTTTGAAAAAGGGTATTATTTTTGAAACAATTTAAATATTAAAAGTATACAACTTGAAAAAATTTTGCTAAAATTTTTTTAATGAAAAATTGGAATTTATTTTTTATCTTTCTTTCAATTTTAATTTTTGAAATTTCTTTCTCTCAAACAATACCTTCAATTGCTCAAAATTTAGAAATTAAAGATGCTAAAACTCAACCTGGCGAGATTCTTTGTGCAAAAAAAGATGGAATTTTCCGTTGCAAAACACCTTATGATGAAAACATTATTGGAGTTTTGGGTGAAAAACCAATTTTAGTTTTTGGTAAAAAAACTACGACAACTTTACCTGTAATATCTTTTGGTGAAGCTTTAGTAAAAGTTTCAACAAAAAACGGAAAAATTGAAAAAGGAGATTTTATTACCTCTTCTGATAAACCTGGCGTAGGACAAAAAGCAACTCAATCTGGATTTGTTTTGGGAAAAGCTTTAGAAGATTTTGATAAAGAAGAAGGACAAATTACAGTTTTTGTAAATCCCCAATATATTAATCTTTCTTTGTTTCAAAAAAAACCAGGTGTTGGGGGAATAATTCAAGAAATACTTTCTGGACTAAATTTAGAAAAAAATTTTCCAGAAGTTTTAAGATACGTTTTTGGAATAATTTTAGCTGGAATGAGCTTTTTATTTGGGTTTTTATTTTTTGTAAGAGCTTTAAGAGAAGGAATTTCTGGAATTAGCAGAAATCCTTTGGCAAAAGAAAGTATTCAAACTGCAATGATTTTAAATTTGATCGGAATTTCTATTTTAACTTTGGCAGGAATTGGTTTGGCTTTATTTGTGATATTTTTTTAAAATTTAAAAGAAAAATATGGATGAAAAAGGAATTTTAATTTATCTTCTTTTAATTTTTTGGGGACTTTTGGGAATTTTGATTTTAAAAAAAAGTTTCGAAAAAGAAAGAGATTTAAAAATTTCTCAAAAATTAGAAGTTTTTATTGAAGACGCAGTAAAAAAAGAAACCCAAAAAATTTTTCAAGAAATTCAAAAAAGAATTCTTGATGAATTTTTAAAACAACAAAAAGAAGAAATAGATGTTATTCATCGAAAGGTTTTAGAAATATTAGATCAACAAAAAAAACAATTATCTGATTTTTATCAAAAATTAGAAGAAAAAAGAGAAAGTTTTGAAAGTGCAATTAAAAAAGAAACAGAAGATTTTATTTATTCTCTATTAAAAGAAAAAGAAACCATTTCAAAAAAAATTGAACAAATTCATAAAATTTTGGAAACAGAAAAAGATGAAATAGCAAAAGAAATGAAAATAAAAGGAGAAAATTTAATTGAAAAGTTTGAAGAAAAAATTTCCCAACTTTTGAATTCTCTTTTTGAAGAAATAAAATTGAAAATTTCAGAAAAAGAAGAGGAAATTGAAAATTACAAAAAAAGAAAAATTGCAGAAATTGAAAAAGGAATTTACCAAATGATAATTGAAATTGCAAAAAAAACAATAGGAAAATCAATAGACATTAGCACTCACGAAAAGTTAGTTATGGAAGCTTTAGAAAAAGCAAAAAAAGAAAAATTTTTTTAAAAAATGGAAAAACTTTTTGAAAAATTGGCAAACAAAATAATTACAAAAGAAGATTTAATTTTGATTTTAGAAGAAATAGAAATTGCAAAAAATCTTCTTTTTCAAAAACCTGAAATTTTGCTTTCAGAAAAATTAAAAAACAAAGTAAGTGAAAGTTTTAAAAAAGAAATCGAAAATTTAGAAAAGGAAGAAAAATATATTTCTTTAGAAAAATTTTCAGAATTTTTTGATAACTTCAAAGAGTTTCTTTTAAAAATTCCGATAGTAAAATTGGAAATTGCTTTTGAACCCAGAGAAAGTTTTATTTTAGAAATAAACGAATGGTTCAAAAAAAATTTGGGCAAAAAAGTAATTTTGGATCTTTTTGTCAATCCTAAAATTGTAGGTGGCGCAAAAATAGAATATCAAGGAAAATGGAAAGATTACTCTTTATCAAAAAAAATCGAAAAAATTTATGAATGAGTTTCAAGAATATTTAGAAAAAACAGAAGAAATTGGGAAAATCGTAAAAGTTTCAAATTTTCTTTTGGAAGTTTCGGGTTTGCCTTCTTTAAAGAAAAACGAAATGATAATTACAGAAAGTGGAGCCAGAGGGATTACTTTTGAGTTAGAAAGTGATGTAGCTAAAATTTTAATTCTTGAAGAGAAAATATTAAAACCTGGAGAATTTGTAGTAAGAACAGGGGAAACTTTTAAAATTCCAGTTTCAGACAGAATTTTGGGAAGAATTTTAAATCCCCTTTTGAAACCGATAGATGATTTAGGACCTATAGCCGGAGAAAAAAAATATTTGGAAATTTACAGAGAAGCTCCAGGAATTATAAAAAGAAAAAGAATAAAGAGAGCTTTGGAAACAGGGGTGGTAATGGTAGATTTTTTAGTTCCCATAGGTTATGGCCAAAGGGAATTAGTAATTGGAGATCCAAAGACAGGAAAAACTACTTTTTTGTTGCAGACTATGGTAAATCAAGTAAAAGAAGGAACAGTTTGTGTTTATGTTGGAATTGGAAAAGAAATTTCTGCGATAAAATTTGTTGAAGAATATTTAAAAGAAAAAAATGTTTTTGAAAAAGTAATAATAATTGCAAGTTTTGGAAAAGATTTACCCATTTTAAATTATTTAGCTCCTTTTTCTGGAATGACAGTTGCAGAATATTTCAGAGATAAAGGAAACAATGTTCTTGTGGTTTTTGATGATTTAACTTCTCATGCCAAATTCTATAGAGAAATTTCTCTTTTGGCAAAAAAAATTCCTGGAAGATCTTGTTATCCGAGCGATGTTTTTCACGTCCAAGCTCAACTTTTAGAAAGGGCGGGAAACATAGAAAACGAATTTGGAGAAGTAAGCATTACTGCTTTACCCGTTGCAGAAACTTTAGAAAATGACATTTCAGGTTACATTCAAACAAATCTTATGGCAATGACCGATGGCCACATTTTTTTTGATAGCGAAGAATTTAAAAAAGGAAAAAGACCCGCTATTAATCCTTTTTTGTCAGTTTCAAGGGTTGGAAATCAAACAAAAACCAAAATTGAAAGAGAAATTTCAGATTTAATAAGGAAAAGTTTAATAGAATATCAAAAAGCCTCTACAGTAGCTCAATTTGGAGTAGAACTTTCTCCTCACACAAAAAAAGCTTTGGAAACTGGAAGGAAAATTGAAATTTTATTTGATCAAGAACCAGAAACTTTAATTTCTTATCCTTTAAGAGTTTTTCTTTTTGGCCTTTTGTTTTTTGGATTTTTTGAAGGAAAACCAGAAGATTTAGTAAAATGGGAAAAACAAGAAATAATAAAAAACTATCAAGAAGGAAAGTTAAAAGAGATAGAAGAAATCAAAATGATGGAAAGTTTAAAAGAATTAAATTCTTTTATTGAAATTATTTTGCCAAAAATCAAAAAAATTTTACAAAGTTTTTAATAAATTTGTTTTTAATAAATTCCATGTTAGTTTTAAAAAAAATTAAAGAGAGTTTAAAGACCATATCTTATATCGAAACAATTGCTCAAGTTTATCAAGAAGTGGCAAAAATTAGAATGAATCAAATTAGAGAAAGCGTTTTAAAAACGAGAGAATTTATAGAAGAGCTTTTAAAAATTTATGGTACCATAAAATCAGCTTATCCAGTGAAAATATTTTTTAAAAAAAAGAAAAGGGTTTTAGTTTATCTTTCTTCAAACGAAAGGTTTTATGGAACTTTAATTTTTGACATTTGGAAAGAAGTAGAAAAATATTTATCAGAAAAGGAGGGAGATTTGGTAGTGGTAGGAAGGATGGGAAAATATTTAGCAGAAAAAAGTGGTTTTGGTTTGAAATTTTATTATTTTGAGTTAGACGATGAAAATCCTAATATAAAAGAAATTAGAAAAATTTTTAATTTCATAAAAAATTATGAAGAAATTTTAATTTTTCACGGAAAGTTTAAAACCGTATTAACTCAACAAGTAGCCATTACTAATATTTCTGGGATAGAAATTGAAAAAGAAAAATTAATAAAAAAGAAAACTTATTACCTTTTTGAACCTTCACCAGAAGAAATTTTAAAATTTTTTGAAGAAGAATTATTGTTCTCTTTTTTCTATCAAACTCTTTGGGAACACCAACTTTCAAGATATGCCACGAGATTAATTCAAATGCATCAAGCTCAAAAAAACGCACAAAAATTAAAAGAAATAATGAAAAAAGAACAAGAAAAAATCAAAAGAAAAATTTATAATAAAAAACAAATTGAACAATTTTTTTCACAAAAATTATGGATTTAGACAAAGGAAGAGTAGTATCAATAAAAGGAGAAATAGTAGAGGTAGAGTTTTATAGAAGTGTTCCTTTTATAAAAGAAATTTTAGTTTTAGAAAAGGATCCTTCAATTTTTTTGGAAGTTTACAAATCTTCAAAAGAAAACACTTTTTATTGCTTATGTCTTTCTGATACTTCAAAAATTTCAAGAGGAGACAAAGTAGAAAGAACAAAAAAATTTTTTGAAGTACCAGTAGGAAAAGAATTATTAGGAAGAGTGATTGATATTTTTGGAAATCCTTTGGATGGGGGGCCAAAAATTGAAACTAAAGAGAAAAAAGAAATTTGGGGCTCTCCTCCATCTTATCAAGAAATTGTCCCAGGAAGAGAAATAATTGAAACTGGAATAAAAGTGATCGATTTTTTTGTTCCTTTGATAAAAGGGGAAGAATTAGGAATTTTTGGAGGAGCGGGAGTGGGAAAAACTGTTTTGCTTTTAGAATTAATGCACAATCTTTCCTTTTTTAAAAAAGAGTATGCAGTTTTTGCTGGAATTGGAGAAAGAATAAGAGAAGGACATGAACTTTATGAAACTTTAAAAAAGACTGATATTTTGCCTTGGGTAAGTTTAGTTTTTGGGCAAATGAACGAACCTGCGACAGTAAGATTTAAAGTAGGATTTGTGGCAGCAACTTTGGCTGAATATTTTAGGGACAAATTAAAAAAGAATGTTTTCTTTTTTGCCGATAATGTTTACAGATTCTTGCAAGCTGGAAATGAAATTTCAGTAATGCGTGAAGAAATTCCTTCAGAAGATGGGTATCAACCTACTCTTTATAGTGAAATTTCAGCTTTAGAAGAAAGATTAGTTTCAACAAAAAACGGAGCGATAACGAGTATTCAAGCTGTTTATGTACCAGCAGACGACATTACAGATTCTGGAGTTCAAGCAATTTTATCTTACTTTGATTCAGTGGTGATTTTATCTCGAGAAGTTTATCAAGAAGGGAGGTTTCCCGCAGTGGATATTTTGGCTTCTTTTTCTTCTGCTATCAATCCCTCTATTTTAGGAAAAGAGCATTACGAGCTTTTGAGTGAAGCTAAAAAAGTTTTGGAACAATATAAAAACTTAGAACAAATTGTAACTATTATTGGGGAAGCGGAACTTTCTGTAGAAAATAGGAAAATTTATCATCGAGCAAAAAAAATTTTAAATTTTATGACACAAAATTTCTTTACCACTCAAGACCAAACAGGTCTTCCGGGAAAGTACGTATCAAAATCTGAAACCATTGAGGGGGTAAAAGCAATTTTGGAAGGAAAATACGATAAAGTTCCAGATGAAGCTTTTTTATTTTTGGGAAGTTTGAAAGATTTAAAGTTGTAAAAATTTATGGAAGAAGAATTTTTGGAAGTTAAAGTTTTTTGTTCTCCAATCTTGAGAGCTGAAAATTTTTCAGGATTAGCAAGATCTGTTTCTTCCAAAAACAGATTAGGAAATTTTGACATTTTACCAAGACATATTAATTTTATTACTTTAATTTTTGATGAATTAACGATTGAAACTTTAGAAAAAAAGAAAATTATTTATAAATTCCAAAGAGGAGTATTGGAAGTTAGCGAAAATAAAGTTAAAATATTTTTAGGATTATGAATGAAAAAATTTTAATAGTTGAAGACGATTTCCCTACTTTAACCATTTTGAAAGAAAGTTTAAGAATGGAACATTTTGAAATAGAAAGTGCTACTTCGGGAAAAGAAGTTTTAGAAAAAATTGAAGAGATTAAAAATGGAAAAAAAGAAAAACCTGATTTAATTTTATTAGATATTCTTTTGCCAGATATTAGCGGAGTTGAAATTTTAAAAGAAATTAGAAAAAATCCTGAAACTAAAGATATTAAGGTTTTTGCTTTTACGAATTTTAGTGATCCTGAATTGAACCAAAAATTAATTCAAGGAGGAATCGATAAAATTTTATTGAAAGCTGATGTCTCTTTAGATCAATTAGCAGAAATGATAAGGGAAGAATTAAAAGAAAAATGAAAAAATTGAAAATTTTTTTTGAGATATTATTTTTTATTGTTTCTTTTTTTTGGATATTCTCTTTTTATTTTTGTTTTTACCCTTCTCTTTTCAATGTTAATTTTTGGGCCAAAATAAATTTCCTTTTTAGTTTCTTTTTTTGGATTTTAGTTTTATTGTGGGTTTCTTTTTTAGAAAAAATTCATTTTAAAAAAACAATATTTTTGTTAATATTTTTTTTAATTTTATTTTTAATCTCTTCCCCTAAAATTTTCTCTTTTCATTTTTTATCAATTTTAAGTTTGTCTCTTTTTTTTATGTTTTTTTTATGGTTGGGCACTTTAATTTATGAAAGCTTTTTTTCACCTTATAAAAATTTAAACGTGTTTAACTTTTTAATTGCTCTTGGATTCTTTGTTTCTTTTAATGTAATTTTTTATTTTTTATTACTCAATAATATTTTAAAAGACAAACAAATTTTTTGGGGACCTGTCGTTTCTTTTTTGTTAATTTCTTTAGGAATTTCTACTTTAAAAACTCCTTTTTTTGAAATTAAATTTTTCTTAACTCGAATTGGAATTATTATCATTTTAGCCTTGTTTTCTTTATTGTTTTTTTCTTTATCAGATAATTTTTCTAAAATTTTGACTATTTTGTCTTGTTTAATATTTTTAATTTTGGCTTGGCGATTTGAAAAAAATATATTGAGCGAGGTAGAAAGAAAAAGTGAAATTGAGAAAATTTTAAAAGAACAAAAAGAACTTTTAGAAGCAAAAGAACAATTTATTTTATCAATTCAACATCATTTACGAACTCCCTTGGGACCAATAAGAGAATATTTAAATAGAATTTTAAAAGGAGTTTATGGAAATTTAGATAATCCTGTGATCAAAGAAAGACTTGTTGAAGTAAAAAAATTAGTAGAAAATGTCTATTCTTTAGTGGAACAGTTAATCGAAATTCAAAAATATAAAACTAAAAAAGATAGTTTAAAGTTAGAAAAAACTCAAATTGAAGAAATAATAGAAAGTGTAATTAACGAACTTTTACCTTTAGCCCAAGAAAAAGGTTTATATTTGGAATACGAAAAAATTCCTTTGCCCACTGTTGAAATTGACAAAAAGAAAATTAGAGAAGCAATTTTTAATTTAGTAGATAATGCAATAAAGTATACCAGAACAGGAGGTATAAAAATTAAAACCAAAATTGAAGATAAAAAGCTAAAAATTGAAATTTCAGATACAGGAATTGGAATGGAAAAAGAAGAAATAGAGAAATTTTTGAAAGGGACGCTTTTTGAAAGAGGAATAGAAGCTAAAAAAATGTACGGACCTGGTAAAGGAATTGGTCTTTATTTGGCAATTCAATTTGTAGAAGCTCACGGTGGAAAAATATTTGCAAAATCTGAAGGGTTTGGAAAAGGAACTACTTTTTGGATCGAATTACCTTTAAGATAGATTTACTTTGTAATTTCTGGAGGGAACTGACTTGGGGTTTCTTTAGATTCCAGTCCTTCTAAAGCTGGTAATCCCTTTTCAAGGTTTTCTAAAATTTTTTTAACTTCTTGATTTTCGGGATTCAATTTCAAAACTTTTTGAAATTGTTCTTTTGCTTTTTCTTTTTCTCCTTTTTTATCCAAAACCAATCCCAACATATACATTGCGTTGGAATATTCTGAATTAATTTTTAACGCTTCTTCAAATTGAATTTGAGCTTTTTCTAAATCTTTCTTTCTCCAATAAAGCATCCCTAATTGAAATCTTACTCCAAAATCTTGAGGAGCTGAAATTTTTGCTTTTTCTAATTTATCAATCGCATCTTCAAGTTTTCCTTGTTGATCTAAGGCTACTGCTAAAAGATAATTTGCAACGGGATAGTCTGATTTCAATTGTAAAGCTTTATTTAACATTTCTATTGCTAAATTTAAATTTTCATTCTTTTTTTGTTCGTCCCTTTGGGCAAAATTTTGAGCTAATAAAATATAAACTCTTCCAATTTCCGCAAAAGAAAATGGAGAAGAAGGTTCTAGTTGAATTGCTCTTCTGTAAGATTCCAAAGCTAAATTTTCAGCTCCTTCAATTCCAATTAAATTTTGATAAAAAAATCCTCTTACATTCCAATTAGCAACATTCATTGGTTCAATATTTATTGCTCGATTAACAGCATCCGCTCCTCTGGCTATGGTTAAATTTACCTTGCTTCTTTTTTCTTCTAAAGGAATTTTTGGATCTTGAAGAATCAAATTTGCTTGATTCAAATAGAGGTGAGAAAGGGTTCTCCAGTAATTATCTATTAAAGGATTTAACCTTGTTGCTTTTGTTAAATAGTTAATAGAGCTGTCAATTTCTGTTGAATTTAAAGATTTAAAATAATTTACTTCCGCCAAATACCATCTTCCATTAAATAAAATTAAAAGTACACTCAAAAAGAAAGAAAAAGCTAAAATAAAGTTCACAAACATTGTTTTTGATGGAGTGTTTAAAAAAATTTTTATTTCTTTTTCAGAAAAAAGTGAAACGAAAATTCCTAAAATAAAGAAAAAAGAAAACCACAAAACAAAATTAAAAGGATAAAACAAAGACACATAAATTAAGGAAATAAGGCTCAATCCCACACCCAATTTTATTTCAAATAAATTTTCTTTTTTTAAATTTTTGAAAAAGTAATAAAGAACTAGCAAATAAATAGAAATTAAACTAAAAAATCCTAAAAATCCTTTTGTTAAAAGCCAATCAAAAGTTGCTGAATGACCTCTTAAAAATCTGGTACCCCAAAAGATAGTTTGATTTAAAAGAGGAGAACGATATTGAGAATAATCTAAAATAAAAGTAGCAGGTCCTGTGCCAAAAATTAAATTCTTAAAATTATTGGAAAAAGCGCCTTTAATAATTTCTAACTCTGAAATAAAACTGAGAGAAATTTCAGGTGGAAGACTCGGAAATCCCTTTAAAGGAATAGGAAAAAAATAAAAAAACACAGAAATGACAAGACCTAACATTGAAAGCAAAATTAAAATTGAACTTGTCTTTTTTTTCTCGGTCCCTACAATAAAGAAAATTAAAATTGCCACAATTAAAGCTCCCCATGCAGTTTTAAAATTAATAAAAAGAAGATTGAGAAAAAATATTAAAGAAGAAAGAACAAATAAAACAAAAAAAGGTTTTGAAATTTCTTTTATTCTAAAAGCAAAGAGTAAAGAAATGGGTAAAAGTAAAAGAGAAAAAATTGAAAAAGCATTTGGAGTTCCTACAGTGTTAAAAGTAACTGATTTTGTAATTTGACCTGGTAAAAGAAAAATTTTATAGATTTGAAAAAGATTGATGATCCCCGCAACAAAACCAGAAATAATGAAAATTGTAATTAAAGAAATAACATCTGATTTTTCTTCAAAAGAATTAACCACAAGAAAGACAAAAAAAATCAATAAAAGAAAGTTTATGAAACTGTCCACATAATCTAAAGAAAGTCCCAAAAATGAAGATTTTTTAGAAATTGAAAGAATAGAGGAAACAAAGAGAGAGAAGATAATAAAAAATAAAAAAAGATAAAACGTTTTTGAACCTCTCAAAATTAATTCCCCTTTTAGAGCTGATTTTCCAATCCACCCTATAAAACTTAAAGCAATTAAAATTTGAGCTAAAATTTCTTTTGGAAAATCTAAATAATTTTGAGTAAAAGGTAAAAACAAAAGAGGAACAAAAATTAAAAGTAAATACAACGAAATTTTATTTAATTTATCGAAAAAATTTGATAAATTCATTTTCAAATTTTAAAAAAACCAAATTTTGTTTTCAAGATTGAAATTTTGTTATAATTTTCAAAAAATTAAAACATGAAATTTAAAAAAGAATTTTTGCTTTTAATTTTAATTCTTTTTTTTGCTTTCTTTTTTCGATTTTATAAACTCTCTTTAATTCCTCCTGGGCTTTATCCTGATGTGGCTATAAATGCAAATGAAGCATTTTTTAGTTTAAAAAATAAAGATTTTAAAGTTTTTTATCCTGAAAATTACGGCAGGGAAGGTTTAATGATGTGGTTGATCGCTCTTTCTTTTAAAATTTTTGGAATTTCAATTTTATCAATAAAAATAGTTCCTGCCATCATTGGATTTTTAACTGTTTTAGGGTTGTATCTTTTAACCAAAGAAATATTTTCGCCAAATCAAAATTTTTCAGAAAAAGTAGCTCTTTTTTCAAGTTTTTTTTTGGCAGTTTCTTTTTGGCATACAAACTTTTCTCGAATTGGGTTTAGGGCAATTTTGTTACCTTTTGTTTTGGTTTTTTCTTTTTATTTT
>Ga0105158_1000960_pt1 | contig 11580 bp, 19 predicted proteins | sample LHCtaG_FD_81567 | JGI IMG/M metagenome (GOLD analysis project Ga0105158, IMG submission 81567) | Hot spring microbial communities from Little Hot Creek, USA to study Microbial Dark Matter (Phase II) - LHC4sed_matched | ecosystem: Environmental > Aquatic > Thermal springs > Hot (42-90C) >... | reverse complement strand
CCCGGGAGGGGATGTGGGCAACATTGTTATCGCCTCTTCTCTCAGCCTCCGAGTATTTTTCTGAAGGCTGGGTACATTTCAGCTGCCCTTTCCCGCACCAGAATTTCGTAGTACTGGTAGATTATGCCCACTGAAAGGAGAATCCCAATGCCTGAACCGAAGACTCCGAAGAAATCAGATAAGCCAGCAATAAGCCCGACTATTATTCCGCCTAAAACGGCGACAGTTGGGATGTAACGCTTGAGAATTTGTTCAACAGCCTTTTCAGAACGTCTATAGCCGGGAATCTGCATGCCAGCGTCCACAAGCTGCTTTGCAACAGTTGATGGACCCAAACCGCCAACTTCAAGCCATATAACCGAGAATAAAATGCAGAAAACTACAAGAATCGTCAAATAACCAAAAGCCCTTAACGGCTCAGCTATCACCCTTGAAAGGTTACCTGGAGAAGTCACATAGTAGACAAGGCCACCGGCAGGTACATATTGATCACCTTCCAGTTTATATGAGCCAAGCAGGTTAACCCAGAAGTTGTTTTTCCCCCATGGCTGACTCCAAAGGATATAGGAGAAGAGATATATGTTGGCGAAGAGGGCTGAGGCAAAAATTACTGGAAGGTTTGAAACATATAATAGCTTAATTGGGTAACGGCTTCTGAAACCCCGATAGCCAGCATAAGACAGCGGCAGTTCCACCCTAACGCCTTCCATGTAAATTATCACGAGAAAGGCCGCAATTGTTGCTATCAGCCCCACAAGTGATGGGTAATTCCCCCTAAGGAACAGGCCAGTTACAGGCTTCCCACTCATTATCGTTTGCGCCAATGCAATGAATATTCCAACGCTTCCATATTCATCGACTGGTGGCGAGGGGTTGAAACATTCCATGAATATTTGTTGGGCTACACCAGCCATTATGAAAAGGCTTATTCCGCTTCCAAAGCCCCAACCTTTCTGGACAAGCTCGTCTAAAAGCATAACTATTACTCCCGCAGCTAACAGTTGCAGAAAAATAATAATTGCTGTTGTGCCGGACAATTGGGTATACAGCTGACCATACATGCCACTTATTATGTAAGCTGAAGCTTGAACACCCGTTAAGATTAGGGCTAAAACCTTGCTTGCAGCCGTGAATAACGCGCGGTCTTCAGGTTTGGACATGTCACACTCAATCATGGCTGAGCCAACTAAAAGTTGTAGGATTAAGCCAGCAGTCACTATTGGGCCTATGCCTAACTCCATAAGCGTTCCCCTTGTTGATGCGAAAATCACCCTTAACGGAGCAAAGCTTTCAGTTACCCCTCCAGCAAGTCCATACAACGGGACGCTTGCCATTACAAGGTATATTATTAGGGCCATGGCTGTCCAGAAGATTTTCTCGTTAAAGCTGACCTTTCGCTCTGGAGCTTTGACCTCTGGAATTATTCTTGCAATGGGTTTGAAAGCGTTTAGGAATCTTCCAGCCATAAAATAACCCTGCTACTCTTCAGATTCTTCCACAGATTTCACTAAAACTTGTCCTCCAGCCTCCTTTATCTTTTCAGCTGCAACCTTGGAGCATGAAGCCACCTTCACCACAAGAGGTTTCGAAACTTTTCCAGCTCCAAGAAGCTTCGTTATCCCAAACTTTTCCAAGTCTACAAAAATTTTGCCGTTCTCCGCTCTTGGCTGGAATTTTTCCAGCATCTCCTCCAGTTCTCCAACATTTATGGCTTTAATTACGCGTCTTAGGATCTGGGGTGATGTGAAACCCTTCTTTCCAAAATAATCGGGCTCATATTTTATTACGTAGGTCCACCCGTGCTTGTGGCGGCCAGCCCGCCTATAACCTTTTGAGCCTGATTTCCTATGCTGGCCCACTCTACCGTAGCCGCATGTTCTAGAGCCGCGTTTCTTCCGAATCTTCCTTAGCCTATGGGGCATCTTTCAACCAGCCAATTTGCTTATTGGGCTTTCTTTGAGGGCTTTCTTAAGCCTTATTTCCAACACTCCATTCTTATAAGTTGTGTGCATAGATTCTGGGATAACTGCGTCCGGCAAATTTAAGCGTTTATAGTATCTGCGGTTTTGGTTTTTTGCTGAGAGGGTTAACTGCTGCTTCTCTAAGCTGATTTTTATGTTTTCCCTTTTGAAGCCTTTAAGCTCTGCAACGACAACTATGTGGTCCTCCTCGTTGAAAACGTCCAAAAGAGGTTTGGGTTCCCGCCACTTAGAAACAGTTTTTCCATCAATTTTCAATCGTTTATACGGATAAATGTATGGATTTCCCATAGTCTTGAACTTTTCAAATTTAATGGGTTTCAAGCGTCTTGCACTCTCAGCCTCGTCCAGTTTTCTCACAGCCTTAAACCATTTAGGACGCTTGTTGCTTCTTCGCCACCTCATTCTGAACCTTCACCCTCGTAGCATAATGGCATCTGTAAACTGGTTATAAAAGGTATCGCCTTCAACAAGGTTGCGGAATTAAATCATCCTTTTCAACAAGTCGTTAATTTTTTTGCCTCTGTATCCAAGCTCTCCGCCCATGCCAAAGCCCTTTTTCACTTTACCTCTAAAACCTTTCGTCGGGGGATGCAACCGGAAATAGGGCTGTATATCTGGAAGTTTCCAGTATTCGACTTTGCAATTAAAAATGGCTTCCGCCAACTCATCCAACGATTTAAAGCCAAGTTTTTGAGCATACTCATCAGTCAACTTTTTGTTTCCGACAAGCCTTCCCTTTTTCTTTAAAAGCTCGGCTATAGTTTCTTTTGAAACTTCTCCCCATGTGACAAAGTTTTGCGCTGTTTTGAGCATCCCCAAGAAGGACGGGCGGTTGTCGACCAAAACAGCATGATTGTTTCTTTTTAAGTTTAGCATGCGAAGAGTCTCCCTAACCTGTAATGGAGCGCTTATGATTCCACGAATCCTCACAGCAGCTATGCACCTGCGTTCTTGAAGTTGGTTAGCCACTATCTCACCCAATCCATTGGGGTTATTAGGCTGTAGGTTTTCTTCAAAGCGTCGAAAACGGCGTAAGCGAAAGATGGAACCGTTCTTGTTGAGCCATAGCTTCTAGTCCAGCAGTCCTTTATTCCGGCAAGTCCAAGAATAACTTTTGCAACCTCGCTGGCGACAAGCCCCAAACCTCTGGGTCCGGGAATTATGACAACTCTAACGCCGCCGCATTTTCCTTCCACCTGGAACGGCACAGAGTGGGGTTTTCCACATCCGCATTCCCAGCTTCCACACCCTCGCCGTATTGGAACTATGTTAAGTCTGGCGTTCATCGCTGCCTTTTCAATAGCTGTTCGCACTTGGCTTGCTTTGCCAGCCCCGAGTCCAAGGTAGCCATCCCTATTTCCAACGGCAACTATAGCCTTAAACCTTGATCGCTCACCAGCGTCTGTCTGCTTTTGAACAAGATTTATGTTTATGACTTCCTCTTGGAGGTCTGGAAGTAAAACGTCAACAATCTGAGGTTCCCGTATTGGCAAGCCTTCCATGAAAACCTCTTCGATGCTTGTTATTTTGCCTTCTTGAACTAGCTTTCCGAGGCGAGTTTTGGGAATCCACTGTTCTAAGCTGCTGACTTTATCTGCCATGGCTTTTACCTCCACCCTCAAACGCTGCGATCACAGCCTTCTTAACTTCCGCGAAGTGTTCTGGAAGCTGCTCCGGTGGAAGCTTGTTTTCTAAGTATTTGGAGAACACTACCATATACTTTTCAGCGTTAACAGACAAAAGCTTAGCGTACTGGGCTATATGTACACCTCTAATTCTATCCTCGTCCGGAAACTTTTCCTCTCCGTGGGGAACGGATAAACCAGCGTCCAGAACCCCTTTTAGAGCGGCGAAGACTCTTGAGCCTTTTGTTGGGGAATGCAGCCCAATATCCAGAACCGCCTCACTTATGCCTTTAGCTTTAGCTCTTAAACCACAAAGAAGCCCGGTTAAATAAGCTGTGGGAACATTGCCCCTTGGAGCCTTCCAGCCAAACTTTTTTAAGAGTTCTCTACTGTGAGCCGAAACCAAAACCTTGTCGCCTTTAGGTTTGGCTTCAATTATCTGAACTAGCACATTTTTAAGCGAGCCCCGAACCACAAGTCTCGGTTTTCCGGAAAGTATTAAAGCCTTCCTTTTCCGATAATTGGTTTTACCTTCCCTTCTTCGGCGGTATGGAACACAGTAGCGGGAGCCCCTAGCCATCAACGCTTCCTCCACAAGTCATGGGCTTTAATGTAGCGTTCCATGTCTGCTACGGAAGCAAACTTTCCACTTTTAGCCATCACGTAAAGCTTCCGATAAATGCTTTCAGTGATGACTTTTTGAGCTTTAAGCTCTCGAAGCCTCTTCCGCAAAGCCCGAATCTTGTTCATCCAAGCCTCCTTCTTGGAAACCTTAGCTTTAGCCGCGCCGCTTCTACTTCCTGGTCCACGCCTTAAGCCTTTCTTTTTCTTTTCATGGACAACCCGCGCCCTTGCACGGCTAACCCCTTTCTCTTTCAAGGGTTTGATGACGCCTTCATGGATTAGCTTCCTAATTTCTTCACGAGTTATGGCGGCTTCTACATCCTCAATTCTATTCGGGTCTATCCAAACCCTGTCTTGCCCCACTTTCAGTATTTGCGCTGCTAAACGCCTCTGGTTTCTCAGATTTGTCACCGTTCTTGCGTCCCTCCTTCACCAGTTTTTTTAGCTTTTTTCCGTCTAGCCTTCGATTTCTCTTTTTCGGCGGCCTTCTCAACTTTTTCTTCTTTTTCCAGGCTTTCCTTGACTTCTTCGGTTTTTTCTTCTTCAACGGGTGCTTTTTTAACCTCTTCTTTAACCTCACCCAAGTTCAAGACAACTATTTTCCTTTTCTTTGCCTCTTGGAGAATCTGCGTTCTCTTCTTTTTGCCAACAGTGTGGGCTATCCGCACAGCATGTGTTTTCGGATTCACTTTTTTAAGGTCTTCAACATTGTAAACTAGAACTTCCTCATAGCCGGACGGATGGAGACCCCTAGCAGCTTTCGGTCCACGATATCCAACATTCACTGTTGGCGGCCAGCCCTTGATTTTCCTCCGCATTTTGTTGTCTATGCCTTTTGGTCTACGCCAATTCTCTTTTAAACGGTCGTATCTCCAGCTTTCCTGCCTTACAAAGTCCGGCTTTTTCTTTTTCACCTTAGCCCTTAAACGAAGGGCTTTTTCCCTTTCTAGAACCGCAGTTTCAGACTTGCTCATTCTAATCCATCCCTTCTTTTCGTTCGTATAGATATATGCCGTCCAAGAAAACCCTCGGGTCTTTTCTTCTTATCTTGGTTGCTTGCTCAATGTTTGCGGCTGTTTGGCTAACCTCCTCAATGTTTATTCCTTGAACAATCACATCGTCGCCTGAAACCTTGACCTTTGCATTGCCGATGATTTTCGCTTTCCGCGGGTTCCTTTCACCGGTGAAATTTTCAATTAAAACCATGTTATCTTGAACCTTAACCGATATGGGGAAGTGGGAGAAAACTATTTTCAGTTTGTAAGTGAAACCTTTCCGTACACCCGTTATCATATTGTTAATGTGGGCATAAATTGTACCGACAAGGGCGCTTTCCTTTTTTCGCGGCCAGTTAGCCCATATACGGAGGGTTTTTCCTTGAAGTTCCATCGAGACGGGGGCGTATGAAAAATCCCTTGTAAGTGTGCCGAGGGCTCCTTTAACGGTTACCTTTTTGCCTTCCAGCGTAACCTCAACGTCGTCTGGAATCTGCAGGACTTTTGAAACTTCAACAGCTCGCATTGTAAACCCTCGCTAGTACACGTAGGCTAGAAGTCTCCCTCCGATCTTTTTCTCCTTGGCTTCTCTGTGGGAAAGCACTCCCTTCGAAGTTGAAATAATCAACAATCCCACATCTCTGGAAGGCAAAAACTTCTTCTCCCAATCTTCAATCTCGTCCACACCTACGGCAAAACGAGGCTTAATGACGCCGCACTTGTTTATTCTACCTAGAAGCTGAACTTTAAATTTTCCAGAGCGCCCATCATCTATAAACTCGAACTCGCCGATGTAACCGTGCAACTGCATAACCCTTAAAACTTTGCCGAGAAGTTTAGAGGCTGGGCTAATCACACATTCGCGTTTATTCCGCATCTCGCTATTCAATATTGTTGTTAAACCGTTTGCCAACACATCCATAGCCTCTCTCCTCATTCATATTTTTTATTCATATTTTTTGAAGCCTAGTTTTTTGGCCACTTCCCTAAAACAATGCCTACACAAATATAAATTATAACGTCGAATAACCGGCCCGTAGGACCCACATCTTATACACGGCCTTGAGCCTTTACCATATTTTCGCACTTTTTTAGGCTTCTGTTTAGCCATATTTTTCGCGCACTCTCCTAAACTATTTCAACCTCCAACGTGTCCTTAACAAAAACCATGGCCTCCTCAGGAGTTAAAGCATGCTTAGAGCCAACTTTAGATCTTGCCCTTTGCCTATACTTAACACGCCAGCCTGGCCGACTAAGCGATACGCAGACATCCATACCGAAGATGCCGATTTCTGGATCGTATTTGACTCCGGGAATTTCTATGTGTTCCTTTATGCCAAAGGTGAAGTTCCCATGACGGTCGAAACAGCTTTTTGGAAGCTTGTAGTCAACAACGTGTAAAACTTTCTTCAGGAATTCTATGGCCTTCTGCTTTCTAAGCGTAACCATACAAGCTATGGGTTCGCCTCTTCTTATGCCAAAGTCTCTTATTGTTTTCTTTGCTTTTCTCTTGCATGGGGTTTGCCCCGTCAACTCCTTCAGAACTTTTGAGGCCTTCTCCAAGGGTTCTCCGGATTTTCCAACACCTATATTTACGACAACCTTCTCTATTCTTGGTTTAAGCATCGGATTCTCCTCCCATCTCTTTCTGATTTCATCTTCAATCATTCTATGAGGCCTCCGGTAAAGATATGAGGGGTTGCTCTTCACCTATTGCAAACACGAAGTCTAAAATTGTTTGGGAACGGTTCCCCTTCTCATCTTCTATCGTTACTATGGCGTCTTTGCGTTTCTTGCCCTTCGCCTCTTCAATATCAACTATTCGACCGTATTTTCCCATGTTTTTGCCGCCAGTTACGAGTACGAAGTCTTTTTCCTTCATTTTTATATGCCCAATAATTTGCCTGTCTGGAAGGCTTAACTGAACCGTGTCAAAAGTCTCGTAGACATCTTCTTGGGGGTTTTTGGGGTCCGCTACTTTTATGAGGACGTTTGAGCCGTCGTGGAGATTTAACTGTATATGTCCGTTCTTGACGGTTGTTTTATTCTCTATTCTACAGAGTTTGAAGGTTGTTTCTTCCTTGGAGATTGGATGAAGAATCAAGCCTTTATGGGATGGTAACACGCGAAAATGTTTGTCTATATCCGGGAAGGATACAACGTCCATAAGTCCAACTGGAAACTTGTCTTCGCGTCTAACTCTTCCGTCAACGTAGACCTTTCCCTGAGAAGCAATTATTTTGGCTTCTCTCCTTGTTTTTGCGAAGCCAAGGATTTCACGAAGCACTATTGTTAAAGGCAAACATTTTTCAAGGGAGTGGGGGCCAGGCACCGGTTTTACAGTCCAAACAAACTCTTTCCTATGAATTGGCCAAATTTTCGGAGCTGGCTTACGTTTTAGGGTTGTTGATCCTCCTTTTTTACCCAACTTTTTGTTCCTCCTGAGATTTTCTCCTCGTTTTTGCTTTCGCTTCTTTCTCGGGTTTGGCTTCCTTTGCCGCTGCCTCCTTCACAGCTTTCTTGGCAGCCTTCCTTCTCTTTTTCGGCTTTTCTTCCTCTGCAGCTAGTGGAAGTTCTGCAACGGCCCTTTCTTCTACGGTTTTTTCCTCAACCTCCAGGATCTCTGGGGCTTTTTCTTCAACTTTTTCAACAGCTTCCGCTGCCTCTTTCGCCTTTTTTCGTCTTTCAAGGATTTTTCTTCGCCATTTATCGTCCAAGTTAAGCTTGGTTATCATAACTTTTGATGGATGCACGGGAACGAAAACCGTTGTTCCATCAACCTTTTCTCTAGTTAAACCCTCAATGTATATGCGGAATTTTTTCCTGTCAACGCTGGAAACTTTTCCCTCAAACCCTTTACGGTCACCTCGCATAATGCGAACGGTGTCCCCACGCCGCACGGGTAAGCTTCGTGTGCCATATGTTTTTCTTAACTCTGGCGAAAGGGGGGCGGCGAAATGTTTGTAGCGTATGTGGTCTGGGGCTTGAAACAGTCTTTTCCTCTGCTTTGAGGGCTTTGAGGTTTTAGCCACCTGCACAATGTTCACCTCATATTATTATGCTGGCTGCGCTGGCTATTCTCGGCCACCTTTCAGCAGCTTCCCTTGCAACTGGTCCTCGAATCTCAGAGCCTTTCATTTCACCTTCTGGAGTTATTATGACGGCGGCGTTGTCTTCGAATTGAACCCAAACGCCATCAGCCCTTCGGAAGGGCATTCTTTGCCTAACTATAACTGCTTGAAAGATTTTTCTACGCATATCTGGAGTGCCACGTTTAACGGACACGGTGACGCGGTCTCCAACGGCGGCGGAAGGCAACCGTCCACGTCTCCCCTTATAGCCCATGACTTGGATTAGGCGTAGTTCCCTTGCTCCGGTGTTGTCGGTGCACTTCAATATCGCTCCGGTGGGCAGTCCTCGCGAAATTTTCGGCCTTTGTTCAATTACTCCTTTTGCAACAAGACCCCTTGTTTTAGCTTTTGCAGCCATCTTACCTCGCCTCCCTCTTATCAACAACAACGAAGGAAACTGTTTTGCTTATTGGTCTACATTCAGCTATTGTGACGTAGTCGCCTTCTTTAGCGTCTATGCATGGCGGATTGTGGGCGGGTATCCGACTGTGTCGCCTTTCATACCTCATGAATTTTGGAACATATTTTAGATAATCGTGCCGCACAATGACGGTTTTATCCATTTTGGCGCTGACAACAACGCCCTCCAATATACGACCCCTTATTGGAAGTTTACCGTGAAAAGGACAGTTTCGGTCATTGCATGTTTTCTTTGGCTTTTTAAATGTCAGCGCCATCACCACAACCTCCTCATTCGTTTTTTGAGGCGGTCTTCGGGGCGTCCAACAAGAAGCTTGCCGTCAATCTCCACAACGGTGCCGTCGGAAAACTTAAAATGAAAAACCGACGTGTCCTTAATAACCATTTTCTTCCCGCCATTATGGAAGACTGTAAAAGTGTTTTTGGTTTCATCAATAACCTTGCCGCGGATGCCAACGCAACTCGGATTCGTGCTTTTCACAACTTTAACCTCTGCTCCGATAAATTCGTAGCGTATTATATCCGGTGTCACCCTCATTTACTGCGACCTCCTTTCTGCGACTTTTTAGGCATTTTTCTTCGCCTCAAGCTTTTGCTCGTTCTCAACGGTCAGTATTCGGGCAATCGCCTTCCGCAGTTCTTTTATTCTTGCAGGGTTTTCCACAGCGCCACCAGCCTTAACCATGGTTTTCAGCCGGAGCAGCTCTGTTCGAAACTCGTTGAGTTTTTTAGCGCGTTCCTCTGGTGTCATCTCTCTTATCTCTTTAAGTCTGATTATTGGCATTTACTCAGCAACCTCCTTTTCCCCTTTGGACTCCTGGAATTCTGTCTCCGCAAGCTCTTCCTCTTCTGCCTTTGCGGTCTCCGCCTCTGCTGGTGGAGCCTCCACAATCTCAAGCTTGTCGGGGAATTTTGCATCCGGAGGCATTATCCTAACCTTTACGCCGTAAATGCCAGGCTTCAACTGTACGTGAAACTCTGCTTTCCGCATATACTTCATCGCTGGGTCGCCGCATTTTGGCAGGTAGCCAGCCCTAAACTTTGCATACCGCGCCCTTTCAGTCCTCAATTTCCCGCTGATGATTATTTCCACGCCTAGGGCTCCAGCCTCCATAACTTGGTTCAAAGCCCAGAAGCCAGCCCGCCGGAAGTGCACACCTCTTTCTAAGGCTGAAGCTATACGCGCGGCGACAATATACGGGTTTAACTCTGGAACCTCTATTTCGGAAACTGAAATCTGCGGGTTTGAAACTCCAAACTTTTCTTCTAGGGTTTTGGCAAGTTCTCTAATGGTTTCGCCGCTTCGCCCTATTACGAGGCCTGGCCGCATGGCATAAATAACTATGTGAGTTCCAAGCGGGGTTTCTGCAATACTCACCCCGCCATAACCAGCCCTTTCAAGCTTTTTCTGCAAAAACTCGTCTATCTCCGCCCTCTTCTTAGCTTTAGATACAAAATGCTTCACGACAGCCATCTAGGCTTCCTCCTTGATTGTTTCAGGCTGCTCCTCCAAAACAAGCTCGATGTGAGTTAGGGTTTCAAATTTCGGCGTGGCTCTTCCAAAGGCTCTTGGAGTGTAACGCTTAACCTTCATTCCGGGGTAAGCTGATGCATGAATAATTTTTAACCTTTCAGTGTCCAAGCCTCTGTTTTCAGCGTTGGCCTCCGCCCCTTCAAGGATTTTTAAAATTTGTTTAGCCGCTTTGACCGGGTAACGTCCTGCGTAAGCTTTTTCCAAGCCGTGGCGGTGTCCCAGCTTCTTTTTAAAACGCGTAAAGGGAACAGCCTTCTTTTTGGCTATAACATCCCTTAAAAACTTTTTAGCCTCTTTGAGGGTCATTCCTTTGATGGTTTTACATATTTCGCGGGCTGCTTTATGGGATACCCTAACCTCTCGCCCGCTTGCCTTAACCGTTTTCTCTGGGTCTAAGGCTTCTTCAGGTATGGAGTATCCCCATTCTGGCACTTGATAGACTCTCCAACTGTGCAATTGAACAGCTACATGGCGATTTATATGGTTTTCCATCCAGTTGAAGCTGTTTCAGACCGGCTACGAGCATAAAAGCACGCTTTAAACCGCCCGAAAAACCAAAAACGTTACATGAAAACTAGAGGGGGATGGCACTATTGGCTTGGCGCGCAGCCAAAAAATGTTGCGATTCATTTATTTCCAGCCAAAACCTAGTATTCAAGGCTGAAATGGTGGGAAACTTGACCACAAATAAAGGCGTTATTACCATGCTGCATGGCGCTGGCGGAACAGTAATGCATGAACTCGTCAAAAATTATGTTGTGAAATATTTTGGCGGTTTCAGCGGCGCAGAAATTTCTTTGGAAGCTTTAGACGATGCGGCGGTTGTTGGCGACGTCGTTTTGAAAAGCGACTCCCACGCTGTGAAACCCATATTCTTTCCAGGCGGGGATATTGGACGCTTGGCTGTTTCCGGCACCGTTAACGACATTGCAGTTTTAGGAGCTGAACCCTACGCTTTGGCATGCGGCTTCGTATTGGAAGAGGGACTAGCCCTATCCGACTTTGAAAAGATTTTGGCAAGCATGAAGCAGACGTGCTTAGAAGCAGGCGTCGGCATAGTTACCGGCGACACAAAAGTTGTGGAAAAAGGAAGTCTAGGCGGTTGCGTGATAAATGTTTCGGGCGTTGGCAGGAGAACCGAGGCTCTAGAAAAGAACTTGAAGGTTGTAAGACAGTTTAGAAGCAACTTCAAAGCACGGTGGATTCTGGACTCCAACCTCAAGCCCGGAGACAAGATTATTCTGTCGGGAACCATTGGCGACCATGGTT
>Ga0105158_1000959_pt1 | contig 11580 bp, 8 predicted proteins | sample LHCtaG_FD_81567 | JGI IMG/M metagenome (GOLD analysis project Ga0105158, IMG submission 81567) | Hot spring microbial communities from Little Hot Creek, USA to study Microbial Dark Matter (Phase II) - LHC4sed_matched | ecosystem: Environmental > Aquatic > Thermal springs > Hot (42-90C) > Sediment... | reverse complement strand
TTCTAGAAGTTGCCACTTAGTATCTGTATGATTGTGTAGGAGGCTGCAGATAAAAGAGTTGCACATTAGTGGTGTTTGAGATAAAATTTAAATCGTTTAAGGGTTTTAAACTACGGGCAAACAAGCATGAGGTGAAAAATTGAAGACTGTTTGGCTAATGCTGGCATTTTTAGGCACGCTTCTCCTTGCTTTGTGCGTTTTTGAAGCAAAAGCAGAAGCAACTGTTTCAGTGTTGCCAAACCATACTGGATGGCTTGATGCTTTGGGCTATTACCGCGTTTCAGGCGAGGTTGAAAACGTTGGGGACAACGCTGTAAAGGATGTTTGGATCACCGCAACATTCTATGATTCAGGCGGCAACATAATAGGAACAGCCTACAACCACGCGTACCTAAAAGTTCTATTACCTGGAAGAAAATCTCCTTTTGAAGTGCTTTTAACAACGGCAGCGGCAAGTCGAGTTCACAATTACAGTCTGAGCGTAGTTGCAACACAAACCGACCCCATTCCAGAAGGCTTGGAAATCCTGTCGAGCAATTGTTATATTGATATTACCGGCTCTCTGATTGTTAATGGAAGTATAAAGAACATTGCTTCGGACACGGCGCACACCGTAAAAGTGGTAGCCTCATTTTATAACGCAACAGGATACGTGGTGGCGACGTCATATTCATATTTAAGCTCTCAAGATTTGGGTCCGAATGAAACTGCAACCTTTGAAATAATATTGGAATCCAATACCGGCAGAGTGCCGTTGGTGTCAAGCTATTTTTTAACCGCCGAGTCACTGGAATACGCTTTAGTCTCGGAATTTCCGTCAGTCATGGTTTTGTCAGCGCTTTTATTAGCTTGTTTCGGCATTGCAGTAATCGCAAAATTCAGCCGTGAAGCAGATAAAAATATGTGACTGACAAAGTGGACAGGGGGTTTGGAATAAAACTTTATGCAGCAACACCAGCATCCGCAATAAAAATTGCTGGAAAACTAAAGGGGAAGGGTATCCAATTTAGGCGTCTGCCAAAGTCTAAGTTTGACCTATTTTTTGCTCATCAAATATTCGTGGATAGCCCTAGCAGCCCTTTTCCCAGCACCCATGGCACTTATCACCGTCGCCTCTCCAGTGACAATGTCGCCTCCAGCGTAAACGCCTTCAAGGCTTGTTTTGCCATTCTCATCAGCCACAATAGTGCCCCATTTTGTGACGGCTAAGCCTTCCGTTGTGCGTTGGATTATGGGGTTTGGAGTCCGCCCAATAGCAATTATAACAGTGTCCACATCCATCAAAAACTCTGAGCCTTTAACTGGCACTGGGCGGCGCCTCCCAGACTCGTCTGGAGGGCCAAGCTCCATGCATATGCATTCCATCTGTTTAACCCAGCCCTTCTCGTCGCCGATAAACCTTGTCGGAGCAGCCAAAAACTTGCATATTATGCCCTCTTCCTCAGCGTTTTCAATCTCCTCCTTGCGGGCCGGCATCTCCTCCCTTGAACGCCTGTAGACTATGCAGACTTGTTCTGCGCCAAGGCGAAGCGCCGAACGCGCAGCGTCCATGGCGACGTTTCCGCCGCCAATAACCACGACATGTTTTCCAATTCTTATGGGCGTGTCATATTCTGGAAAGGCATAAGCCTTCATTAGGTTGACTCTAATCAGAAACTCGTTGGCTGAGTAAATCCCACCGAGGTTTTCGCCTGGAACCCCCAAAAACTGGGGCAAGCCAGCGCCTGTTCCAATGAAAACCGCGTCGAAACCCTCATCCTTCAGCAGTTCTGGGATGGTGTAGGTTCTGCCAATAAGATAGCCGAGCTTAAGCTCAACCCCAAGCTTCCTGATATAATCCACTTCCGCCTGCACGATGCTTTTCGGCAAACGAAACTCTGGAATGCCATAAACCAAAACGCCGCCGGGAAGATGCAAAGCCTCAAAAATAACAACTTCATGGCCAAGCTTCGCCAAGTCCGCCGCCGCAGTCAAACCAGCAGGCCCAGCGCCAATAACGGCAACCCTCTTGCCCGTGGGCGGAGCCTTCTCAGGAATTGTGAAGCCTCTGGCCCTCTCCCAGTCGGCCAAAAACCGCTCAAGCCTTCCAATACTGACGGGGTCGCCAACCTTACCCAGAACACACATCATTTGGCATTGCTCCTCTTGGGGGCAAACCCGCCCGCAGATGGCTGGGAGACTGTTCTTCTCTTTGATTTTCCTTATACCCTCTTCGTATTTGCCCTCCCTCAGTAGCTTGATGAAAGCTGGAATTTCGATTTCAACGGGGCAGCCCTTCACGCATTGAGGTTTAGGGCACTGCAAGCATCGGCTTGCCTCTTCAAGGGCTTGCTCCTCAGTGTAGCCTAAAGCCACTTCGTTAAAATTGTGCTTGCGCACTTCAGGCGGCTGCTTAGGCATTGGAACAGCCTTTTTCTTAACTTTGGGTTTAGACTCACTTTCCGCCACAACCGCACCCTCCAAGCTCCCACAATAAGGCGCTTAAACGCTCTTCTGGAAGGAACATGCGCTGACGCTTAATCAACTCCTCAAAATCCACAAGATGCCCGTCAAACTCGGGGCCATCCACACATCCAAACCTCATTTGCCCACCAACGTTTACACGACAGACGCCGCACATTCCCATGGCGTCCACCATTATGGGCATAAGCGTCACAATGGTTGGGACTTTATACGGCTTTGTCAACTCGCAGACTTTTTGAAGCATTGGAACAGGCCCCATAGCTATGCAACGGTCAAACTTCTCCGCGGCTAAAACATCCTTCAAAAAGTCCAAGCCTTTATAGCCTTCAGAACCATCATCCGTCGCCACATAAAGCCTATGGCTTAAGGCTTTCATCTCCTCCTTAAAGAAAAGCAGCTCCTTAATGCGGGCACCCATAACTGTCAAAACAGTGTTTCCAGCCTCTCGCAAAGCTTTAACCTGCAAAAGCATGGGCGCAATCATGATGCCGCCAGCCACACAGAGCACCTTGCCAAAATATTTAATCTCCGAAGGGTTTCCTAGAGGCCCGGTGATGTTCCATATACAGTCGCCCTTCTTCATCATTCCAAGCTGCTTTGTGGTTTTGCCAACCTCGTTGAAGGCGAAGGTTATTGTGCCCTTTGCTGCATCGTAGCCAGCAATGGTTAATGGCACCCTCTCGCCCTTCTCGCCAATAATCAAAATTATGAATTGCCCCGGCTTAGCTTTTTTAGCTATTTCCGGAGCATAAACCTCAAAAAGCTTGATTTTTGGAGCGAGCTCCTCAACCCTAACAATTTCATACATTTTCATGCTTTAAGCCCTCCCCTTTTTAAGGCTGAAACTTTTTGAATGAACTGCTCTAGCTTCTTCTCGAAACTGCCAAAGTCTCGTGGAGAAGCCTCGTAAAGCTCGAAGCGCTCCAGCATGTTCCTCTTTTTCAGAAAATCCTTTAGAACCGCCATGTTTCTTTCAGCTGCATCCCTTCCCTCTTGAAGCTTGCAGTCTTGGGCGGAGCAGACAAAAGCCATAACCCCGTCAAACCCGTTTTGCAAGGCATTAACCACGTGGACCGGGTCTAAAGCCTTAAAGCATGGAACCTCAAGGGTTACAGCGTTCCGCTTAAACAAGACCGTTTCTGGACTGTCAAGAGCTGAAAACTCCGACCATTGACAGCAGAAAACAAGAATTAACGGCGATTTGCCTTCCGCCTTAAGCCTCACAGCCGAGTCGCAGTACCGCTTCAAAACATCTTCAAACTCGAAGCCTTTAAGCTGGATAGCGTGATGAGGACAAACAAGCGCGCATGCACCGCACCCCATGCAGTATTCGTAAAGAATTTTCGGCGTGGCGAAGTGTTCCGCTTCTATAGCAGCGTAAGGGCATATGAAAACACACTTGTCGCAGCCAACGCACTTCGCGGTATCGTAGACAACTTTCCTTGAATATTTAACAACCCTAGCCACATCTTTGGCAAAGCCCAGTTCTTCAAGGACTCTCCTGCCCAAGAACAAACGCCTAGTGTTGATTTTTGTGCCTTCTTTAAAGCGGCAGAACAGGTCTTCACACTGAATTGAAACTATGTTTTTTATGCCTAAGCCTAAAACCTTGAAGATGAACTCTGTTGGAACCCTTCCAGAACATGGCAAACGCAGCGGAATATAATCTTTTATGCTTAAGCCCTGCTCAGCCAAAATTTCTTCAACTTCCCGTGTTGAGGGAGAGTTTCCGCGGCACATAAGCACAAGCGTTTCAGCATTAATCCTTCTCAGCGTCTCCTCCACATAACGAACTAGACTATCATAGTCATAGTAGAGGATTTCTATGGCAAAAACCGGGCAAGCGCTATAGCATATCCCACAAACTTGACACTTTTGTATGTCTATTTCCACCTTGCCAGTTTCAGCCTCACGCTTAATAGCCTCGTAAGGACAAATCGAATAGCAAATGGAACAACGGCTGCAGTAATCTTGATTTATTCTTACTACAACGGCCCGCTCTTCACCCATTTAATATTTCTCCGAAAGGCTATTACCTTTAACCGCCCATCAGCACCCAGAAGTTCTGAAAATTAAGACCGCGCATAATATAATATTTTTGGAATAAAATACGCTTATTGCCTATAATAGTAAGGTTTGCGAATGTAACCATAAGCCTCCAAAGCGGCAGTTATCCCCTGCCCAACAGCCGTTCCCACCTGTTTAACGGGATGGTTTGTAACATCTCCAGCCGCATAGACTCCCGGAATGTTTGTTCTTTGACGGGCATCAACAATTATGTAGCCGTGCTCATCCACCGCTACACCTGCCTCTTTGGCGATTTTACTGTTAGGGGTTTCACCAACCTGAATAAAAACTCCGTCAACTGGCAACTCTGTGGTTTCTCCAGTTTTATTGTTATAAAGGACTGCTTTCTCAACGATTTTTCCGCCCCTAATCTCCTTCACTTCAGTGTTCCAGAAAACTTCAACATTGCCCTTTCCAAGCAAAGCCTTGACGAGGGCTTCCTCAGCGCGGAAGGCATCCCGCCTATGGACGACTTTTACCTCAGAGGAAAGTTCCGCCAAATAGAGGGATGTTACCACAGCAGAGTTTCCACCACCTACAACCAATACCCGTTTGCCTTTGAAAAGGGGGCCGTCACAAACTCCACAATAGCTTACACCCCTCCCCTTAAACTCTTTCTCGCCCGGAACCCCCAACTCGCTGTAACTGGAGCCCGAAGCAACCACAACAGCCTTAGCCTCGTAAACACCCCTGTCTGTTTTAACAATTTTCATCTCGCCCTTAAGGTCTAAACCCACAACCCTTTCAAACTCATGGATAACCGTCCCCAGTTTTCTACACTGAGCCACAAACTTTTGTGCTAGTTCAGTGCCGCTTATCCTCTCAAAACCCGGATAATTCTCAATTACTGGCGCATCCCCAACAGTTCCGCCAGCAATTTTCTCCTCAACTATTAAGGCTTTCAATCCACTTCTTGCAGCGTAGATTCCAGCGGTTAAGCCAGCCGGTCCGGCGCCTATAATTATTAAGTCCCATCTTTCCATGGAAAACCTCCTTCAGTCGTCTTCAAAATCCATTTCGTTTATTTCTATTTCGAAGCATTCTTGGCACATTCCATCGTAGGTTTCATATTCTTCCCTCGAAATCCTTCTTCCACAAACTAGGCAATGATAAACATCTTCATCTTCCTCTTCAAATTCATCCATGCAAATCGCCCAAAATAATGTGTGACCGTGAACTGTTATAAGGCTAGTGCCAACAGCTCAGCTATGTCCATAACCTGGATTTTACCCTCATTCCCAGTAGTTTTTACAGCGTCTTCCATTGTAAGCAGGCAGAAGGGACAAGCCACAGCTAGGATGTCTGCGCCAACTTCAACAGCCTCCTTAACGCGAACTTCAGCCAACCGCGGCCCTGGAATGTCAACCCACATTCTTCCACCCCCACCTTCGCAGCATAGGCTTCGGCTTCTGGAACGGTCAAACTCCAACAGCGTCACGCCTTTTATGCTTTCAATAACTTTTCGAGGTTCTTCGTAAACGTTGTTTTGTTTGCCAAGGAAGCATGGGTCATGATAAATCACTTTTTTATTCAGCTCCTTTGACGGAACAAGCCTTCCTTCCTCAATCAGTTTTGCAAGGAACTGCGAATGATGCTGAACCTCAAAGCTTGATTGGTTATACTTGTTTTTGAAGGCATTAAAACCGTGAGGACAGTTGAGGACGACTTGTTTTACGCTGTACTTGCCGAATAATTTCATGTTTTCTTCGATGAGGAAATCGAAAAGCCCCTTTTCGCCCATGCTGTAAACTTCGCTTCCGCAGCAGTTTTCCTCTTCGCCTAAAACCCCAAAATTAAGCTTAGCCGCCTCAAAACATTTTACAAGGCTTTTCGCAACGTTTTGAACCCGCGGGTCGTAAGCCGTTGTGCACCCAACATAGTATAGAATTTCGGCGCCTTGGGAAAAATGTTTAACATTTAAGCCTTGACCCCATTCCATGCGTTTGCTGCGGATTCTCCCCCACGGGTTTCCATTTTTGAATATGCTTTCCAAGGCGTCTCTGATGGTGGGAGCTATCTGCCCCTCCTCAACAGCCATGCTTCTAACGTCTATTAGAAACTCGTAAGGATTCAAGTCCTTTGGGCATCTCAGTCCACATGTAGAGCATGTCGTGCAACTCCACAACTCGTTAGGCGGATGTATTGTAAGCTTGCCTAAAGCAGAAACTTCCCGCATATACCTTCTAATATTCAAGTTTGCCTTTCTGGCGACGGGACAGCTTCCAGTGCACATGCCACATTGGATGCATTCCAAAAGCTTATGCTTCTGCACAAGTTCTTGAGCATTCATTTTCTACATCACTTTTGTTGGAAATGAGGGACAAGGTTTTAAAAGCATTTTCCCTCTATGAGGTCTAAATAATCATACAATCGGGGATATTCATTCCATGTCGGAGAAGAAAGAGGCCAAAACGCCAAGGATAGGCATTTTCGTCTGCGAATGCGGCGGCAACATCGGAGACGTCGTTGACGTTAAATCCGTTATTGAAGCCGTTAAAAACTGGGAAGGCGTGGCAGTAGCCAAATACCATAAGTACTTATGTTCGAAACCAGCCCAAGAAATGATAGCGGAAGCCATTAAGAAGGAGAGCCTCGACAGGGTTGTTGTGGCTTCATGCACACCTCGCATGCACCTAGCCACTTTTCAAAGCGTTCTGGAAAGGGCTGGGTTAAACCCCTACATGCTTGAATTCGTAAACATAAGGGAGCAAGACTCATGGGTTCATGGACCAAAACCAAATCCGGAGGCTACTAGGAAGGCTATAAGCCTAATAAGGGGCGGCTATGAGCGAAGCTTACAGCTTGAGCCCTTGGAAATTATAAGCGAAAAAGGCTCGCGGGAAATCCTCATCGTAGGCGGCGGCATAGCCGGCATAACAGCCGCCCTCCAGCTTGGATATTTAGGTTATAGGGTTCACCTTGTGGAGCGGAAACCTAGCATAGGCGGAAACATGGCTAAACTCACAAAGGTTTTCCCAACATTGGACTGCGCCCAGTGCATTTTAACGCCAAGAATGGCTGAAGTTGGAAGAAACCAAAACGTAAACTTGTTAACGTATGCTGAAGTTCAAGAGGTAGGCGGGCGCCCCGGCAACTACAATGTCCGCATTTTCATGAAGCCCCGCGGCGTTGACGTTGAAAAGTGCAGAAGTTGCGGCGTATGCGCAAAAGTCTGCCCGGTAACAGTTCCAGACGAGTTTAATGAAGGATTATCCCAGCGGAAAGCAGCCTACATAGAGTTTCCCCAAGCCGTCCCCTCAGCCTACGCCATAGACTTCAACGCATGCACAAAATGTGGAAAATGTGAACAACTCTGCCCAGCCAAAGCCATAAACTTGAACGACGCTGGCAGAATTGTCGAATTAAACGTTGGCGCCATAATATTGGCCACGGGCTACAAGCTTTATGACGCAAGGAAACTTGAAAACTATGGCTACGGCATATACAAGGACGTCATAACAATGATGGATTTAGAAAGGTTAACCTCAGCAACTGGGCCAACAGGAGGCTACGTCAAAAGGGCGGATGGAAGCGATGTGCGCAAAATTGCCATACTCCTCTGCGCCGGGTCAAGGGATAAGAACCATGTTCCCTACTGCAGCCGAATATGCTGCATGTACGCCCTAAAACAGGCCTTTGTGCTTAAGAAAATGCTTGGAATAGACGTCACCATCTACTACACTGACATAAGGGCTACGGGGAAGGGTTACGAGGACCTATACTGGCGAGACCAAGAGGCTGGCGTAGTTTTCATTCGGGGGAAAGTGGCGGAGGTGTGGAAAAACAACAATGGGAAGCTTGTGGTCCAAGTTGAGGACACCCTTACGGGCGAGACGAGAGAAGACGAATTTGACATGGTAGCCTTAGCAACGCCTATGGTTCCACCGGATGGATTGAAGGAGCTTGCCGAAAAGATGAAAGTGTCATTAGGGGAAGACGGGTTCATTACAGAAAAACATCCGAAACTCGACCCTGTTGACTCGCTGGTTACTGGAATATTCGCTTGCGGCTGCGCCTTAAGCCCCAAAGACGTGAGGGACACGGTCTCAGACGCCTTGGGAGCGGCTGCAAAAGCAGCCTTATTCCTAAAAAGCGAGTATGTAACCACTAGCCCTGAAAAAGCCTTTGTTATTGCCGAGCTTTGCAATGGCTGTGGCGAATGTGTAAAGATTTGTCCCGTGAACGCCATTACAATGCATGAAGGAAAAGCCAAAATTGACCCATTCCAATGCGTCGGCTGCGGCGCGTGCATCCCGGTATGTCCAAGGGAGGCCATAGACTTTAAGAACGCCACTTCAAGGCAGATAACAGCCACCATTAGGGGTTTGTTGGCAGACAAAACGCCGCAGGAAATTAGAATAATAGCTTTTGTCGATAAAAATGTGGGCTACACGGGCATGGACTTCTTAGGGCTTGACCGCGCTAATTATCCGGAAAACATCCGAATAGTCGCAGTTCCAACCACAGCCATTCTTGGGAAGAAGCATGTCTTAACGGCTTTTGCCTATGGAGCAGACGGCGTGCTAATCATTGAGGGAAGCGAAGAAATAGACGAGAAATTCACCAAAAAACGCATGTTGGACGTGGGAAAGGAACTTGCAGCCTTCGGAATAGAAACCATGAGGCTTAGGTATAGCTACGTGCCACTACCAGTATACAAGAAAGCCGCGGAAATCTTCACCATGTTTACTGAAAGAATCAGAAAATTCGGCCCATTGGCAGATGAAAAACGCAAAAACATAAAACAAAAACTGGAAGTTTCAGCATAGACTCACTGTTCGGAATTTGTGGCAACAATTAAAAGCACAAAAGGCCCATTTATTTAATGGGCACGTGAATGAGTGAAAAAGTTAAAAAAGTAAAATTGCTGAAACCGTTTGATGCGAACAAAATTTCAATAGAGAAAGATGAATACTTCCATAACGCCTACATAGTGGACCTTCCACTAGAAAGCGTGCCGGATCACGTGTGGCAAGACATTTTCGAACGCGAGTGGAAGTCCAGTAGACATTTATGGGATAGAAAACTTTTCATCGTCGGCGATAAGGTTAGACTCATAACCACCGAGGAGGATTTTGAAGAAAAACTAGACTGGATTGAAAACGTTATAAACCAAACAAATAAGGCGATAGATGAATATAATCGCAGCGTTGCAGCTGCCAAAGAAGTGGAAGTAAGAAAAGCAGCATGGGAAGAAAGGGCTACGATTGAGAGGCTGCGGGAAATATTAGCTAGAAGATTTAGTCTCGTTTAAACTGAAACACAACCTTCAATTGGCAACATGGTAAAACTAAATTAAAAATTACATGCCTAGAAAAACAATAGAACAAATTTCTAATTTAGCGAATAAAATAGTAAAGGTTTAATCCTTGTTAAGCGCTAGTTATCACGCGGTGTCGAATGTGAGGGACCAGGTTCTCATTCTGCGATAACAAAACCTTTAAAACCTTCAGTGGCAATTCAAAAGACTTTATGAAATTTTTAAGAAAAATTGAGGAAAAATGGCAGAAACGTTGGGAAGAAGCCAAAATCTTTGAGGCAAACCCAGACCCCTCAAAGCCGAAATTCTACATTACAGTGGCTTACCCATATCCAAACTCTCCGCAACACATAGGCCATGCAAGAACCTACACCATGGCTGACGTGTACGCTAGATATATGCGCATGCAAGGCTACAATGTGCTTTTGCCCATGGCTTTCCACTATACGGGAACCCCCGTCTTAGCAATGGCAAAACGTCTAGCAGAAAAGGACCACGACCTAATAGAAGACTTTGTCAACGTATACAAGGTTCCAAAGGAAAAATTGAAGGAATTAACGGATCCGCTTAGTATGGCGCGCTATTTCCACGAAGAGATTAAGGAAGGAATGAAGCGCATAGGCTATTCCATAGACTGGAGACGCGAGTTCACAACGGTGGATCCGCAGTACAACCGTTTTATTGAATGGCAGTTCGAAAAGCTCCGCGAAAAGGGATTTATAAAACGGGGAAGCCACCCGGTAGGCTGGTGCCCAAAAGACGAGAACCCCGTGGGACAGCATGACACACAAGGCGACGTGGAGCCGGAGATAGGCGAATTCACACTGATAAAATTTAAACATGGCGAGTGGGTTCTCCCAACAGCCACGCTGCGGCCGGAAACTGTTTTTGGCGTAACAAACATTTGGATAAACCCTAAGGCAAAGTATGTAAAGGCGACTGTAGACGGCGAAAAATGGATAATAAGCCAAGAATGCGCTGAAAAGCTGATCTATCAAAACCGTAAAGTGGCTGTTCTTGATAACATTGAGGGAAAAGAGCTTGTGGGTAAAAAAGCTGAAAACCCAGCTACAAACGAAGAAATCTACATTTTACCAGCAGAATTTGTAGACCCCAAAAACGCAACAGGCGTTGTAATGTCAGTGCCTGGACATGCTCCCTATGATTATGTTGCCCTAGAAAACATTAAAAGCGAACCAGCAAGGCTTGCAGAATATGGGCTTACAGCAGAGGCCATAAAATCCATAGAGGCTATTTCAATAATCGAAGTTCCTCAATATTCTGAAATTCCAGCGGCAGACGTTGTAAGGCGGATGGGCATAAGGGAGCAGACTGACCCAAAACTGGAAGACGCTACGAAAGAGGTTTATAGGCACGAGTTCCACAGTGGCAAAATGAAAAGCAACACGGGAAAATATGCGGGCTTACCGGTGGCTGAAGCCAAAGAAAAGGTAAAGCAAGACTTACTAGCCTCTGGAAAAGCTGCAACAATGTATGAACTTCTAAACAGGCCAGTGAAATGCCGTTGTGGAGCAGAATGTGTCGTAAAAATCTTTGAAGATCAATGGTTCATAGATTATGGCAATTCTGAATGGAAAGCCCTAGCCCACAAATGCTTAGAAAAGATGAAAATATATCCAGAAGAACTCCGCGCAGAATACAAGTATGTGATAGACTGGCTGCATGAGAAGGCTTGCGCCAGAAAATCAGGCCTAGGAACAAGGCTCCCGTGGGATCCGGAGTGGATAATTGAATCCCTTTCAGACTCAACAATTTACATGGCATACTAC